>Ga0114957_1001858_pt1 | contig 21559 bp, 17 predicted proteins | sample BantaG_FD_87175 | JGI IMG/M metagenome (GOLD analysis project Ga0114957, IMG submission 87175) | Marine algal microbial communities from Bantry Bay, Ireland - BantryBay_4 metaG | ecosystem: Host-associated > Algae > Red algae > Unclassified | place: Bantry Bay, Ireland | collected 2014-11-21 | reverse complement strand
GGACCAGCGATGTATTCGAGAATTTTCGAAAAGCAGAAAACGGAAAATTTAATTAAGATAAGCTGTCTGAATAAAATGACTAGGACAGGTATGCCTATTTCAGTTGTAGTTGAAAATTAAATTAATGCCATATTTTATCTCGAAATATTCATGCAACAAAGCCGCGCTATACAGTAAATGATGGCCTACACAACCGTGTTATAAAAAAACTAGGTAGAGACAATCAAGGGAAAATATGGATCTTCTCACATGAAGGTGTGCAATTATATGACGGCGCAAACTTTCTCAACAACCCCATGTATCTGATCAAGGTGATAGGCTCTACCTCGGTAATGGTAGCTACGTCGTTATCCCTGGAATAAGTACTGCACAACCTGCAAGCATTTCTGACAATGAAGGCAACACATATGGAACATTTTGCTTCACCTTTGGTTTTGCTGGTACAGAATATTGTTGGATGACAGAAAACCTACGAGCGACAAAATACCAAGATGGAACACCAATTCCTGATGGTACAGGAGTGACTCCTATTTTACCTAATACTGAATGGATGTATACTTATGATAACAACCCTATTTATACTTCGTCCTATGGAAAATTATACACACATGAGGTGGTAAAAAATACGAAAGAAGTTTGTCCTGTGGGTTATGATGTACCGACACAACAACATTGGTTAGATCTTACAAACTGGTTAGCAGGAAACACCCCTTCATGGGCAGGTAAAGAAGCAATCGCATTAAAAGGACAGTATGCTGGTTGGCAGTCTATTGTAGGAGGGCAAGAGGTGGATTATTATGGCTTTAATATATTGCCAAGTGGTTATATAACCAGTGCTGGTTCATCCGGACAATTTCTGTATTCAAAGTTTTGGACACATGATAGCGCCACTGGGAATAATGCCCAAAGAGCTTATTTTCTTCATAACCAAAATACTGTTGATGTGGGAATAGAAGCGAATTATCAAGGGTTTAGTATCAGATGTGTGAAAGTCACACCATAATTGCCTCTCCTATCCTCTCTGTGTTTTTTCTCTCTGTTTTTCTTTATTCAATAATCAAATCCTGTGAAAACGAAAAGTATTTTTCTACTACTATTTATATCTTATCAAGCATTTTGCCAAATGGAATCAGAAGTGAACCCAGACGGCATAGTGTTTCCCAGATTGACAACAACTCAGCAAAATGCACTGAGTGCACAAATGGGCCAATTTATCTTCAATACTGACAGTCAAACATTGAACTACTTGGATGGCGGAAATAATTGGCGTTCATATAGATTTAATTGGTTATCAGATGGAGATGCTGATACTTATATAACAACCGAATTTGTGTCTGATGAAGATATTATAAGAATGGATGTTGCAGGAAGTCATGGCTTGTGGATTCGGAAGAATATAAACGGCCAACTGTATTTTGATCATGGCTATCAGGTGGGCAATTTACTTCTAGGTGGCGGCGGCAATGGTCTGAATATTGATCCAGCAACTGCATTTAATAATGTATTTATTGGCCCTGGTTCTGGATTCGGCAATCAAAGCGGAGATTCAAATGTTGCTCTAGGGACAGGTTCATTTGCTTCAAATCAAATTGGAAACCAAAATGTCGCAATTGGTCACGAAGCGATGTTAAATGGAACAGCCATAAACAGAAGTATTGGTATTGGTTATCGGTCACTCTTTCAAATTTCTAGCGATGACAATATCGCCATTGGTACAAACTCCATGCAATCAGCAACTGCGGCTTCACAAAATCTAGTCGTAGGGAATAATGCCTTATCAAATTTTGTTGGTTTGGGGAATGATGAAATAATTGCTATTGGACACCAGTCGTTGGCTTCATAGACTACTGGACAAAACATTTTGGTGATAGGTCATTTTGCTGCAGAAAATTTGATGTCTTCATCAGGAAGTGCAAATACCGTAATTGGATACAAAGCACTGAATGCGCCGTCAAAGGCACAGTCAAATATTGTGATTGGAAATATGGCAATGGCAGATGCTACTGTTGACCCGTTAACCGGACAAGGGCCTGTGGGCAATACCGTTATTGGAGATTTTACAATGAGAAGGTCAGGGGGAAGTAATAGCGTTACAATTGGAGGCAACGCTCTGGCATTAAATCAACAAGGAACTGGCAATGTTGCAGTTGGTGTAGAAGCTATGGTTGGACTCACATCAGGTAATCGGAATACAGCTGTTGGATTTGGTGCTATGCAAAGCGCATCTGGAACTGGAAATGTTGCTATGGGTGATGGAGCTGGCGGATTTTATAATGGCAATTATAGTGTCTTTATTGGTTATAGAGCTGGTCAATCTGCAACAGGAGATAATCAACTACACATCGCAAATAATGGATCTGATTCACTGATATCTGGGGATTTTTTAACCCATGAAGTGACTATAAATAATATCGTTAATCTAGAACCTAGAAGTATTGTTCCGCCATCGCCCAAGACGGGAACTATCTATATGGATGATGGTACAAATACAGGAGGGACACCTACATTGCGAGTGTATATAAATGCCACAATTGGTTGGAAAGATTTATAAATATTCGAATTCATGATTTATTAATAAGACGTTTACCGTTTTTATTAATTACCGTAATTTTTGTTCCAAAGTTATTATCAAGGATGTCATATTTTCGCTGTAATTAAATTCCGAATCATTTATTACTGATTCATTAAATACTATAAATGTGACGCAAAAAAGTGAGATTTTCATTATAATAGCTTTGGGACATTATAACCAAAAACCAACCCTACTGCCTCTGCAACAGTTTGATCGTCCTTCCTGGTGTATAAGGTGCATCAGCATCTTCCAGCTTATCTTCAAGTAGTTTTAATTTTTCTAGCGCCATTTTGATATCATCCAAAATTGGAGCAAACTCATTTTTGGCTATGTCATACCCTTCCAGATGTGTTTGCGTCGGAGAAGAAGTCGACGACCCTTGTTCATATCTGATAAAACCTATTCTTCGGGTTGGTGTCGGTGGTTGATCAATATCCAACTGACTTTTTATTCTGTCACCATTCATTTTTCTTCCGATATCTTTCATGGTCCTTTTTAGGTCATGATAGTCTGAAGTAATGGCCTTTGAAGGCACTTCCACCAACTTAACCGCTTTATCGATGTACTTCAAACGGTTATTTATTTCACCAACAGTTTTTGAAGCACCGTCCATGGCTCTTCCCAATTCTGCAACGTCTCTTTGAAATCGAGTTTTGGCTTCATCATCTTTAGCTGGCATTACTGTATTATCCAGTGCCTTAACGGCAAAAGATCTTGCTTTTCCGATGAGATTTATCTTTCCATCTACAGCGCTTGCCATCTGTACATTATAGGTCCCTGGTTTTACTAATGGGCCTTGTGATCCGCCAGCAAATGGGTTATAAAAAGAGGGCCCTTTTAAACTAATTGCATCTTTGGAATTGTACCTCAAATCCCATTCAATTCTATTGACACCTTTTGAAGGTTTTTGGAATAAGCGTTTGACGACGTTTCCACCATCATCAGTGATAATGAACATGAGTTCAGGAGAAATTTCATCTGCTTCGGCTCGTAGTTCTACATAACTTGGATAACCAACTCCAGCTGAAGTTTCTTTGCTTTTCTTCTCATTCTCCTTACGGATATCCTTCAGACTTTTGAGGTCATCATTATAGTAATAGGGAATAATCGCAACAGGATCAAGATTGTCTGCTGAATAATAGCTGTCGCCTTGAAATGATTTACCTGGCAATCCAAGTGGGGTACTTTGTTCATAGCGCAACGCATCTCTGATTGGGAAAATTTGAGCTGATGCAATGTTACCACTTTCACTTATTCCTCTCAGCGCAGTGAAATCATCCAACACATAAAACCCTCGACCGAAAGTCGCCAATACCAAATCATTTTCTCTTTTTTGAATTGCGATATCTCTAACGGCAATTGTGGGCAATCCACTCTTTAATTGCTTCCAATGTTGTCCGCCATTACTTGTGAAAAAGACACCAAATTCAGTTCCAACAAATAATAAATTTCCATTTACATGATCCTCCTCTATTGCGTACACAGATCCTTTTTCTGGAAGATTATTGCTTATCTTTTTCCAAGTGGTTCCTAAATTGTCACTTCTGTAAACATAGGGTTTGAAGTCACCATACTTATGATGATTAAAGACTGCATAAATCACATTCGCATTATGCTGAGACGCATAAACCGCATTGACATACGACCGACTAGGCACTCCAGAAATATTACTCACTTTTTTCCAAGAGTCACCTCCATTTTGTGATATTTGTATCAGACCATCATCTGTACCAATAACAAGAATATTTTCGTCAAGAGAAGATTCAGAAAAAGAAACGATGGTTCCGTATGGTGAAGTCGATCGATTTTTCGCCACAGCATCAATACCCCATAACTTATCCATCACCTTCAATTCATTTCGATTGATTTGTGCCGTTAAATCATCACTAATGGTTTGCCAGCTATTGCCATAATCATCACTTTTAAATAATTTGTTGGCAGCAAAATACAGTCTACCAGTTTTATGATGGCTGACAGCCAATGGCGCATCCCAATTCCAACGAAAGCTATTTTCATCTTTGGCTGGTTGGGGTTGAATGCCGACTTCTTCTCCACTTTTTTTATCGTATCTGACCAACACTCCATACTGAGATTGCGCATAAACAATATTCGGATTTTCAGGATCAACTTGAGATTCAAATCCATCTCCACCATGCGTGATAAACCAATCTCGATTCGTAATGCCATGTTTCGTTATCGTTCGACTAGGCCCACCAAGACTAAAGTTATCTTGAGTACCGCCATAGATATTGTAAAAAGGAAAATCATTATCTACTGCAACTTTATAGAATTGGGTGACAGGCAAATTCGCTTTAAAATCCCAATTTTTAGCCGCATCCCAAGTCTCATAGATACCTCCATCGCAGCCAACAATCCAGTGTTGATTGTTTTTAGGATTTATCCACATGCTGTGATTGTCTACATGTTTGTAATCTTCTCCGCAGTTTGTAAACGTTTTACCTCCATCCTTAGAAACTTTCATCCAGGTGTCCATAGCATACACTGTATTGGGTTCAATGGGGTCTGCAATGATTTCCTGATAATAGTTACCACTTGTTGAATAGCTTCCTTGTTTTTCCCAACTGACACCACTATTTGTAGAGCTATAAAATCCACCCTTACCTTCAGCTGCTTCAACAATCGCATAGATAATAGTTGGATCCGCAGGACTGATTGCCAAGCCAATTCTACCCAAATCAACTTTCGGAAGACCAGCATTAATTTTATGCCAATTGGCACCACCGTCAGACGTTTTGTAAAGCCCCGAAGATGGCCCTCCGCCTAGATATGTAAAGACGTGTCTTCTTCTTTGATGAGCAGCAGCATACATAACATCAGGATTCCTTGGATCCATCACAAGGTCGCTGATTCCTGTATGTTTATCTATGGTCAAGGACGCATTCCAAGTCTTTCCGCCGTCTTCCGTCACATAGACTCCTCGCTCGCCGCCACTGCTCCACAATGGACCAATTGCAGCAACAAACACTTTATCAGAATTGTCAGGGTGGACAATTATTTTTCCAATGTGTTCTGACGTCTGTAAGCCTGTATTTGTCCAACAAGATCCTCCGTCGATTGATTTATAGACGCCATCTCCATAAGCAACACTCCGCTGTCCATTGTTTTCTCCACTACCAACCCATATCGTATTTGCATGATTTGGATCAATGGTGACACATCCGATCGAGTAAGAACCCTCGCCATCAAATATCGGTTTGAATGTGGTGCCATTGTTTATTGTTTTCCATACCCCGCCACTTGCAACTGCTACGTAATATTCAAATGGATTACTTTCATTAAATGCGATATCGGCAATTCTCCCAGAGGTAATTGCAGGACCTATGCTCCTGAATTTCATTCCCGAAATAGAAAGCTCGTCAATGGGATGTTTGGCTTCTGTTTGCTTGTTTTTCTTTTTCTGAGAAAAGCTCTCTATTGGAAAACCAACGAGACTGATAAGTAAGCTGATGATTAATGTGGTGCTGAATAGTTTCATTTGTATATCTGAATGTTCGTTACTACCAAGCTATATGTTTAAATTCAGTAATGCGATAACTTTAGAAAAATCTTTTTATTTGAATGGTGATTTTGTAAGGGAATCACAAATCACTGTTCACCAATCACCAGAAGTTGTGATGTGTAAGACCTTTACTATTGTAATTGATTATTTATAATCAGATTTTCTTCTACTCGGCTTCAGTTCTTAAAGGATTCTTGAGCTGCCGTCCCTTAGGGGCTCATAGGGTGAGTCAGATCAATTGAATTTGCTGCTGTTTGTGCATTTTGTTTTACACACAAAGTCTTAGGTTTTCTTTGGCTACAAAAAAAATGTAGTAGATTGGTTTTGTAAAGAGCTAATTAGAATAGAGATAAACGAGGATGTTAAATGTTTTAATTATTGATGATGAAAAAGCAGCGAGAGAATTGCTTGTTCATTATTTTCATAGATACTTTCCTAAAGTAGAGGATATTCATACCACCGATGGTATCTTTAGCGCAATACCCATTATTGAAGAACAGAACCCAGATATCATATTTCTTGATATACAAATGCCAACAGCCAATGGCATGGACCTGTTTGGACTTTTGAAGGATAGAAAACCTTCTGTCATCATTACAACGGCATATGAAAATTATGCCATTGAAGCGATCAAGTACTCAGTAATCGATTATTTGCTTAAACCTATTGATATTAAAGAATTTATCTCGGCAGTAAATAAGTTTATTTCTACCAAACAAGTAACAAGTGAATTCGAACAAAATGAAACAAAACGTATAGCCTTTCACGGGCAGAAAGAAATAAACTACATAGAGGAAAAAGCGATAAAATACATTGTTTCTGATCGTGCGTATTCCACAGTTTATTTGGATGATAATAAAGGCTATATTGTTACCAAGTCCCTTGGAGAATTTGAAAAGATTTTAGACGAGAACATTTTTTTCAGAATCCACAGATCTTACATTGTTAATGTCAAGAAAATTGCTAAAATAGTTAAGAAGGACGGTGGTTTAGTTCACATGAATGATGATAAAACATTTAAAATCGCTAATCAAAAGCGAAAAACGCTCCTTACAAAGATGTAGCTTGTTATATCAAATATGGATTTCGGAAAAGAAATCTGCTCTTTCGGAAAAACTCTGATCATTAATTTAAACCAATACTAGCTTAAAGGTTGGAACAGTAATAGATTTACTGAGACCCCCAATAGAAGGATTCAACGAGAATACTTTCCAAAACATCCATCTTCTGCCTTATCACCTTTTTACTGCTGAGAAAGTAAGGTTACAGGCGTGGCTATGCTTTTTAGAATTTAAATGTTCCAGTTGTATTGATTTTGGAAATGAAGACATCATTTTCTATAGATTTGCTTACCATAAACTCTTTGATTTTTTCTCCAATTGTTTCAGCAATAAGACTATTTTCACATAAGGCAAAAACACTTGGTCCTGCACCGCTTATACTGAAGCCAAGGGCATTATTGGAGAGCGCAATGTCCTTCAATTCATAGAAATGAGGAATGAGGGAAGCACGTTGTGGTTCTATTATCAAATCTGTGAGGCATCTACGAATCATATCAAAATCAAGTCGATACAATGCTGCGACCAAATAGGCAAGATTTCCAGATTGGGCAATGTGTTGGTTCAATTCAATGCTCTTAGACAATACTGCTCTTGAATCTTTAGTCAATACGCTAATATGAGGATAGACTACGCAAGCATAAAGGCCATTAGGAGCAGGCAGTTTTACTAAATCTAATGTCTCATTATCTCTGATGAGAATGATTCCACCAAGCAAGGAAGGCGCAACATTATCTGCATGCCATGCACCATCTGCTATCTGCTCACCTTGGACAGCAAACCTGACCAAGTCTCTTTTACTTAGCGAACTATTCAAAAATTCATTTACGGCAAAGACTCCAGCAGCTGCACTAGCGGCACTAGAACCCAAACCACTGCCAAAAGGCATTTTTTTGTGAATCTCCATTTCAATTGGTATTGACTCATCACCAAGATGTTTCATCAATTGCAACGCGGCAAAACCAGCGGTGTTCTTTTCTACTTCTAAGGGTAATTTCTTCTTTGTACCTGTTATTTGCGTGATTACTAATCCTGGTGTTTTACCTGGCCGTACAATAATCTCATCACCAGGACCATGAATAGCAAAACCCAAAATATCATAACCAACAGCCATGTTGGCAACCGAAGCAGGAGCAAATACTTTTAACCCAGAATTCATATATTTTTATTACAACTAATTACTTTCCTTTAAGTAAAATGCTTAATTAAACCCAAAGTGGTTTTTGTTACCGATGCTTATTATTTCACTGAAGACACCGGCAGCGGTAACTTCTGCACCAGCACCTGGGCCCTTAACCACAAGAGGCCTTGTCGAATATCGACTTGTCGTAAACACGATCATATTATCAGAACCTTGCAAACCGTAAAATGGATTGTCAGAATCTACATATTGCACTTGCACTTTTGCTTTATCACCGTCAAGACTTGCGACATATCGTATTGCTTTATCTGTACCAGCTTTATCAATTAAATTATCAAAATGTACTTTTTCAGTAGAGAGAGTTTCAAGAAAATCATCAATGCTCGTGGCATTAATAGAAGCAGCTGGTAGGATTGCTTCAACATCTACATCATCTGGTTCGATCATACGACCAGCTTCTCTTGACAGGATTAAAATTTTTCGTTTGATGTCCAGTCCAGAAAGATCGTTTCTTGGATCTGGTTCTGTGTAACCTAAATCTTTAGCTTGTAAAACAAGGTCTTTAAATGACGTCCCTTGTTTCCAGTTATTAAAAATAAAAGATACCGACCCACTGAGTACAGCTTCTATTTTAATGATGCGGTCTCCACTTTCCATTAAGGTGCGCAGCGTAGATATAACTGGCAAGCCTGCACCCACAGTTGTTTCATATAAGAACTCTACATTCTTTTGTCTCGCTATTTTTTTTAGTGTTGTGTACTTCGCATATGAGGAAGAGTTTGCAACTTTATTAGGCGTACAAATGGAAATGTTATTATTTAAAATAGTCTTGTAAACATCTGGTAATTCTTTGTTGGCTGTATTATCTACAAAAACAGAGTTAGGTAAATTTAACCGTGTCATGTTTTCTACAAAACCAGCAATACTACTATGCAATGTAGAGTCATCTAATTCTTTTTTCCAATTGTTTAAATCAACGCCATTGTGATTAAACACCATCTTTTTAGAATTAGCAAGGCCGACAACATTTATTTGTAGTTTTTCTGTTTCAATAAGAGATTGTTGCTGATCGCAAATTTGTTTTAATAAGGTACCACCAATCAACCCAACTCCAATCATAAATACATTAACTGTTTTGGAATTAGATAAAAAGAAAGAATCGTGAATAAGGTTTAATGCTTTTATCTCGTCGTCGGTTTTAATTGCAAACGAAATATTTAATTCGGATGATCCTTGTGCAATGGCGACTACATTAACACCTTCTTTACCTAATGCACCAAATAATCGTCCAGCGACTCCAGGAATCTTACGCATGTTTTGGCCGACCACAGCTATTATGGTCAGATCATCAAATACAGATACAGGTTCAATAAAAGTACCCTTTATTTCATTTTTAAATTCTTCTTCTATCGCTCTGATTGCTTCTTTCTTGTCACCTTTTTTAATTGCTACACAGATGGAATGTTCTGAAGAGGCTTGGGTAATCATAATAACATTAATCTTTCTTCTAGCCAACGAACTAAAAAATTTAGCGGCAATGCCAGGTATCCCCATCATACCCGAACCTTGCAACGTCAATAAGGTAACGCCAGACATCGAGCTCATTCCTTTAATTCGAGCATTGGATTCGTCTGACTCTTCACTGATCTTTGTTCCTTCGAAATCAGGATTAAACGTATTTTTTATAAAAATAGGAATGCCTTTGGAAAGTGCTGGTTGGATGGTCGGCGGGTAAATAACTTTTGCTCCGAAGTGAGACAATTCCATCGCCTCATTGTAACTAAGTGATTCGACAGTATATGCTTTGGAGACCTTTCTTGGATCACAGGTTAAAACACCATCTACATCCGTCCAGATTTCTAGTTGTTCTGCTTGTAATGCTCCTGCAAAAATAGCAGCCGTATAATCCGACCCTCCTCTTCCAAGTGTTGTGGTCAATCCTCCGACATCTGAAGACACAAAGCCAGTTATGACATTTAACTTGTTTTTATGTTTAGCAAAATGAATATTGATTGCATCGTTTGTCAGAGAAAAATTGACTCTGGCTGCGCCAAAATTTTTATCTGTTTTAATGACTTTTCTAGCATCTAGAAAAGCGGCTTTTAATCCTATTTCTTTAAAATATTCTGCAATGATAAAACACGAATTTCTTTCACCAAAACTAAGGATATAGTCCATCGTCCTTAGACTGGCTTCTCTTACTAAATAAACACCTTTTAATAATTGTTTTAAGGTATCATGGTTTTCGTCAAGCGTTTTTTTAGCTTGAGTATAGGCATCTTTAGACACCAATTTTTGTAAAGTGTTTTCGTGTCTATCGACGAATTGTTGGTGTACCTTCAAATACTCATCATTTCCTTTTGCTGCAAGCTCACCCATTTTTATCAGACTGTCTGTGACCTTACTAAACGCCGAACAGACAATAGAAAGATTTTCTCCCTGATTAATTCGTGCCGTTAACAACGCACCGATGTGCATTATTCTCGCAGGCTCAGCTACTGATGTACCACCAAATTTTAATATGTTCATGCTTTGCTAAAATGTTTGTGATAGAGTCGAGTCAATTTATCTGTTTCAACAAGGAATCCATCATGTCCATAAACAGAGTCTATACTCTCGTAAATAGCATTTGGAATTGCGGCTACAAGTATTCTTTGTTCTGCCTCTGGATATAATAAATCCGTATTAATATTAACGATAACTGTTTTTGCTTTTATGTTGGACAAAGCCTCATTAATGTTGACACGGTCTCTGCCTACATTGTGTGTATCGAGACTGTCCATTAAACGGTAATAGGAAAAGGCATTAAATCTTTTAGCTAATTTTTCCCCTTGGTATCGTTGGTAAGATGCAGACCGAAACTCCGTTAAGGTATCTTCATCATCAGGTTGGTACTCCTCATAACAAAGATAATTTCTGTAGATCACCATCCCGATGGCTCTTGCTGCTTTCATTCCTGATATGCCAGCAACGTCATTTTTCTCTTTCCATGTTTGGTCTGCTTCGATTGCCATTCTGTGAGCCGTATGTATAGCTTTACCCCAAGAAGATTCTTTTGCAGAACAAACAGATAAATATAAATGCTCGAATAAGTCTGGTTCTTGAATAGACCATTCCATCGCATGACAGGCACCCATCGATCCACCGACCCCAAGTCGAATATGTGTAATACCTAGATAATCTTTTAGTTTTTTGAACATCATGACTTGATCTCTAATCGTAACGATGGGAAAATCATGATAATACTTTTCTCCTGTAGTGGGATTGATGTCTAAGGGTCCCGTCGACCCATAACAAGAACCGACTAAGTTGACACAAATAATAAAATATCTTGAACTATCTAAAATCCGGTCTTCACCAAATGATCCATCCCACCATTCGTCAATTTTAGAACTTGCTGTAAGTGCGTGAAAAACCCAGATAACATTATCTCCTTTCTCGTTTAATGCTCCATAGCTATGGTAAGCTAATTTTAGCTGCCTAAAAACACCACCCAACTCTAAATGAGTGGGTTCGTTAATATCATAGTATTGTATGTTATCTATATGTGCCAAGAACCGTATCTAAATTATAAGTTTATAGGATGCAAAAATGAAGCCGCAAATATAGGGGAAATTGCAAAGCGAAAATTAATTTTTACTTGGATGCTATAATGTAGCATTAACACAGTAAAAACCTTGTGAGACAGCTATTCTGAAACTATGCGAAAAATTGAAGAATCTCCTGGCCCTTCATTTTCAGAACTAATCCAAATTTCTCCTGTACTTCGATAACAAATGGCTTCTGTTTGGCGCTTAATAGATAAAGGAAACCGCTTGACAGTACCACCAAAAAAATCATCATTTTGCCAATCTCGTATAGTATACTTAAGGGAGAAAAATTCTTTGGTGACAACATTGTGTGAGTAGCCAATGAGTACTATTTCATTTTGATCTTCACGGATATCGGCACCAGTGATCAAGCCCTTTGTATCAAACTCATCAATTTTTTCCGCCACATAGTCTCCTGGCGTTTTTGGCAATTTATACACTTTACATTGTTTGTTTAACCAGTTTTTACTGAACACATATAAATTGTTACGATAGCTAATTAGTGCCTCTGCATCGAAGTTGTGATTGTATCCTGCATATAGTGTTTCTTGATCTTCATAGCTAAATGAAATGGTTTGTGTCGGCACTAAATCTTTAGATAATAAATCAGATATTAAACCTTTAAAAATTCTCAGATTTTCTCTTCTGCCAAAATTATTTCCAAAATCACCGACATAAAAATAGGCATCATCAGCTGCGAGAGATTCCCAATCAACATTCGCAGGAACATCCAATGCCACTTCTTTCAATACTTCTCCTATGTCATTTAATTGAATCAATACTTTCCCACCGCCACTATCATTATTTGTCCACATATGGTCATCTATTTCTATTAAACCAGATGTTTCTCGTATGCGGATGTCCGTGGAGGTATTTACAGCTACAGCTACTAAGGTGTCTGACAGGACTCTTTCTTCTTGAGTGTCATTAACGGGTAGGATAGCTTGAGTCGTGCAAGCAGCCAAAAACAAAGTGAAGAATGATAGTTGAAGAAATAATAGATATAAATACTTTGAAATCATAGCGTAAAAGTAATAGAAAGAAGTAAAATAATTAAGAGAGTGAGAATGAGAACGTAAAATTATGATTCAAAGATTAGTAATAATCTTAACTTTGGCAATCTAGCTTTATTTAATCTAAACAAAGTCTTTATAGACAAAAAATGAATATATTCAAATGACTTTTGACAAGCTTAGAATTAAAGGACTAAAGATTTATTAGCAATGGTGCAACTATGACATATATTTGTAGTCATTAAGTAATCTGTGATCAGCAAATAAACACATATCATCCATATAGAACTTAATAATAAAACAAATTAAAATGAAAAATAGAGTCACTTTTCTAAAAGAACTATTTTGTATTCTATTATTTTTTTCAGGACCAATTTTGCTTACTTATAGTCAGGACAGTGCACAAACGGAAGATAAGACCGAAGAAGAAGAAGAAAAAGATCCCTTTAAATCTGTTTCTGAAATGGTGAAATCATCTCATAAAATAGACGGCTTATTTCCTTTATATCAAGACACGATCACAGGAAAAGTCCTTCTCGAATTAACGGAGGCACATCTTGGGAAAGAATATATTCATTTCTTTCATACAGAAAATGGCTCTATCAGTAGTGGATGGTTGAAAGGTAGCTATGGGTGGGAAACCATCTTTAAAATTAGACGATATTTTGATCGGATAGAATTCGTAGGACAAAACACCGATTTCTATTTTGATCCTGAAAGTCCTTTATCGCGTGCCGGAAATGCTAATATAAATGAACCCATCATTGCAGTTGAAAAAATAGTTGCAGCGTCCAAGTCTTTAGACACAATGCTCATCGCAGCCGATGCTCTCTTTTTATCAGAGACTTTTCCTCAGCTGACATTTGCCTTTCCTCCCGGACCAAATGCTCCAAAGAACCCTTTTAAAAAAGGGAAGTTGAGTTCGACTAAAACACGCTACAATAGTCTCAAAAATTATCCTGAGAACACAGATATTATTGTCGATTATGTATATGAGAATCCTTCTCCTACTAATTATGGATTGGCAACAACAACTGATGCACGATATTCTAGTATACAGTTACAACATAGTCTGGTAGCAATGCCTGATAATGATTATATGCCTCGATATGATGATCCAAGAGTTGGATATTTTTTGACACAGGTCACGGATCAAACTTCAGAAAGCCCGACTCCTTATCGAGATATGATTCATCGTTGGCATTTAAAGAAGAAAAATCCTGAAGCTGCCCTTTCTGAACCCGTCGAACCAATTACATTTTGGATGGAAAATACGACTCCTATGGAATTGCGTCCTATCATAAAAGAAGGCGTGGAAAAATGGAATATCGCTTTTGAAAAAGCAGGATTTATCAATGCGGTGGTTGTCAAGCAACAACCAGATGATGCAGAATGGGATGCAGGAGACTTACGATATAACGTATTAAGATGGACAGCTGCTCCTTATATGGGATCAGCATGGGGTCCAAGTTTTGTTAATCCAAGAACAGGACAAATTTTAGGTGCTGATATTATGTTAGATTACGTATTTGTCCGAGGTACGAGTACAACGGATAAAATATATAATTCGACAAGCAAAAGCTTAGAAGAATTATTAGAAGAGAAGCAAGAGGTGCAAGTACATCCTAAGCATATACATAACCATATGTGTGAAGCTAACAATAATGCTATTAAAAAAGTGGAATTTGGTAGACAAGTGAGTCGGGCTTTTAATTTTTCTGAAGCCGAAACCCAAAAGATGATCAGAGAAGCAATTATAGAATTGTTGTTACACGAGGTAGGACACACGTTGGGATTGAGTCATAATTTTCGCTCAAGCCAGATTTGGAATATGGACCAAGTACATGACAAATCTTTAACTGAGTCAGAGGGGTTGACAGGGTCTGTCATGGATTATAATCCATTAAATTTAACATTAGATCGATCTAAGCAAGGCAATTACCAATCATTGGTCCCTGGACCTTATGACAAGTGGGCGATTGAACATAGTTACACTCCAGCTTTAGAAGATCCAACTGAAGAGCAAACGCGTATTGATAAATTATTGGCACGATCCACAGAAGCCCAATTAACTTTTGGAAATGATGCTGACGCTCATAGGGCTCCAGGCATTGGCATGGATCCAACCATTAATACCTGGGACATGAGTAGTGATGCGATTAGTTATGGATTAGAAAGAATCGAATTATGTAAACAGGCGATGACTCACATCATGGATAAATTGACAACTGATGGAGATTCTTATCAGGAATTGGTTTCTGGATACAACACTTTATTATGGAATTCTTACACGCCGCTTAACGTGATCGTCCGCTATATCGGAGGCGTCAAAGTAGATAGAGCCATGAAGGGTCAAAATAATACAACGACAACACCTTTCACACCTATTAGTAAATACGAACAAAAGCGAGCAATGAAGGCGATTGTAGATCATGGGTTTAGTCCATCAGCTTTTACAGTATCTGGAAACTTATATCCCTATTTGCAATACCAACGAAGAGGCTGGGATCATTGGGGACAAACTGAAGATCCGAAAATTTTGGAACGAATTGGAGCTTTTCAAAACCGTTTATTATCTCATGTCATGCATCCTACTGTCTTAAACAGAATGAGCAATACTCGATATTATGGTAATGCGTATTCTGTCACAGAAATGCTTTCTGATGTAACTAGTGGGATCTTTGATGCAGACTTAAAATCAGCTGTAAACCCTGCTAGACAAAACCTACAAATAAATTATGTTCAAGGTCTAATTAGCGGGCTTAATAACGGTAGTCATAATAATTTGACTAAGTCGGCTATGCTTTATCAGATTAATGAAATTAGGGATATGGTAAAATCTAATAAAGGCAGGCAATTAGAAACAAAAGCACATCGGGCACATGTCATGCACCTGATTAATTCAGCATTAGATACAGACTAAATCTGTCGAGTACAAGAGGCCCGTAACTGCGAGCCTCTTGAATTCTTTATGGTATATTTAACTCATATCATTTCATATAACAATTTAGGAATTGACCCATGTTATTAAATTAGGATTAGCCACTCAGAAGATTGAAATTTGCATGTAATGAAATATTATTTATATCTACTTGTTTTTTTTTTATTTACTTCTTGTGGAGGACCAGAGAAGTTTTTTACTGATGGCAATTACGAGAAGGCTTATAAAAAGGCGTTAAAGGATATTCAATCTGGAAAAAAGGACAGAACGCTCAATACCATCTTGAATAAATCTATGATTGAATTAATAGAAGAAGCGACTTATAATTCTGAAGCGTTACTGAGATCAGATGTTGTTGAAGATTGGGAGGAAGCATATAAAACCAACGAGGAACTACTGTCACTTTACTACAAGGGAAAGAGATATTTGGATTCTAGTATAGACATAGACATGCAACTGATAGAAGAGAACAACGATCTTTTAAAGGAAGATATCGTGCTTGCATACATTGCATTAGGTGACAGCAGCATGGAAGCATATATAGAGTATAACGATAAACAAGCGGCTCAAAAAGCATATCATATGTTTACAAGTGCATCTAAATATAATGCGACTAAATATGAAAATAACTTACGTAATAAACTAGAAGAGGCACTTTTTGCAGGCACTGTTTTTATTAATGTGACAGTCGATGTTTGGGACAGAGCCTACAAGTATGAAATAGAAAGACAGTTTGAAGATTTAGAAGATAATGACGAACTTTTCTATGAAGTTACCTTTGATGAATTTAATGATAATACTGATTGTCAATTAGACATATTATTCTCGCGACTTAATGTGAATGTCACTGATCAAACAAGATCGGAAACATACAGAGAAGAAGTACAAGAAGGATATGAAGAAAAGATTGACACCTCTGGAAATAGGACGCGAGTTCCCATTCTAAAAGAAGTGACAGGAGAAGTAAGAATCACAGAAGAGATTAGACTGTATACATGGGACATTAGAGTAGACGGAGAAGATAAGAGTAATTATTGTGATTTTAGATATAACCAATTTCAAGTTGCACAAGAAGCAGTGATTACCAATTACCAAACACTTGGAGACGCACGGGCAATTCCTGAATCTTTTCGAAATGCTGGAACCCAAACATTTTCTAATAATGACGAACGGCGATTAATTGATGAACTCATAGATCAAGCATTTGATGAAATAGAACGATATTATTTCGATAATGACTGACTGATCCGCATAAGCTGAATATGATGTGCTAAACGCACATGATATAAGGAAGGAACCTCGACACCAGGTGAGGATGGGTGGCCAAGTGGTGACTGGTTGCGCCTAGGCGGTAATCAGAAGCACCAAATGTACATTTGATAAGGAAGGAACCTCGACTCATGGAGAAGAAGGGTGGCGATCTTCAGCCCATGGCGGATGACGAGGTGGTCTCTTTGTCGGATTGAATGGTCCGCCTTTGAGGAAATCAGATGTCCCTAATGTATTTAATAATCGAAGAATTATTCCCTTATCTCTTTAAATATTTCGCAACAGCTTCTGCTTTGCTTTTGACATGTAATTGCTGATAGATGCGTTTGATGTGAGTCCTGATTGTATCAACCGAAACAACCAATTGTCCTGCAATATCTTTGTAACTGTGTCCATCTACCAATCCTGTCATAACTTCAATCTGTCTTGGAGAGAGTCCTACAGTCCTACTTGTTTTAGCTGAAGTTAAGTATTCGGAAAGTTTTCTAGCGATTCCAGGAGACATATACGATCCGCCATTGAAGACTATTCGCACAGTATCCATGATTTTATCAAGTGTAGTTGATTTTGTCAAATAAGAACAAGCACCTGACTGTAAGGCAAGGAATATTTTTTTATGTTCATCAAAAGCGGTTAACATGATGATGTCAAGAGAAGGGTGTTTTAATTTAATTAGTGGGATTGCTTCCAAACCAGAAATACCTGGTAAGCCGATGTCTAGAATTAAAACGTCAAAGGCATTGTCATTAGATTCACAATCCATAAACTCTTCTACAGAAACATAGTCTCTTATCACTTCGATATCAGATTGAAAATTACTAAATAGGACAAGGTTACGTCTTGTGGTCTCATCATCTTCTATTATTATCAGTCGTATCACAACCTAAAGTTATAAATTCTACATCTAATGTTTTGTCACACATTTATGTGACAAGTTGACCCTAAAAGCAGAAAATTTAAAAAATTCTTAATAATGAATGAAAGTTGGAATGAGACTGCAATTCATATCACATGACTTATTTTTAAATATGTCACATGTTTATGTGTATGAAATAAGATGTCTGAGGGGTTTTGTCACCCAAATATGTGAATTCTGACGAGAAGAATCAGAGTTATATTTGACTATAATTAAAACCCTTTCAATGCAACTATCCATTTCTAAAAACGCTAACCTGTCTACTCGCGAGTTTCAGGTGCTTCAGTTGATCGCTCATGAGTACTGTACAAAAGAAATAGCGGGCCAATTACATGTTTGCTACGAAACGGCCCATTCTCACCGAAAAAACCTTCTACGAAAAATGGGGGCGAAAAATGCCGCTGGATTAATTCGACGAGCATTTGAAATAGGCTTATTCTCTACAAAGTTAAAACAGCAATCAGCGTAAAGATTTACTTTATGCAAAGTAATCTGACAAGATGAACCCTTTTAACTGGAAACATAGACCTCATAGGTGTTAGGCCCTATGAGGTTAATTTTTATCAAGATGTTTGTAGGACAAATGACCTCAGTTTCTGGTAAGACTATACACCAATGACTTAAAAGTCGCATCAAATAAATACGATATCAAGATTAAGAAAACAATAATTTTATGTTTGCAACTTTTATACAATCCTTCTCGTTTTTGGATATATGAAGCTGTTTTTACAAATGTGCTTGTTGCTTATGCCTGTTTTTGTCACTGCACAAATACAAGACACAACACTATTTGAAGAACCAGATACTTCTTTCATCATGTCTGATGGTATAGAGACAACTCAGGTTAAATCAGATTATACAGATTATATAGCAATCAAAGGAAAAGTGTATCCGGTACTCATTGCCAACGGTGATACAATGGTCCTGGCGAATATTGATAATGTCAGTGTCACCTCTCCAAGAACATTTGACTCAGAAGAAGACTATCGCAAATACAGAAAATATAAATATTACGCCGGCAAAGTCTATCCGTATGCGGCTGAAGCCATTAAGATTTTTAGAAAAATGGAATACGCAACCAAACACATGAAGAAAAGAAAGCGTAAGAAATATATAAAACAATTGTCAGAAGAACTAAAGGTTAAATTCGAAGATCCATTGATGAAGTTGTCTAAAACACAAGGAAAGATTTTGGTGAAAATGATAGAAAGAGAATTGGATACACCAATGTATACTTTGATCAAAGAATTACAAGGAAAGTTCAAGGCATTTTATTGGAATCAGTCTAGTAAATTGTACGGCTATCGACTCAAAGACGGTTATACAGTTGGAGAAAATACTATCTTGGATGCTGTTTTGCAAGACCTCAACATTTCATACGAAATCGATGAGGATTATGAAACAATAGTCAATCAAAAAAAGTAAATTGAATAAACAAACATCTAAGAGTATAGGCTGGAGAAGCCCTTCCAACATAGCACTAGTCAAATATTGGGGCAAACACGGGGACCAATTGCCCAACAATCCATCCATCAGTTTCACCTTGTCAAATGCCTTTACAGAGACGATTATCCAATATGCTCCGCTCGATTATAATCAGGATATAATCAACACAAATTTCTATTTTGACGGGAAGCCCAATGAAGCCTTTCAGCTGCGCATTGATTCATTTATTAACAAGCATATAGCAGCATTTGATTACTTAAGAAATGTTCAACTGAATATCGAAAGTCGCAACTCATTTCCTCATTCAAGCGGTATAGCGTCAAGTGCTTCTTCCATGAGTGCTTTGGTCTTATGTCTGTTGAGTATAGAAAAAGAATTAAAAGGAGAAAGATCAGATCTAATGCGACAAGCATCACATTTGTCAAGACTCGCAAGTGGTAGTGCGTCACGCTCAGTGATTCCTTATGTTGCCTTATGGGGAGATTGTTCTATTGCAGGTTCTTCAGATGAATATGCGATACCCTTATCTAATGTTGATTCCGTATTTAAAGGATTTCATGATGACATATTGATTGTTAGCGCAGACGAAAAAGCGGTCTCTTCTTCTGCAGGTCATCAGTTGATGAATGATAATCCATATGCAGAATCAAGATACGGAAGAGCACATAAACACGTCCTGGAGACAGAAGCTCATTTAATGGATGGCAACATTGAAGCGCTTGGAGAAATCATAGAAAATGAAGCACTAGAATTACATGCATTGATGATGTGTTCGAGGCCAGCGTATATTTTAATGGAAGCAAATACACTTGCTATCATATCAGCAATAAGAAGATTTAGAAAGGAAAATAACAAGCCAATATTCTTTACACTTGATGCAGGTCCCAATGTCCACGTCTTATATCCTGACGAAATTAAAAATGAGGCAGAAACTTTTATAAATGAATCTTTATTGCCTTTATGTGTCGACAATAGAATAATTAAAGATAGGGTAGGAGATGGACCCTCAACCATAACAGAATTTTCAATATGAAACATATTATTTTATTTTTTACTTTTCTTATAAGCACATCTGTCACTGCGCAGTTGGCAAGAACAACAAATGCGTCTTTTGAAAAAAAGATAGATAAGTTGTTATCAGAATCTGTCCCATTCCAATACGTGGGGGATTTAACCGAAGAAAAGATGAAAGAGTTTGTCGTCTTAGATGCTCGTGAAAAAGAAGAATATGACATCAGCCGCATTCCAGGTGCACAATACATCGGTTATGATCACCCAGATTATTCTGCTGTTGCAAATGTCGATAAAGACACGCCACTGCTCGTCTATTGCTCCATTGGCTACCGAAGCGAAAAAATAGGAGAAAAGCTTGAAAAGCAAGGCTATACAAACGTGTACAATTTATACGGAAGTATTTTTGAATGGGTGAATCAAGGTAAACCTATTGTGGGAAGTAGTGGAGACAAAACAACAAACATACACACGTACAACAAGAAATGGTCTAAGTGGATGATTAATCCAGACTATGAGAAAACGTGGTAGAAAAAACAAACAACGTACGATTTAATTATCAGTGGCACCTTTACAAGAAAAGGCTAAAATCATTTTCCTCTTTGCAATATCTATTTATAAAATAGCTTATACTTTATAATTTTTATTGATCAACAAATTCTACATCAACAGCGAGAGGTTGTCTTTAGATACGTTTTGATTCTTTTTACAAATATCGAAGTTGTCAAGTATTTTAGTAATTCACTATTAATGATTATATTAAAGGAGATCAAATTTTATTAAACTTTATAAAGACTAACATGAAAAATTATCTACTCACCTGTATCGCATTATTTATATTTTCGACAAGTTATTCCCAGGCGCCCTTAGAAGAAAAGGTCACTGCAGAATCTGGAGATGTCTACACAAATGCTTCTCAATATGGAATGGTTCTCACAGCTCCAAATGGAGATTGTTACGGATCAAGATGAAAAACTTGTGGGTTATCAGATTAGAAATTAATATTTTTTTTCATTTTGTGTAATGGATAGCACACTACTAGAGGCTTTTTTCCCATAAGGGATATTAGATTTTTTTGATGT
>Ga0114957_1001857_pt1 | contig 21571 bp, 16 predicted proteins | sample BantaG_FD_87175 | JGI IMG/M metagenome (GOLD analysis project Ga0114957, IMG submission 87175) | Marine algal microbial communities from Bantry Bay, Ireland - BantryBay_4 metaG | ecosystem: Host-associated > Algae > Red algae > Unclassified | place: Bantry Bay, Ireland | collected 2014-11-21 | reverse complement strand
GTATTTAATCGCCATTTCTAATACTTATTTCGATTAAGAATACCACGAAGCACAATTAGAAAATGATTCCTCAAATTACCCCAAAATCCAAAATGCTTTTGCAAAACAACATACCTGTCTTTTAGTGATTGCCGATGATGTTGTTTGGAAATACCACCCGTCAGATAGGTAGCGAGGATGAGTGAAGTAGGTGTCGTGTTTTTACTTTTTTTCAAACATTGAATTACCCATTCAATATCTGCGGTCAAATTATTTTCCATATAAAGCGGTGCAATTTCCCGACGAGGCAGAAAACCTTGATGACAAACGACCATTCCTTTGGCCATGTCTTGCCACTTGAGTCGAGCAGGTAATTTCTGTACCGTACACGTACTACGCGTTCCCAACTCCTGACGCTGCTCATCTACGAGCATGACTTCTCCGTATAAAATATCCGTATCCGCCTGGCATTGGGTAACCATCTGCTCTACCGTATCTGCCGCATAAATTTGATCTCCACAATTCATAAACCATAGGAAGTCTCCAGTTGCCATTTTTATACCTTTATTCATGGCATCGTATAAACCTTGGTCTGGTTCACTGATCCAGTGTGTGATGGCAGATGCGTGATTTTTGATAATATTCAAGGTACCATCCGAAGAGCCACCGTCCACAATGAGGTACTCAATATTGGGATAAGTCTGAGACTGAATGCTGTTAATTGTGCCTTCTAGTAGCGCAGCACCGTTATAAACGATGGTAATGATGGAAATGACGGGTTGTATAGCCATGATAAATGATGAGGGGTAAAACTAGTTAATTTATTGTTCGTTATAGAGAAATTAAAAAAATTGGTAACTTTGAACGTTGTAAATTATTTACTACAGGCACCAAAAAATTATCACCTTCTATGAATCAATCTGTCCTCAAACGCCTCCTGCCCCATATCATTGCCTATTTCGTTATGATGGCCATCTCGTTTACCTTCTTTTCTCCCTATGTTTTTGAAGGCAAAGTACTTACACAGGGCGATAATGTCCGTGCGCGAGCTATGCAGGGAGAAATGAGTAAGGTACGTGCTGAAACGGGAGAAATTCCTTTATGGACCAACTCGATGTTTGGCGGGATGCCTACCTACCAAATTCAGATGGCGCCAGGGAAAAATATGACTCGGTTACCCTATGGTTTATTATTTTTAAGACAATCGGTCACCAACCCTCATCTGGTGGTATTGGTGGCGATGATTTGTTGTTATCTCTTACTCATAACCCTGGGCGTAGACTGGCGGATTGCGATTATTGGGTCGGTTGGATTTGGGTTATCAAATTATCAAATTGATCTGGCAGAAGCAGGACACTCTACAAAGATGGCTGCTGTTGCGCTGGTGCCGGGAATGTTTGCTGGAGCGATCATGGCGTATCGGGGCAAGTATTTGTTAGGAGGCGCCTTATTTGGATTGTTTGTGGCAATGGAGATATTGGCCAATCATTTGCAGATTACTTTCTACGCAGGGTTAATGTTGATTATACTGGGGATCGTTCAACTGGTTTCAGCGGCTTTGAATGATACGTTTCCTAATTTTATAAAAGCCAGTGCCATTTTAATTGCGATGGGGGTATTGGGGATAGCGGCCAATGCGGATCGTATCTGGGCGACACAGGAGTATGCTGAAGAGACGATTCGTGGGAAATCTCAGCTGAGTATCAAGAAGGGGAAATCAGGGCTAAGTAAAGACAATATTTTTTCCTGGAGCTATGGGATCATGGAATCGATGACGCTAATAGTACCCAATTTCAATGGAGGAGGCGCCTCTCAACACTTTCGAGGCACAGAAACCCACGATAAGATTTACCGGAATATGCTCACTAATTTTTCACAACAAGGAATGCCTCGTGATGCCGCTATCAAGTCAGCAGAACAACAGGTAGCCGCTACGATGTATTGGGGAAATCAACCTTTTGTTGGCGTAGCGATTTATTTTGGTGCGGTGTTGATATTTTTGTTTTTTCTTGGAGCTATTTTGGTGCCGGGAGAAGTAAAAATCTGGCTGGTCATTGCTGCTATTTTTACGCTTATGCTCGCCTGGGGAGGTAACTTTCCTATGAATAGCTTGCTGGTAGATTATGTGCCGATGTTTAATAAATTTAGGGCGGTAAGTATGGTGTTAGGATTGACACATCTGGCAGTAGTAGTTTTGGCAGTATTGGGGTTACAAACTTTTATTAGTGATCGTTTTCATGTCAAGAAAGATCAGCGTGCGTTGTTTATTGCGGCGGGTATTTCGATGGGGCTGTGTGTACTTGCTTTTTTACTAAGTTTTGTGTTGGATTTTTCTAATCCTGCTAAAGATAGTCGATTACCTGCGACTCTCTTGTCAACGATTCTATCGGATCGGGCGAGTATTATGCGAATGGATGCCTTGCGATCCTTATTTTTTATTGCCATTTCAGCGGGTATATTATATGCATTTTCAAAAGGAAAGATAAAAGTATTGATTGCGGTGTTATTGGTTGGTGCGTTGAGTGTGCTGGATGTATGGTTGGTAAATAAGCGAATTTTGTTTTCTGAAAAATATGAAACGCCCAAGCAAGCGAGTAGTTCTGCGGTACCTACGGCGGCGGACAAGCAAATTTTGGCGGATACTGATCCACATTATCGCGTGTTGGATTTGTCGCGTGGTGCACCATTTAAGAGTGCTACGGCGTCTAATTTTCACAAGAGTATTGGTGGGTATCATGCGGCTAAGTTGATGACGATTCAGGATGTATCCGAACGATATCTAGGTCCTCAGTATGGTCAAAACCCTTTGGAGCATCTCAATATTTTAGGGATGCTGAATACCAAATATGTGATTCAGGGCGGACAGAGCGCACCTCCGCAGGCGGTACGATTGCAGGAAGCGTTGGGGAATGTCTGGTTGGTGGATGATATCAAAAGAGTAGATGGAGCGGATGGCGAACTCGAAGCATTGAATAAGCTCAATCCTAAGACGACTGCGGTACTTCGTAAAAGTGAAATGGCTAAGATTGATAATTTTAGTATCAAAGCGAATCCTGCGGATAATATCAAACTGACGAGTTATGCACCTGACAAGCTGACTTATCAATACAGTACTGCTGCTGATCGGCTCGCTGTTTTTTCAGAAATCTATTATCCACCTTCAAAGGGCTGGAAGATGTATTTGGATGGTCAGCCGACGGATGATTTTGTACGTGCAAATTATCTACTTCGTGCTGCTCGACTTCCCCCTGGGCAACATACGCTGGAAATGCGCTTTGAGCCTCGCTCTTTTGCAGTAGGAGGGATGATTGCGCTGATTTGTTCTTTGGTGTTGATGTTGGGTTTTATTGGTGCGGTCGTGTTGTATTTTAAAAATAAAACATTACCTGATCCGGACCAATTAGGAGGTGAAAACCGGACGATTTCTATGAAAAAAATAACAAAGGATGGGATTGAATTTAAGGAAATGAAACGGCCGAGCAGGAGTAAGCGTAAGCCGAAGAGGTAATGATTGAGTGCGCGTTGCAAATTGGAGGGGGGGGGTGGTTATTGGACTTTATTTTTAATTGGAATAGGAATAGGAATAGGAATAGGAATAGGAATAGGAATAGGAATAGGAATTAGAATTGGAATAGGAATTAGAATTGGAATTGGAATGATCCATTTGGATATCTGGAATGTTGTTAAAGACAAAGGACTTCAAGAATTAAGGGTTTTATTCAGTAAAAGAGCACGTTTTAACCTTGCTTAACTGGAAGTGGAAGGCAGGCATAACGTGGTTATTCTTTTTTCCAAAATTTACTTAGCCACGGCATAGGGTATAGCCATTGGCTGATAATTGCGGTGATAATAAAAAACATAAAATAGGAAGTAAGGGTCGCATAGGCGGCTCCGATTGCGCCATATTTCCTGATTAAAACGTAGTTGAGGAATAGATTGAAAATGATATTAAAAACGGCAATATAGGAGAGGTACTTATTGTTTTTGGTGTAAATGATGTATGCGGAAAATAATTTATAAAATCCTAAAAATATATAGGCGAGTGCGATTATACCTACGTATTGTAATCCGGCCTGGTAAGCATCCGACCACACGAAGTAGCGAAAAATCAGCGGACTTATTAAATACAATAGCAATCCAGCTAAAGATAATCCTCCCATCATTAGGTAGGAAAGCCGAACAATTTCTTTTTTGGTATTCGGGGTTATTTCCTTCATTTTTTTAAAGAAAAAAGGCAACCAGGCCATGTTTATTGCTGCTTGTAAAATCAAGATAATACTTCCTATTTTATAGCCTATATCATATACGCCTAGTTCATCTACGCTGATCATTTCTCTGATAAATAACCGATCTGATAAGTCCATTATATTCGCTGATAAAATATGGGGTACCAATGGCAATCCAAACCAGATCGCATCACGCATGAATATTCTTCGAATATCAAATTTCAATAAACCACTTCGCCAGAGTAAAAACAACCCTATTAAACTGAACAAGAACTTTGTCCCAAAATTACCCAGCACCCGGCCTTCCCAGCTCATACTCAGTCCCACCAATAAAAGAATGGATAATCCCAAATCTATCAGTGTCATACTAATATTATAGATCGCATGATTAATGGGCTGTTCCTGCGCCTGATAGATAATAGAGCGTACCTGCGGAATTAAAGTAGTCAGCGATAAAACAGGAATCAGGTATATCCATAACACTTCCATTTCGAGCCATGCGGCGAGGTATTCACCAAATAAAAAGACCAGTAAAGTCGTGCCCAAAAATAAAAGCAGCGGATTCATTAACGCAGAACTGAGGTAGGCTGAAAAATTTTCTTTCCCCTGATCCTGACGGAAAAATTCCAAATTTATGGCACCATGTGCACTCATCATAATCAGCGGCCCAACTAATGCGACGATCGCCATTATCGTACTTAGGTCTCCCGTCTCCCTCGTACTCAAATACATGGTAATAACAGGCAGGAGTAAAAAACCAATCGCCTTTTGTGACAGATTCGAGATCGTATACACCGACATAGATTTCCACAACTTCATATCTTCGCTTGATGTTGATGCAAAAATGCGGTGATCTTTTCCAGTACTAATTGATGACTACGACCTTCATCCAAGGTTCCTATTGTGGCATCGTAATAACTGGCTTTTTCTATATTTACGGTTCTTTGGTAGCGTTGATTATTTAGGAGTTTGATGAGTTCGTCAGGATTATTTGCCGCAGGAACCAACTTGTTTTTTACAAAACTATACATATCTTCCGTCGCTCCATCCGGATCAAATTTGTAATAAATAGACAACACATTTAACAGCACCGCTTCGTAATGAATAGAGGTGTTACCCGCAATGACGGCATCTTGTTTTACCAAAAAAGCAAAAGGGTTTTCTTCTCGGCTATTCGAGACGTCAACTCCTGCCGGCAAAATAATGGTTCTTTGATCGGAAGGGTGGGGACGGTAGGTCAGTCGTAAGTCGGGGAAAGCCTGACTGAGTTCGTACATGATTTTTTCGATGACGGAGGCTTCGTCTAGTAGATTAGAACATAACCCAATTTTTTTTATCGTAGTTGATTTATTTTTTTGATTCAAATAAGCGGTAATACGCGGAACACCTGTTAGTGCGACTGCGCCGTCTACTGGACCGGACTGTCGGTATTTATCCAGTGCATCTTGGCCTTCTAAAAAACTAACGCTAAATTTTAATGGTGGAAAATCAGGACGTACGCAAGCGTGCTGGACGTAAAAGGTGGGAATGTCCAGCGCGTTGGCTGCCAGGAGCATGGCGCGTGCTTCGATGGTATGGTCATTCGAGAAACTGATAGCGGCAGGTCGATATTTTTTTAATAAATAATAAGCACTTTCATATTGTCCCAATGTACGAACGACTGCGTCCCAGCATCGTTGGATGGGATATTCTTTTTGTAATAAAAGACTAAAAAATGTAGGAATGTTTTTTAATAAAAATAAAAAATGATAAGGTAGAAAAAGGGGAATGATGTCAATATCCTTTTTGGAAAATTTAAAGGGCGTTACATAAATAGTATCCGGTAATTCTTTTTTTATAAAAGAAAGACTGTTTAAATTATTGTTGCCAATCAAATAAATCCAGTGCGCACCGAGGAGTTGTTTTTGATAAATATTTTTTTTATCAAAAAAGTAAAACGTATTTTTAATAGATTTTAAGATAGACTTGACAGCGCGTACCAATTTTTCTGCCGTAGTCAATCCATATAAGGTACGTTTGGCGGTAGCCGAAAATTTAGCTACCGTTTCCGAGCGGTAGAGATGTAAAATATCAAGGTAAAGGCGATAGTGATCGGTCATACCGGCGTGTACGATTAAGAATATTGAAAAGGTTGAATAAGCAGGACTTGATCGTCATCCGCAGATAGGCCATAAGCAACAGGTACGGGGATGTCCAACATTCGTAAGTATACGCCTAGTTCTTGTAAAAAATTTTCTCCTTTCGTCATTATGATTTTTCTAAATTGACCAAACTCACCTGTTTTTTTAATACGCCACAAATAAAGGCGATTTCTTCTTTTTGTAAACTCAAATAACTAGGCAAGCAAATACCTCGTCGCGACACCCTTGTAGCTGCCGGATAAGCTGCTCCATTGCGAACATATTGTTGATAAGGCGGCATTTCGTGAAGTGGATAAAATACAGGACGGGTCTCAATCCCATTTTGCTGTAGCTTACTAATCAACACATCCCGATCCAACTCACAGCTATCATTCAGTACGATAGTATACAACCAATACGTGTTCACCACATTTTCTAATTGCGCAGGTAATTGAAAATCAGGAATATCTTTTAAAAACGCATTATATTGTTGGCCCATTTCAATTTTACGTTTTACAATGTCTTCGATCCGCTCCATCTGTGCTACCCCAATAGCCGCTTGTAAATTTGTAAGTCTGTAATTATATCCAACAAAGCTATGCCAGTATCGTTTATTTTTATCCATGCCATGATCGCGTAGCACTAATGCTTTTTTATATACTTCCTCATCTTGGAATAAAACCATTCCCCCTTCGCCCGTCGTAATCGTTTTATTACCATAAAAACTAAACGTCGCCACATCGCTCATACTTCCCGCTTTCTTGCCTTTATAAACACTCCCAATTGCTTCTGCTGCATCTTCTACCAATAAAAGGTTATGATTTTTTGCAATGCTACGAATAGCGTCCATTTCAGCAGGTAGCCCGTAGAGGTGTACCGGCATGATGGCTTTTGTTTTTGGTGTGATCGCTTGTTCTGTCGCCTTTGGACAGATGTTCCAGGACTCCGCATCAATATCTACGATCACTGGCGTTGCACCACTATAAATGACGGCGTTTATGCTGGCTGCAAAAGTCAAATCGGGAACAATCACTTCGTCGCCGGGACCGATGCCGAGTGCCTCTAATGCCAAGTGAAGCGCCACCGTTCCATTGCTGACGGCTGCTGCATAAGGGACACCACAATAGTCTGCTACGTGCTTTTCAAAATCACGGACATACTTTCCTGCGGAAGAAATCCAGTTGGTTTTGATACAGTTGGTCACATATTCCAGTTCATTTCCTCCTAGCTCTGGTTCCGAAACAGGGAAGCGATTATAGCGATGGATACAGGCGTAATCCACTGGCCGTTGATCTTCATCCAATAGCGGAATATGTCGGATGCGATGGTTTAATAATTTTAACAACTCCTCGCGCGGAGTGCTGACGAGACGGCTGGTAAAATCGGTATTCATGGTTTCTTCAGCAGTGGATTCCAATGAAAATTTATTCATAAAAGCCCGTCGGATATCTCCATCGGTTATTACGCCGACCAGTTGTTTTTTTTCGTTTACCACAAAGCAAATTCCCTGAGCACTTGCGTCGATGATGCGGAGTACTTTTTCGAGGGAGTCTGTAGTGTTTACCAATAATTGATCAATAGTTGGTGTCATACGTTAGTGAATTAGTAAATTTTTGGCGAGTAAGAAATATTGTTGGCTACTTAATAAACGGTTTGAATTTTACAAAGTTGCCGCTTTTTGCAATATAACCATTTGCGCTTTGATTGCCTGAATTTTTTGGGCTTTTACCTCTAGTACCTGTGGTAATGTGTTGAACCAGGGCATAAAGGGTAAAAACCAGTAATCGTTGGTGAGCGGTTGGTTATTATCGAGTACTCCGGCGTTATCGCTATGATGAATGGCTTTGACCACGGATCGTAAGCTTTTTACCCCTTCCGTCATGGAAAAGTTCAGTGCAAAGGAGGAAACTTTGAGGTGGGCGGTATCCAGTAAAATGCCGAGGCGAGGGTGAGGAAGGTCGGTCATTAGTTGCAGCATTTCTTCGGGAGTGCTGCACAGGAGCGGGGAGGTGCCTTGTGCATCGAGGTTCATTTTTGCGGCGACATTGTTTTCAATATAAAAATTGAGGTCGAGTATATCCGCGATTTTTAGAAGGGTACGAACTGAATCGAGAAATAGATTCCAGTGTTTTTTTCGATCAATGGGTTGGGTTGGGTGGGTAAGTTGTTTACCCAATTCTTCCGGTTGAGGATCAAGACAAAAGCCAGCATGTGCGCAGTAAAAATCAGCTCCTGCTTTTGCAGACCATCGCAATCCTTTCAGGCAATGTTCGATGGATTGGGTACGGATGATGGGGTTGGCACTCGCCAGGTTCAAGACAAAGGGAATGCGGGGAGCTGGGAAATAATTATGTACTAGTTTAGGATGTGGATAGTTTGCAAAGTGATCTTCCATCAGCGGATCGTGTGGCAGGGCAGAGCTGAATTCCAGTGGGAATTTTTCTTGAGCAGCGGCTTCGACAATGGCTGTGGGAGACTGGCCGAGGAATGCCATGGTGCTGATGTAGATAGGAGGAACGGTAGTCATGGAAACTTGTTTGGTTTGGTACAAAACTAAGGAAGTTATTCTTATGATGCACCCAAATTAGTAAACCATTAACTTTCCACAAAAACGATCTGTTCTTCGGTCAAAATGGGTTGAATCATATATTTTAATAAGAGCTGGACTACGGCCAGGGTATCTTTTTCGCAGTAGCGAGCGATCCGATCCAAGTCATTTTCCTGCCAGTACACCCTTCCTACTTCGCTGCCGTCGATGTCATCCTTTGGAGAGGGGAATCCGAAGCAGGCGGCGAGTAATTTAAGAGCTGTATAGTTTTTATAATCTCCGAATTTCCATAGTTCGAGGGTGTCGAGGAGGTGTTTGGTTTCCCATGGTTTTTTGCCGGAGATGTCAAGCGGGCGGGGTAGGGGGAGTTGGTTGATGAGGAGGCGGCGACAGATGTAGGGGATGTCGAATTCCCGTAGGTTGTGGCCGCAGAAAAAGTGTTGGTTGGGGTTGTTATAGTATTGAGAGATCATTTGTGAAAAATCCCGTAGCAATGCTGCTTCGTCATCACTGGCGAAGGATTTTAGGCGTACGCCGAGTTTTCCATTGGTGCGGGTGACGACGCCTACGGAGATACAGATGATTTTTCCAAATTCTGCGTAGATACCTGCTTTTTCGGGGTAGGCGGCGACGGCTTGTTCTTCTGTGATGGGTTCGTCGTATTGGCGAAGCACTTGTCGGGTTTTGAGTTTCCAGAGAGATTGGAAGGTCTCGTCCATATCATTATAGGTGGCGAATCCAGAGACGGTTTCGATGTCGAGGAAAAGGACTTTAGTGAGGTCAAGATTGTTAAGCATGATATTGGATTTTTAGTATGTTTAGGTCGTGGTCTATGCTGTCAGCATAGACTACGACAGGTATGACTTGTGGGGTAAAGTTAGGGAATAAATTATTGATCCTTATTTACCGGTAATTTTTTCTCTTAGTTGCTTTGCATATTTTCTGGTACCTGATTTGTCCAGTAGGCTGAGCATCATATTTTTGGTGTTCATTTTTATGGCGTTGATGGTGAATGGGTAGAGGTGTCGTTTTTTTTCGATTTGGTCGATGTAGTCGTTTACGGATTGGTAGTCGTTTTTTGGCTGTTGCGGTTTACCGGAATACATGAATACTGATTTGACAAATTGATTGCCTTCTACCAATTCAAATCCATGCTTGCGCATCAAATTGACTAACGACTCTAATGTGAAGTGAAAAGTATGTGCATTTTGAAAGTATCTGAGAATATTGGATTGATAATTTTTGTGAATTTCCTTGACACCTGGCACCTCAATATAAACGAGGGTATTTTTCTTTAAAAATTTTTTAATCAATTCAATTTCCTGATTTATGTCTAAAATATGTTCGAGAATATGAGAATAGATAATTAAGTCTGGTTTTTTTGCTGTCGAAATATCTGCTAGCGTAGCCGTCTCTAAATCAAGACCATGTTTTTCTTTACCATAATTAATATATTCCGCTCCAAGGTCAATTCCTTTTACCTCATATCCTTGGTCGCTAAAATAATCAATGATACCTCCCGCTCCGCAGCCTACCTCTAGTACAAATTTCGTATCCTCTTTTAGCAGTTGATGTGCTGATAGATAATTAAAAATATGCTGCCCTTTCTTTTTTTGATTATCAAAGAAAACCTTAGTGGCCGATTCGACACCATTATATAGCTTCCTGTATTCTGTATTATAAAAAGCATCATACGCCGCCTGTGTCATTCTTGGACTTGTATATACCAGTCCACAATCACGACAAACATTCACCGGAAAGTACAGCCCATAGCGATCCTTCTCTCCGATTAACTCTTTTTCAGCGCTGTTACAAACTGCACAATTCACTGTTTCAAAGTCATACACCTTTTCTTTAACCTTCTGGGAAACCTGCTCCTTCATTTTAAGTTGAAGCACGTTCAGTTTTAATTCAGGTTGATCGTTAGCTTTTAGTCTTTCTAATTTCATCTCCGTGTATTAGCTCTTTCTATTGGTTTACGACATAAAAATAACAAAGTTATCCTAGACCTTACCTCCTGGTCCAAGTTGCCGTCTGTCCACCTATCCGTACATCAATAAGGGTTTTCCATTAATTCCATATCGTTTCCGATAGTGTTAACACCCAATTTCGCTGTAAATCAAGGGTTTAGGGCAACAATATTTGCTTTAAAGCGCTTTATCATCGTAACTTTGCTGCGACAATAGTCGTTTATAAGTAAGGTTTTTAAAATCAACTTTCAACCCTGAGAGAACCAAACCATCAGGAAATTTTTAATTAACATAAATATTAAATTATGAGTTTTTCAAAAGATTCAAAACAACGTTTAACCGCAATCGGTGCAGTTGCCATCGTTGCTTTATTAGGAATTTGCGCTTTTTTGATGTTTCAAAATGTAAACAACAACCAAACTATTTCTCAGCAAAATGTGGAGATTGATGAAGCAGAGAAGTTAAAGCTGGAATTAGAAAAGCAGTATTACGAGTCGCTTTCTGAATTAGAGGAAATGCGTGGTACAAGTGAAGAACTGAATGCTATTATCGATCAGCAAAAGGTTGATTTAAAAGAACAAAAAGACAAGATTGCTCGCTACATCCGCCAAGGTAAATCAACTAAAGGTGAATTAGCAAAAGCGCGGGAAGAGATGAGTAACCTTCGCGTACAAATGGATGGTTATATCTCAGAAAATAATAAATTAAAGCAAGACAATGAAGTTTTGGTTATGCAAAATGGTGAACTGACTGTTGCTAAAACATCACTGGAAGGTGAGGTAGCAGAAGCACGAGTAATGAACGATGAGCTAGTTACTGCAAAAGCTACATTGATGAGTCAGAAAGAAAATCTGGAAACACAGAACGCTTCTTTAAGTGATAAAGTAAGTATTGCTTCAGTAGTAAAAGTACAGAACGTTACTGGAGAAGGTTTTAAAATCCGTAAAAACGGAAAAGTAAAAGGTAAGAATCGAGCTGGTTCTGTAGACCGTATCAAAGTTTGCTTTAACGCTACGGACAACGCAGTGGTAGAAGGTGGGCTAGAAAAATTCTATGTGCGAGTTGTCAATCCTACTGGAGAAACCTTGGCTATTGAAAACCTCGGTTCTGGTATTATGACGACGGCTTTGGCTTCAGAAGAAATTCGTTACACCAAAGTAAAAGAGATTGATTATAGCAACGAAGCAACAGATGCTTGCATGTTGTGGGAGCCTAACACAGAATTCCAGGAAGGTGAATACAAGATCGAAGTATACAACAAAGGCTTCTTAGCTGGTCGAGGAAGTTTTGAATTAAAGTAAATATAATTTTAGAAAAGATAGATTATCAATCTTCCCCAAAGACCTCCGGTAATTTATCCGACTAAAATCACCATACATACAAACACCTGAGTACTTTTAAAGGACAAGTGGCTGGTAATCTTCGGATTGTCAGCCACTTTTTACTTTTAGTTCAAAAAGCGGCGCAATACTCCAAATCCTCCATCCAAGTATGCATCCCGGGTATTCAATATTTCATAAACTGGCCTCCATATTTCCATGAAATGTCCATTTATTGTTACATCAGGTATCCAGGCGTCATAAGGCTTGTTATAAGTTACGGTCCACATTGCGTTATACTCCTTGTTGATCTCTACGATGGTTTGCCCGAAATAAGCCAATAGTGGCAGAAAGACTGCATCAGAAAACTCATCTGTTATTAAATTATAGAAGGTATATTTTTCAATGGAATTCAGATATTGTTTTGAATAATCGAAAAGGTGAGGAGGAGCATTAAGTAATTCAGGAAGGCTATTAATGAGGGGATCAATATGGTTAATAAAATCTTTTTCAAAATAATTTCGACGCCAAATAGAATAGGCCATGTAGGGCGCATTATCATTTTTTTGTAATACCTCAAAATCATTTTTCTGATACAGCTTGTATGTTTTATAAGAAGGATCGTATACTAAAATTGAATTCTTACTTACCCGATAGGACGCACTGGTAGGTCTAGCCATCGGAGGATGGTGCTCAATCACCGGTAACACCTTCACCAAAAGATTACCTATAAACGGATCAATTTCCTGTGAAAATATTTTTTTTCCTTTCGATAAATAATCTATCCTTTTTATTGGATAATCTCCTTTGGGAATTTTCTTTTTGGCTAATATATTTGACGTGTTGTGGCAAGCCATGATATAGTCACTTTCGGATGGGTAAACCACACAATAGAAAGGGCCTGTCCTTGCGATTCGTCCATCATTTAAAATATAAACAGGGGACTCCTCACATCCAATATGGAACAACTCCGTATATCTATCGTGCTTGGTGGCTTTATATTTTTCAAAAAGATGAATCAGTACCGCTAGTTCAGGATAGGGAAAAAGTGGTGCATACGTCCCATCGTAGTCCTTGTAAGTAGCTTTAGTAAAATCTGCCTTCAATACCTCAAAATCATCCACTGTAATTCCCCTGAGAAAATAGGTGACTGTTCCGGGGTTCATGTCTATATCAATAGATACCGTTTTGTTACGCATTTTATTTTTTGTTTAAAATTACTAAATTCAATGTATTCTTCTAAACAATCGATTTAGTACGCCTAAATTATACACCTATTTTCTTTGAACTCATTCCCTTAAAATTGGTTAGGTTTTTTTACTTTTGATAATAAAATCTATACGTAGACTGAAAAGCGAGTGTCATATCTCTACCAGTTTTGACGAAAAACAATAATGATTGATGAAAAAGGAAAGAAGAAGACCCGTTAAAGATGCCACCGAATCATCGGATAAAGACCCTAAACTGTCGAAGAAAAATCCAATTGATCCCGATAAGGTAGCCGAGAATCCGCATTTACTGCCTTACGCACACACCGTAGGTGGCGTAGTGATCCGGCCAATGGATCGGGGCCGTACCAAGGGACTAGCTGTACAAGCCATGTATGAACAGGCAGATATGCAAATGGATCAGATCAAGGAACAGATCGAATTGCTCGCACAGCAAGCCAAAGGCATTCAGGATCGTGTGGCGATTTCCGAGGATATTTACCTGGCGCAAATGAATTTTAAGCCGCTGATTAGTCATACTTACCATTTATATAAGAAAGCAGACGAAACCAACGTTTTATCTATGGTCGGACCGACCGAATGGGGTAAAAACAGCCCTTACACCTTTATCGCTACCGTAAAACTACTGGCAGATCATACCTGGGAAGTACTCGAAGCGTCAGCGGAATAAACTGTTAAACAATGAAATTAATAAGTATACTGATCTTGACTATGGCGTTTTGGGTAGTCGGAGATACACCCGTTATCAGCTGGAAAACAGATACCATACACGACTTCGGTGACTTATTACAGGGCGAACCTCAATCCTTCGTATTTGAATTTAAGAATATCAGCGAACAGCCCATCATCATCGAAAGTGTACGCTCCACCTGTGGCTGCACCGCTCCAGACTGGGACAATACCCCCATCGAAGCCGACTCTATTGGCCAACTGACCGTTACCTATGATGCTAAAAAGAGTGGTTATTTTAATAAAAAAGTAAAAGTCTATTTCAGCGGACAACGCAAAGCCGAGAAAATCTATATCGAAGGATTTGTTGAGTAACCCGATCATTTTCTTATCTAACCTGCTTTCTAAGAATCAAAAAAAGTCGCATTAATACGAAACATTTCGTACTTTTGGTTTGTATAAATAACAGAATAGAGGGACAAGCCCTAAATTCTGTTTATATTTGCAAAATGGAACCCTAAGAAGTTCTACATTTTTAACAGAGACGTTTGTCTCGGAAACCAAATATTGTGAGTGTACTTATCTTTTTAATAATTTACTATATCCTGCTGAGTGTCAGCTTATATAAAGTATTTGAAAAAGCGGGGGAACCTGCTATGAATGCTTTGATTCCGGGGTTAAATTTTATGACATGGTGTAAAATCATTGGTCGTCCGAAATGGTGGGCGGCATTGCTGCTATTGCCGATTGTCAATATTTTTATCCTTGCGGGTATGAATGTGGATTTGGTACGGTCGTTTGGAAAATACTCCTTTTTTGATGCAGCATTGGCGGTTATCTATGCACCGATTTCCTATTTTATGATTGGTGCTAATAAGGAAGCGAAATATATCGGACCTACGATTGTTTTAGAGAAAGCCTATATGGAGCAAATACGTACGGCGAAAGAGCAGAATGATGATCGCGAATACCGTAAGTTAGTTGCTAATAATCCGTATAAAAAAGGAGGTGGTCGTGAATGGGCGGAAGCGATTATTTTTGCTGTTTTTGCGGCGGCATTTATTAGAATGTTTTTGATTGAAGCATTTGTTATTCCTACCTCTTCTATGGAAGGCTCGTTGTTGGTGGGTGACTTTTTGTTTGTTAGTAAAGCCCATTATGGTATTCGTACGCCGATGACGGTATTGCAGGTGCCGTTGGTACACAATACGCTTCCATTTATTGGAAGTGAGTCTTATACGAAGACCCCTAGTTTGGGATACCATCGCTTACCCGCTATTGAAACGATTGATCGGAATGATCCGGTCGTATTTAATTATCCTGCGGGAGATAGTACGATTATAGGGCCTAAGCGAAATTATAGCCTGGAGGATCTTCGTCGTTATGGAGCTTTGAATGACCCGCGTTTTAAAAATAGTCAGGTACGGGTACGTCCGGTGGACAAACGCGACCATTACATCAAGCGGTGCATCGCTTTACCGGGAGACAAAATAGAGATTAAAGATAAGCAAGTATATATCAATGATAAAGTGGTAGAGAATCCTTCTAAACTCCAATTTCGACACAGGGTGACGCTGAATGGTGGCTCGATCTCTACTGATAAATTAGAGGACTGGGGCGTATCGCTGGCAGAAACCCGCGCGACTAGTAACCAAGGAGATGTACGTGAGTTTGCACTCACCAATGACCAAGTTGAAAAGATCAAGGGAATGGATCCTAAGTTTCAGGTAGTACCGATTCCTAGCACTCCTCCCCGAGCGGATATTCTTTTTCCACATGACCCAAAAAATTATGCTGGCTGGACCAATGATAATTATGGACCAATCACCATTCCTAAAAGAGGAGTAACCGTGACCATTACGCCTAGCAATATCGAGCTTTATCGTCGTGTGATCACCGCCTATGAAGGTCATACGTTGGAGATTAAAAGTGGTCGGATTCATATTGATGGCCAGCCAACTACCAGTTATACTTTTGGACAAGACTACTACTGGATGATGGGAGACAACCGTCACAATTCCGAGGATTCGCGTGTCTGGGGCTATGTACCAGAAGATCATATTGTAGGTAAGCCATTATTCATTTGGTTTTCGACCAAAAACGGTAGTATCTGGAATGGTATTAACTGGAGTCGAATATTTAGCTCCGCTAACAAAATGTAGTCCGATTAATAAATCAAAACTTCCCATCATTGTTATTGCTCAGTTTTGCTGTACAGCGTTATGGTTTGCTGGCAATGGAGTGATGGGAAATTTAGTTGCTGAATTTTCACTTCCCGCCGCTGCCTTGGGGCATCTTACCTCTGCTGTTCAATTTGGATTTATAACTGGTACATTGTTATTGGGACTGCTTATGCTGGCGGATCGTTTTTCTCCATCACGGATATTTTTTGTCTCTGCGCTGGCGGGTGCATTGGCCAATCTGGGTATCATCACTTCGGGACATACCTTGTTTAGTTTACTCTTCCTACGATTTTTGACGGGTTTTTTTCTGGCGGGTATCTATCCGGTGGGGATGAAGATTGCGGCAGATTATTATGATAAAAAACTGGGGCGGTCGCTGGGCTATCTTGTGGGTGCTTTGGTGGTTGGGACGGCTTTTCCGCATTTGCTGAAGGGGTTGGTAGGTGCGGCTTTTCCGTGGCGGTGGGTAATGATGGTGACATCTGGGCTGGCAGTAGCGGGAGGCGTAGCGATACTGTTGATGGTGCCGGATGGGCCACATCGTAAGCCGGGGCAGCGACTGGTACCGAGAGCGATATTGAAGGTATTTGGTTTTCCGAAGTTTCGAGCGGCAGCGTTGGGTTATTTTGGACACATGTGGGAGCTGTATGCATTTTGGGCATTTGTACCCGTGATGCTTGCGACTTACCAAAAGCTACATATCGAGGTCGTATTTGATAATTCCTGGTGGTCGTTTTTTATCATTGCGATAGGTGGAGTAGCGTGTGTGGGGAGCGGTCAACTTTCCTTATGTTGGGGGACGGCCAATACCGCTAAATGGGCGTTGCGAATGTCGGGTATTTGTTGTTGTTTATCGCCCTTGTTTTTTTACCTTCCTTTTCCTGCTCTTTTTCTGGGGTTTTTATTGTTTTGGGGCATTGTGGTGATTGCAGATTCTCCCTTATTTTCTACCCTGGTCGCACAGAATGCACCACCAGAAATAAAGGGAACGGCCTTAACCATCGTGAATTGTATAGGATTTTCTGTGACCATCATCAGTATTCAACTCCTGACTGGATTAAGCGAGTTAATAGATGGCCAGTGGTTATTTGTTATTTTGGGATTGGGACCAATGGTAGGTTTATGGAGCAACTCACGGAACAATTTTAGCGATTAGTTCTTGTCACTTTCTTACCATAAATCCGACCGTTACTGAAAAAAATTAGACCAAAGAGAAAATCAGGATGGTTAGGAACGAAATTTGAGTTGTTAAAAAGACATGAAAACTAATGATTCACTTTATAATCCTTCAGGCTTTCTCTTGATTGGCTTTGTGATATTTGTTTTTTGGATAGGATATCCAAATCAAATGCAAGGACAAAAGATGAGTCAGATTCGTTTTTCTACCATTACAAATGAAAATGGATTACCCAATAACGAGGTAATGGACATCATTAAAGACAATCAGGGATTCCTCTGGATTGCCACCAATGATGGGCTATGTCGCTACGAAACAGCTACACAGCAAGCGGTTTTTACCGTAGATAAATCAAACTATCCTGAAGGACTCCGTTCCAATACCATTCGCACCTTATATATTGATCGACACGATCACCTATGGATCGGAACGACTTTAGGAGGTCTGACTCGGTATCACCAACCGACCAATACCTGGAAAACCTATCTCCACGATCCCGATGACCCTTCTTCCATCAGCAATAATGAAATACTGTCGATTATCGAGGATCAGTCTGGAAAGATTTGGGTAGGAACAGAATATGGCCTGAATGTTTTTGATCCCGAAAGCGAGACCTTTTTCTCCTTTTTGCCTGATCCCTCAGGGACAGCGGGGATGAAAACAAAAGCCGTTGTCAAAATTTATGAAGACCAAAGAGGGTATATATGGCTAGGTACTTGGGCTGGTGGTTTGTATCTGGTGCTGTCAGGAAAAACGGACAAGCCTGAAGATATTCGTTTTAGGAATATCAATATCAGCGATAATACGGCTACCCATAATGTGTGGACTATGTTTCAAGATCGCAAAAATCAGTTTTGGATAGGTACCCACGGAGGCGGATTGTTTTTGATGGATTTACCAAACAATTATTCTAATAGAATCACTCAGCAGGATTGGATACCTGATTTTTATCCTTTTGTGCATCAGGAAGGAGTTGATCAATCTTTATCCAATGATGGTGTACAGGCTATTAATCAAGATAAAAAAGGTAACCTTTGGGTGGGAACGGTTGATGGACTTAACCTCATTCCAGTCGAGGATATACCCGCTATTGATGATTTAAAAGCAGGATTAGGAACAACTAGTTTTCAAAGAATTAATGACGATTCTGCTAATCCTGTGGGATTGCCAAGCGATAATATTTCTACTATTTATAAGGATAAGCAGGATATGATGTGGCTTGGAACTTCCGGAGGCATCTGTCAGTTTGATAATTTTAATAACCAGTTCAACGCTATTGACGCAAGGCAACTCAATTCCGAGCATCCTAATTATGGTAATCTTTATGTTGATACCAAGGATTATTTATGGGTAGCGAATAGTGAGAATGGATTAGTTAAATATGATTTGACTGAACAAAAAATTGCTAAAACTTTCCAAAAAGAGCTGGGTCATCCTTTTGTAATGGCTATCTATTCTCATGATGATGTAGCTCTTACCGTAGGAACAAAAGGAGGGGTAACCTTGCTGAATATGCAGACTAGCTCCACCACTTATTTCCCGTTCCCGAATTGGATAATACAGAACTACCCCCAATTTGCAGTTACCTCCGTTTTTCAAGATCAGAAAAAACAGGTGTGGATCACATCGCTTAATGGTCTTTATATTTTGAATATTGAAGATGGAAGCTATACCGCCTATCAGCACGATCCTGCCGATCCTACTACCCTGATAGATAGTGCGGTTACTGGCGTTTTTGAGGACTCAAGAGGAACCGTTTGGGTCAGTACTTACAATGGTTTAAGTCGCGTCGTTGGTGAGGATTATCGAACCTTACAATTTCAAAACTTTAAAGCCAATCCCGATCACCCCGATACAGGGCCTGTCTCGAATCGGGTCATGTCGATAAATGAAATTGGAGGTATCCTTTACTTAGGAACCTTTAGCGGATTAAGCGGATATGATTTGAACAAGAAAAAGTTTATAAATATCAGTGAAAATCAACCTAAGTTTCGAGTCAATGCGATTACAGATGGTGGAAATGGATCCATTTGGCTAAGTTCTACTGACGGATTAGTACGATACGAACCTAAAACAAGTGTCTTTAATAAGTTTTTAAAGAAAGATGGACTACAAGACATTTATTTTGGTACTGGTTCAAGTTGTGTAGACTCCAATGGGAATTTATATTTTGGTAACCAAAATGGAATCACTTGGTTTCATCCCAGTAAAATTTTAAAAAATGAAACAATACCTCCCGTCTATGTGACGGAGGTCAAAACAATGAGTGCTAGTAAATCGGAAAAAGTGAATACTATTTTTAAAAATAAAATCACACTGGATCATGATGTTTATTATCTTTCTCTAAGTTTTGCTGGACTCAACTATAACAATTCTGACAAAAATAAATTTGCTTATAAATTAAAAGGTTTTGAAGAAAACTGGACTTATACCGATCATGCAAATCCCGTTGTGTACACGAATCTGACGCCTGGGGATTATCATTTTCAAGTAAGAGCAGCTAATAATGACGGGGTATGGAATGAAGTGGGGGCGACCCTGGACATCACGGTTTTATATGCATTTTGGGAAACCTGGTGGTTTAAAATAGGGACTCTATTGGTTTTTACCCTCTTGACCTTTAGTGGGTTTAATTTTTATACCCGAACGGTTAGAAATCGAAATCTAGAATTAAAACAATTTAATGATAATTTAAATAGAGAAATTTCAGAACGTAAAAAAGTAGAACTTGCGTTACATGAACGGGAGCATCAAATGGAGCAGCTCGTAGATAAACGGACCAAAGAGCTACAAATTAAATCTGAATTATTAGTCGTCAAAAATAAAGAAGTAGAGCAGTTACTAACAAGGATAAAATCCCGTAATGAGGAGTTGGAGGTCATTGTTGCCAAGCGTACCCAAAACCTGAAAGAAGCCAACCTGGACTTGATTCGCTCCAATCGCGACCTGGAACAGTTTGCTTACATGGCTTCCCATGACCTTCAGGAACCGATACGCACTATTAGTAATTTCTTGGGATTGGTTAAGAAAAAATATCGGGAACTACTTCCTGATTCGGCCAGACAATATATTGACTTTGCAGATGATGGGGCAAAACGTATGTCCATCCTTATTTCCAGTTTGTTGACCTATTCACAGGTAGGACAAAAGGGAATGGAATTTAAACATGCCAGTTTGAAGGAGATGTTGGAATATAAACTATTGGATTTAGGGCAACGGATCGAAGAACGTAATGCCATCGTAACACTAAAAGAATTACCCGTTATTTTTTGCGAACGCAACCAATTGGCAATGGTATTTTATAACTTAATAAATAACGCCATTAAATTTAACAAAAGTGAACCGCCAACCATAGAAATTGGGGTGTCTGATGATGGCCCCGAAGGGTACTGGACTATTTATATACGAGACAATGGAATCGGAATTCAGGAAGCGGACCAACAACGGATTTTTGAAGTATTTAGTCGCCTTCATAGTAGAGCAAATTATGAGGGAACGGGTATCGGACTGGCCCTTTGTAAAAAAGTGATAAATAGTCACGGAGGGGATATCTGGCTGGAATCTAAAGAAAACGAAGGCACGACCTTTTACGTCAGCATTGATAAAAATCTGGGTAGTAAACTTGATAATGAAAAGGCAGGATTTAACGAAAAAGAAACGGGAGAATCCTGGGGCAAGGTTTTGAGCAATTAAACAACTTCAGAAAACAGTACCTCTTTATAAGCAATGTTGATAAAATAAATTAATCGCCATTCCTAAGCCTATAAATGATTGATTTTTTTACCTTTGAGGGAATGAAAAATCTCATACGCTTTTTGTTATTTATTTTGTTATCCAATACGCTTTTTGCACAAACAATGCCTGCTGATTTTAACGTAGCAGCAGATATAGTTGTACCGCAACATTATGTAATAACGAAGACGGATCAACCCTTAAAAATAGATGGAATCCCATCAGAAGCAGCCTGGGGAAAAGCTGCCTTTTCAGCAAATTATATCGACATCCAAGGCATTAAAACGCCAAAGTATGCTACCCGAATGAAAATGCTTTGGGATAGCCAATACCTATATGTGTATGCGTGGATGGAAGAGCCACACATTTGGGGATACTTGAAACAGCGCGATACCGTCATTTACTATAATAATGATTTT
>Ga0114957_1001856_pt1 | contig 21582 bp, 19 predicted proteins | sample BantaG_FD_87175 | JGI IMG/M metagenome (GOLD analysis project Ga0114957, IMG submission 87175) | Marine algal microbial communities from Bantry Bay, Ireland - BantryBay_4 metaG | ecosystem: Host-associated > Algae > Red algae > Unclassified | place: Bantry Bay, Ireland | collected 2014-11-21 | reverse complement strand
CTTGGTTGTTACTTTATTGGTTGCACTCTAAAGATAACAAAACCAAGAGGATTTTTTGATTCTACTGCAATATATTTTCAGTCAATACAGACGCTTATCTGTTTCTGGATGGGCACTAGCTAAGTTGTTGGCTCAGCAATGGATTAGAAGGGCCTGACTACCACTAAAATTGTAATTAAGATTAGCGCAATAAAAGGCAGCTCGTTGGCCAGCTTGAGTTTTCCTGCGGTGATAGTCGCCGTGCCGTTGTCTACGGCTTTACCGGTTTTAACATAAAAGCCATGCAAACCGGTTACCAGCACTACCAGTAGTAACTTGACCCACATCCAGCCGAACGAAAAAACCGATGCGTTCATGCTAACCAGCCCAATACCCAACACCCATACCGCAATCAGGCTTGGCGTCATGATCACCCGTCGCAACCGCGCCGAGGCGTCACGCATAGTGTTAAACAATTCACCATCGGGCTGCGCGTTAAGTTGATGAATTTTATAACGCGGGTACACTAACAAACTGGCCATCCAGGCCACGACAAAAATAATATGTGCGGCTTTTAACCAAAGGTACATAGTATTGCCCTACTCGTTAACGGACGTGCGTGAAGACTGAATAGTACACTGTTGGCTGACCAATTGACTATACAACCGAAGAGATGCTATCGATGGCTATGCTCTCAAAGCCTTTGACCCAAAAGTTAGGAGACTACTTCACAGGAAAAGCTTCCGAGTCTCTGGCAGATTCAACTATGCTGCAGGCTGTGCGCATGCGCCGACGCCAACTCAGTAGAATGACCAAAGCCTACGATCGGCCCACCACGAAAACCCGCTTACCCGACACCAACTACGCTATCAGCCGCTGAGTCGACGGCGAATTTACCTGTCTGTTTTTTAAAGACAGCGAAGTCGTCACCTTAAACCCCGGTGGCACAATCAGAGCCGGCGCACCATTCCATAAAGAAGCTGCAGAGATTTTAAGTCAGGCAGGTATCAAAGAGTCCATGTTCGGTGGCGAATTACACGTGCAACACGACAACAAGCGACAGCGCCGGTGTTTTTAAAGTCAACCACGCCATTCTATCGACTTGGCAGTGTTGGGCTACTCTGAAGGCGTAGATGATCGCGCCGGGATGTTGCACAGCATATTAATCGGCGTGGTTCGCGATGAGCAACATGCTCATATTGTTGGTCGAGTCGGCGGTGGTTATTCAGATGCATAAAGCTGAAAGCGCGGCGCGCAAGAATACCGTCATGATTGCCAGTCGTCACCCTGTAACAGTATCAGCCTTTTGGGACAGCAAGGTGGATGAGAAGCTGAATAGCGTCTTATTATTAAACGCAACAGTCAGCTGCGAATCGAGCGATTTGCACTGTGACGAATTCAACTTATTCGTCGGGCATCTACCGCAAAAGAAAAAACAAGTGCCTTACCTTGATGCCTTATACCAATTAGATTTGGCGACGCTCGACAATGCCATGATCATCGGTGACTTAAATTGCGGTGTTCCGTTTGAAGACTCTGACACCAAGAGCTTTGACAACACACATATATTTCAAGCCATACTCGCCAAAGGCTGGGAAGACAGCTGGCGAAGCCGCAACCAAGACAAGAAAGAATTTAGCTGAGTAAGCTCTCGCGGTAACGGTTACCGTTACGACCACAGCCTAAGCAGTTCAAGCATGGATAACAGAATTCAGTCTATTCACTACCTGCACGGCCCCAGAGAAAGTGGCCTGTGAGATCACAGCGCCCTACTCATCGACCTGCAAAATTAAAGGGGACGGAGGGATTTATTATTGTCCACACGAAGTGTGTGGACAATAATAAATCCCTCCGTCCCCTTTAATGCACTGCTTAAGCGTAAAAGCCTTAAGATTTATTTCGCTCTTGCGCTTCTTTGATAACCACTTCAGCAACCGTTTTCGGACACGGCATGTAGTGCGAGAATTCCATGGAGAACTGGCCACGACCAGATGTCATGGTTCGCAGATCGCCAATGTAACCAAACATCTCTGATAGTGGCACGTCCGCTTTAATCCGCACACCAGTAGGTCCTGCTTGCTGGTCTTTAATCATGCCACGACGACGATTCAAGTCACCAATGACGTCACCAACATGGTCGTCAGGCGTAAACACATCAACATGCATAACCGGTTCAATCAACTGCGGACCCGCTTTGGGTATGGATTGTCGATAGGCTGCTTTCGCAGCAATCTCAAACGCCATCGCAGATGAATCAACTGCGTGAAACGCGCCGTCCATTAGCGTAACTTTAAAATCCAGACATGGATAACCCGCCAGCACACCCTCATCCATGCTGTTCTTAAAGCCCTTTTCCACAGCCGGCCAGTATTCACGAGGAACATTACCACCGGTTACTTTCGATTCGAATTCAAACCCGGATCCAGGCTCACCCGGCGTGATGACGTAATCGATACGACCGAATTGACCAGAACCACCCGACTGCTTCTTGTGGGTGTAGGTGTCTTCCATTTCCTGAGTGATAGTTTCACGATAAGCCACCTGCGGTTTGCCCACTTCAACTTCAACACCGTGCGTACGATTCAAAATATCGATTTTGATATCCAGGTGCAATTCACCCATTCCCATAAGAATGGTTTCGCCGCTGTCTTCGTCTGTTTCAACTCGAAACGACGGATCTTCAGCAATCATTTTACCTAACGCTACGCCCATCTTTTCCGAACCACCTTTGTCCTTTGGTGAAACGGCAATAGAAATAACCGGATCAGGGAAAACCATCGGTTCCAACGTGGCCGGGTTTTTCGCATCTGCCAGGGTGTGTCCGGTTTGAACGTTCTTCATACCTAACACAGCAACAATATCGCCTGCTGTTGCAGATTCAAGCTCGACACGGTCATCAGCGTGCATTTCTACGATACGACCAATACGTTCGTTTTTACCGGTAAAGGTATTAATAACCGTGTCGCCCTTATTCAGCGTTCCCGAATAGACACGCAAAAAGGTCAAAGCGCCAAAACGGTCGTCCATAATTTTGAACGCCAACGCTCGCATTGGTTTGGCGGGATCAACAATCGCAAAGTTACCGGTCTCGTTACCTTCCAAGTCCATCTCAGGCTGTGGTTTAACTTCAGTCGGATCAGGCAGGTAATCAACAACGCCATTCAGTACGTTTTGAACACCCTTGTTTTTGAATGCCGAGCCACAAAATGTCGGGAAGAAATCCAAAGCAATTGTGCCTTTACGAATGCACTTTTTCAGTGTTGCTACGTCAGGGATAACACCGTCAAAGTATTTTTCCATCGCTGCATCGTCTTGCTCCAGCGCAGTCTCAACCAACTTTTCACGCCACTCAGCAGCCAGCTCGACCATGTCAGCCGGGATGTCTTCAACTTTAAACGCTTCGGGGTTACCGGAGTCGTCCCAGATGTAAGCTTTTTCTTCAAGCAGATCGACCACACCTACGAAGTCATCCTCGGTACCAATAGGTAATGTCATGGCAACGGTGCGGGCACCCAGTACCTTCTCGACTTGCTCAACGACGCGGTAAAAATCAGCGCCCATGCGATCAAGCTTGTTAACGAAAATAATACGAGCTACTTCTGATTCGTTTGCATAACGCCAGTTAGTTTCTGATTGTGGCTCAACGCCACCAGACCCACAAAACACACCAACGCCGCCGTCAAGTACCTTCAGGGAACGGTATACCTCAATGGTGAAATCCACGTGTCCTGGAGTATCGATGATGTTTAAACGGTGATTATCCCACTCACAACTGGTCGCAGCAGACTGGATGGTGATACCACGCTCCTGCTCCTGCTCCATAAAATCAGTAGTCGCTTCACCGTCATGGACTTCTCCAGTCTTGTGAATTTTGCCGGTCAGCTTGAGAATCCGCTCGGTTGTAGTGGTCTTGCCCGCATCAACGTGGGCGAAGATGCCAATGTTGCGGTAGTTCGAAAGGTCAGTCATGTCGATACTCACGGAAAAATTAGATAAACGTCAGGCAATATGGCGTCGGACGGCCCATAATTAAAGACGTCTGCACGAAATTGAAAGCCGTCGGCGGTAAACCGGCAATTGTATCCAAAAACAAGGCCATCGGGTGAGAACTTGAGCATATGAATGATGAACCAGACCCGAACACGGGAGAATCAACATCAGGCATGGGTAAATGGATGATCATCGCCCTTTGGATATTGATTTTAGGCTTTGGGACTTTTTTTGCTCAAAAGTGGTTAGACAAACGAGCCCGCGGTCAAATACCCGTCAACATATCCAGCCCGAATGGCAAACTCAGCGTCCAGCTGGAATCTGACGGGCTGGGTCACTATATTGTGGAAGGCCTGGTTAACGGCGAACCCGTCACATTTTTGGTCGACACAGGCGCCTCAGGAGTCAGCATCCCTGGAAATGTTGCAAAAAAACTGGCTTTAAAGCCCGGTTCCTCCTATCCAGTGGCCACTGCAAACGGCACAATTACTGTCAGAGGAACTACAATCAGTGAGTTGGCGATCGGCAATCTGTCGTTGCAGAACGTCGAGGCCAGCATTAACTCGTCCATGAATGGGGACGTGGGTTTGCTCGGAATGACTTTTTTGCGTCATTTTGAGCTGGTTCAAAGGGATGGATTGCTGACAATACGCGAAACATAAGCAGTGAATGTCGAAAGCGGATACCCAATAAGCGTCATGACACCGGAACCATTCTCTTTAATCTGGCTCTTATGTGGTGTTGTTGTAACCGCTCTTGGCTGTATTTTTGAGCTGAGTTGTAGCGCAAGCCCTTGTTGGCATTGTAAAATTGGCTAAACGCGCTTTGAAAGCGCTGGTCTAAATGCAGGATCTTAAAGCGTCATAGTATGCACATCACTGTTCTCATCATCATTACTTATATTGCGTGCTGTTTGCGCGTCGGTGCTGCGCCCTGGAAGTTCTTCCAACTCAATGCCCGCTATTTTTCCAAAGATCAGGGTATTTTTTCAAAACTCAGAATCGACGCACTGATACCTGACCGGTGGCGTTTGTATCAAGTGCCTGACGACCCGATGCTGGCGCCAGAGCGCTACCCTGTTTTCCTGAAGCCCGAATGGGGACAAAATGCACACGGCATCGAGCGCGCGGACAACTTTGAAACACTGCAAAGCATTCGTCAAAAGCTGCAACAGAACGATAACGAACAAAAATACATCTTGCAAGAAGGCGCGCCAGGCAAGCGTGAGTTCGAAATTTTCAGTATAGATATTAGTAAAAGCGACAATCAGCATGACGTTGTCACTGTGACAGAGGCGGTCAACAGCACTGAGAGTTTCCCGATCAATAGCAAGTACAACCAGAACACAAGTTACGTCGATATCTCTTCATCGTTCTCATCTGATCAACTTTCAGTACTCAGTGGTTATCTGGATGAAGTTGGCCAATTTGCCATCTCGCGCATGAGTGTCAGATCCGATTCAATTGAAACTCTGGTGGCTGGGCAATTTCACGTTATCGAAGTCAACCTGTTCCTGCCTATGCCTATTAATTTGTTGGACAGCAGCTACAGCTGGGGCGTTCGTTATCATTTTATCCGACGCTCTATGATGAAATTGGCGCTGGCAACCAAGGCCATAAAGCCAGTCGAAAAACCCCCTGCTATCTTCACTAGAATGATGCTTTACGGTCGTCGTAAAAGCGCACCTGTCAAAAGTCTCAACAAACTGGCTACACGACGCGGTCTTCTGTGACCAACATCAAAACACTGATCTATCAATGGATCAGCAAAAAGTACATGGATGGCTGCAGTAACTATAATTCTTTGCAAGTACGCAGAAATTCTCGCTCCAAAGAGCAAGCTCGCGCCATGTTTGCCAAACACAACGTGCCGCATGCTGCCGGACAAATATTTCTAAACCCATTTACCGCTCACAAATTTGCGAAGCAACACGGCTTTCCATTGGTCATAAAGCCTAATGTCAGCGGATTTTCCCGAGGCTCTCATTTTCCTATAACGAACACCAAGGAATTATGGAAAGCCGCGCTGATGGTTAAAGTTTGGTGGCCCACCAGCGTTGTGGAGCAGTATTTATCAGGCGCTAACTATCGGGTTTTGGCCACGCAAGACAAAATTGTATCCATCATTCGTCGCTACCCACCTTTCGTTGATGGTAACGGCGTTGATAGCATCGGCGTTTTAATAGACTCAGAAAATGCAACGCGTCAACAGATGCAATTACACCCAACCATCTACCCGATTAAAAAGTCTCCGGCTGTAAAAAGTTATCTGGCCAAACAACAGCTCTCGTTTGACTCGGTGGCAGGTAAAGATGAGCGCATTCATCTTTTTAACCGCATTGCACTAGCGCCAGGCGGCATTGTTGAAGCTATTGACCAAAACGACGTGCCGGAAATTAACAAGACATTGTTCTGCGATGTGGTCAAACAATTCGATGCCAACTTGTTTGGCATCGATGTCATTTTAGAAAACGGTATTGAACAAGACTACACGACCCAAAAGTGTATTTTTCTGGAGGTCAATTCCCGTCCCTACACTCGCATGCATGAAAAGCCACGCTTCGGAAAAAAAGATGACCTGGCTCCCTTCTATGCGTACATGGACAGCCTTGGCATAGCCGATACCGATACGTTTTAATCCTCGTTGGAAAACCATCGACAAACCATTCTGTTCTATCAGTTTCTTGGTAGTCACTCGCTGTTAATCGGCCTTTTGCCGTTCTACCTTCCTGTTTATCTGTGGGGTGTCGGTTTAAATCTGGCGCATATCACTTCATTAATCGGTATTTCTGGCCTGAGTTTTTGCGCGGCGTTAAGCGCATGGCAGCCACTAAGTCGCAAGCTATCTTTGAAGCGACTAATGTGCATTACCTTTATTCTTGAGTTGCTGCTGGTGGCGAGCACTTTTTTTGCAAGCGAAGCTTGGTATGCGATCGCGTTGTTAGGTATCGCTAATGGCTTATACAACGGCTTTTTCTGGACAACACAGCGTACCCTGTTCTTGCAATTGCTTGGTGCCAACGACACGGGAAGACGTTTCGGTAACTTTCAGATATTTGTCACCGTATTTCTAAAAATCGGTATTTTAATTGGGGGTTGGTCACTCGATGCGGGCGGCCTGCCGTGGTTGCTGATGCTTTCAGCCGTGATTGGTGGATTGTCGAGCTTGTGGTTTTTGCTAAAAGCCAACAGCGATTCATTACATGACTACTCGTCCAATGACAATGCGTCCAATGACTATGAGAGCAGTGCAACTAGTGAGGGCGGCAATCCGAGCATTGGCCTGAATCAGGCGCTGGCTTACAAAGATAAGCATCACTCCAGACCAGTCTTTATAGTCGATGGATTTTTCCTGTTTTTGGAAAGCCACTACTGGACGCTGTCTCTGTTTATGCTGGCGGAGGAAAACTATGCCAAATTCGGTGTCATTGTTGTACTGCTTGCGTTGATTTTTGCATTATTATTTTTTCTGATTAAAAACACCATAGACACGTATGCCGTAGGCTTGGTGTTTCGCATCGCCGTAGTGCTATATGCGCTCTCTTGGGTCCTGCGTTGCTTCGTTAGCAACGAACTTCGCTCTAGTATTTTGCTGCTATTGCTGCTGGTCATTACTTTTTGTTCGTCATTTTTTCGACTGGCTCTTAACAAGCGCTTTTTTGATATAGCCGCTGCCAACAACGGGGTTGGATACTTGTTAGTGAAAAGTTATCAATCCCAGTTCGTCCTGGGTTGCGGGTTTATATTTATCTCGTTCGTGTTGTGGCTTACAGGCTCAACCAGCCTTGCCGCCCTGACACCAATGTACCTGGCTGCTGCCGCCCTGTCGTTCGTGTATCTGCTGTATCGATTAAATCCGTCGGCAAACAGATAAGCACTTCGCGTTGCATCTGCAGACATGACCACTGCACATCGCAATTCACATCGCAATTCACAACCGTAATTCACAACCACACATCACGACTACAAATGGCAACCGCACAACAAGCACCACAAAATTAGTATCAAACAACCATTGATTAAATGCACCTACTCCGAGAGCTCGCTTAACGCGTATTAGGTGCAGGCATTTTCCATGCTATAATTTTCTCGAAAGCGAGATACTACATGGTTGAATCAAGCACTACTCCCCCGGCTTTTACTGCACAAACCTTTACTGACGCAGCCACCGCAGTCGATCGTCTAATAGAAATCTATGATCGTAATACGCGTTTTTTACGATCTGCTTTCGATCAATATTTGAAAGGGTCGCTACCCTCGGGCAAACACCGCGCTCACTACCCTGAAATTCGATTCCAAAACGAATCCTACGCACGCGTCGATTCGCGCTTGTCTTACGGACATGTCGATCAACCAGGCGTCTATTCCACGACTATCACGCAGCCGGAATTATTTCGTGGCTACCTGAAGCATCAGCTCGAATTGCTGATTAAAAACCACGCCCTACCCGTTGAAATTGGCGAGTCAACTATTCCTATTCCATTGCATTTTGCGCTAGTTGCAGGCGCACCGGTAGCTGCTGATAACAACACCGACATGAGTGCAGCCTTGCGCGATGCATTCGACGTTCCTGATATTGCCCACGTCAATGACTACATAGTAAATGGTACTTACGAGCCAGCCCCCGGGGTCGCAATTCCCTTGTCGCCGTTTCCAGCACAACGTGTTGACTACTCACTGCACCGGCTTGTCCATTATTCGGCAACCAAGACTGAGTACTTTCAAAACTATGTGCTGTTTACCAACTACCAATTCTATATTGACGAATTCTGTCGAATGGCCAAAAACCTGATGGCTTCAGAAGACAGTGTGTATTCAGCTTTTGTCGAACCCGGCAATGTAATTACTTATGCAGGTAGCACCCACCCCGAAGGCATGCTGCCAGCACAGCTGCCACAAATGCCCGCCTATCATCTTGTTGGACCCAAAGGTCGAGGCATCACCATGATTAATATCGGGGTGGGGCCATCAAATGCCAAAACGATTACTGATCACGTTGCCGTACTGAGACCACATGCCTGGTTAATGCTTGGACATTGCGCTGGTTTACGTAGCTCACAAGCACTGGGCGATTACGTACTGGCACACGCCTATGTTCGTGAGGACAGGGTGTTAGACAACGATATACCAGTTTGGGTGCCTATCCCGGCATTAGCAGAGATTCAACAAGCGCTTGAGTCAGCCGTGGCTGAGGTAACCGGTTTGGACGGCCTGGACTTAAAACGTATTATGCGAACGGGCACAGTGGCATCAGTGGATAATCGTAATTGGGAATTGCAAGATCAACGTGAACCGGTAAGGCGATTGTCTCAGTCCCGCGCCATTGCTCTGGATATGGAGTCAGCCACCATCGCAGCAAATGGATTTCGGCTTCGCGTACCGTACGGCACTTTACTGTGTGTCTCCGATAAACCGTTGCAGGGCGAATTAAAACTGCCTGGTATGGCATCCAAATTTTATACAGAGCAAGTAGCGCAACATTTGCAAATAGGCATGCTCGCGCTGGAAAAACTCTCTAGTATGAAACCCGAACGTCTTCACTCCAGAAAATTACGCAGCTTCTTCGAAACCGCCTTCCAGTAAAAATTAATGGTGACGGAGGGATTTGTTTTTGTCCAATAGTCTGCCCAATAAGTCCAATAGGGTCAGGTCTTTGATTTTGAATGCATTAGTCCAATAGGGTCTGGTCTTTGATTTTGAATGCATTAGAGCCAGCATAACGAATGTAAGTTTCGTTTAAAACTATGGTCATCATGTTGGCTCTGATCCATTCAAAATCAAAGACCTGACCCTATTGAACTATTGAATCTCAATCGGTTGAATCCTAATCCATTCAAAATCAAAGACCTGACCCTATTGAATCCGAAATCAAAGACCTGACCCTATTGAATCCTATTGAATCAAAACAAATCCCTCCGTCCCCATTAATTAGATCACAGTAAGCGATTGGTCATTGCCAAATAGACTGCATCAACGAACGATCGGCCCAGAGCAATCGAACGCTCCGGGGACCACCCTACCTCTGTCTGTGGTCGGTTGGCGTTGTCTTTAAACGGCATCTCTAGCGTGTAAGCAGGACAACCGTAAGTGTGCGCCACGCTGTTACTGCAAAAACTTAAGTTTGCGCTGTTGGGTGAGTTTCGGGGATACCCGCGCTCTGTTTGGAAATCCGGGTTTATTGAAGCCAAGGTGCGTTTGAATGCGATTAGCTGCTGGTCACGCTCATCACTCCAGTTAGCAACGCCTTCGGTGCCAGCAATAAAATTGTATGGCAGGGCTTCGTCACCGTGGATATCCAGACACATATCTACACCGGTGTCACGCATATGTTGCTGAACCAAATACACTTCAGGGCTGCGCTCCATGCTGGGCTCTGCCCACTCCCGGTTTAAATTTGCACCACACGCGTTGGTGCGCAAGTGACCTCGATATGAACCATCTGGGTTCATGTTAGGTACAACATGAATGTCAGCGATATCACGTAGCGCAAGACTGGTCGCATCATTGGTATCGAGTAGCCTGTCCAACCACCCTTCCATCCACCACGATGCCATGGTTTCACCTGGATGTTGTCGGGCAATGGCCCAGATACTGGCGCGTTTGGCAGCGCTGGCGCTCGGCTCTAATGGCCCCAAATGAAGACAATCCAAATCACGACCATCCAATGTTCGACCCATCGTTATCAGTGATACCGCGGGCGCATTCGCGCAGTGTGCAAGCAGTCCGTGTAATCTATCAATCGTGTACGGTGCAAAGTACGCAAAGTAGATTGAGTCGTGTTCCGGTGTAATGGACCATGAAAGTGAATTGCTGTCGTATTGACTCGGTGTTCGATACCAATCAATTAAATTGTGTGAGGTGACCACATCAAAGTTCTCCCAACCTGCGGGGTAAGTTGTCTGAAACGCATTCTCGATAACGAATCGGCACCGCGTATTACGCGCCCCCGTTACTCTGAAATAAAACCACTGCAGAAATTCACTTTGATTATCAGGCCGAATATTGAGCCTGATATTACTGGCATCATCACTGGCTAACACATCAATGTTGCCACCATCAAACTGCGCATTGATTGCTATGCTCATTTGCTTACCTAACCTCTGATAAAGAATTAATGAGGACGGAGGGATTTAACAGGGTCGGACAAACGCTGATGTTACCACCAACGCCTTCCACACTACCGTGCGTATCATGCCCAGATTGGGTACGGTTCCGTAAACGGCGATTCAAGCAGAACCTACACGAAGTCTAAAGTAGGATTGGAGAAGGGACACAAGACCTGCAGTTTAGGAGTAACCAATAGACAATGCTTGATTCATATAACTGGCACCAGCGTTCCGCCAAGGGCCATGGCCATTGCTTGTTTTGGCTTCGCCCAGCGACCCTTTGTCATGCTGTAGTCTAAGAACTTAACGCTCCCAAGGGCGAGCAACCTGATTCTTCGACTCGTTGATTTGCAGGCGTCGCTGTCCTACCAGAAGAGGACTTTCCGCTCCAAGTCACTTCGTGGTGCGCTTTCGCTTACCACTTGAATGCGCCATTCATGTCGCTTCGCTTCATGCTCGGCGCACCAAAAAAAACCGCCCTCGTTAAAGGGCGGTCTTGGTTTCAATGCGATGCCAACAGCCATCACATAGCATTTACAAATTTAGTTACCTACTATTACACCGTCGATCAGGTGAACAATTGTTGATGCTTCCTCAGTAGTCAGGTTAGCTGTTGAGACCGCATTGCCACCGATTGTTAGCGGTTGTTCACCACCACCACCTACCGGCTGATCAGCACCATCATTCATAGTGAGCGAGCTTCCAGATATGCCAGTTAACTGGGTAGAATCCTGAGGAGCAGCCAAGTAAATGTGTGATTGTACATTGACAGTACCTTCAAATTCAGCAAGAGCTGCATCAGTAGGCAGGAACACAGTCCATGCATTGCCAGGATCGTTCAGGGATTGATCAAGACCACCGTTATCTTTCAGTGCCATCAAGGCGTTCAACCCACCAGCCTCTTCAACAATAGCTGTCAAAGTGCCAGGTATGTAGCCACCAGGAGTTAGACCACCGCCAGTTGTATCACCATCGGTTGTGCCGTCACCATCTGTGGCGGTAGTAGTACCGTCGCCATCTGTAGCAGTAGTAGTGCCGTCGCCATCTGTAGCAGTAGTGGTGCCGTCGCCATCTGTGGCAGTAGTAGTGCCGTCACCATCTGTGGCAGTGGTAGTGCCGTCACCATCTGTGGCAGTGGTAGTACCGTCACCATCTGTGGCAGTGGTAGTACCGGTACCTGTAGTTGTTCCGCCGTCCTCGTCATCATCACTTGAGCAAGCGGCCATAGTTAACAGGCTTGCTGACAACAGTGCCATTCCAAGACTCTTTTTAATCATTCAGATATCCTCTTCGAAGTAAAAAAACTAACTTTAATGTTTATAGCTAAGAATCACCGCGAGCGAGCTTTCGCCACACTCTCGTCAGTACATATTACCAAGCCATGGTTTAAGCCTAACAACGGGCTTATGGTCCGGGACTACGTGACAACTGCAGACCTTCCAGTACACTTATCCAGCTTATCTACCAGCTTATCTACCAGCTTATCTATAAGTGCACTCTTTTATCCATGCACTTTTTCGTCAGCAAACTCATCATCACTGCACTCACCATATATCCACTGAAGGTTCAACAAGAATACTCCTGAACCGACAACGAATATTACTGCAGAAAACAAATAATTCAATGTGGTATTCGACATAATTGCCCAACCGCAAACAGACAATGCTTCGAACCATGCATAAACCTTTGTTTAAGTTACGATTATAGCAGTGCTGATATCTATTGCAATTGTGAAATTAACGTTTAAAAAGCCACACTATGTTAATTTTAAACAAGCGAACACGAAAAATACCGCAATCGCCCTGCAGCATGCGAAACCTACATGAATCGTAATGAGTCGTCCATCGCCAATGTGGAAAACACCTGTGCTTAAGTCAACCCACCTGCACATGGTGTTGCGCTCTGGCTGCCGAGGTTCGATTTGAGCCTCAGGCTTGATCAGTATCTGGTCGAAAAAGGCTGGTTTGAAAGCCGGATGAAAGCCAATGCCGCCATAAAGGCTGGACTGGTTACCGTCAATGGATTGACCACAAAAAAATCGTCCAGCAAAGTATCAGACAATTGCCGCATTGAGGCCCAAGCTGAGCACCCGTGGGTTTCGCGAGGGGGGCTGAAGCTGGACTTCGCAATTGCTCACTTCAACATTGTTGTGTCGCAGCGAATTTGTCTTGATGTAGGCGCATCAACCGGAGGATTTAGCCAAGTACTGCTTACCCACGGAGCTGCACAAGTGTACGCAGTGGATGTTGGGCAAAAACAGCTGCACCCTAGCTTGCAGAACGACCACAGAATAATCAGCATGGAAAAAACTGATGCCCGCAACCTACTGCACAATCAGTTTGACCCTCTACCCAATTTACTGGTTTGCGATGCCAGCTTTATTTCAGCGGCAAAAATACTGTCAGCACCCATGGCTTTGGTGGCCGGTGGTTCTGACATGATCACACTGGTCAAACCACAATTCGAGGTTGGCCGCAAAAATATCGGTAAAGGCGGATTAGTGAAAAACGACGATGTTGCTTTACAGGCTTTGCGCAATATTCGACTGTGGATAACCGATCAAGGATGGGAGATTAAAAAATCAGCCACATCGCCTGTTAGGGGTGGTGATGGCAACACAGAATATTTAGTGCATGCAATAAAAGCGTGATCGTCGGGCATGCATTTGCGTTGAGCTGAATTTACCAGGGCGCATGTTTGTCAGAGCGCTTGTTTGTCAGAGCGCTTGTTTGTCAGGGAAAAAAGTTAGCCATCCTTGGCCTATATAGCTCCTTGCTTCAATACCACTTGGAGGAGGTTTGGTGGGAAACACTTTATTTGTGTCGCCAATGATATAATTATAGCTATATCGCCATGATTTACGTGTGAAATTAATGCAATTCACTGACGCCACATGTTCAGCAATCAACCACAACTACCAGACTGTTTAAAGAATAGTTTGCAACGAGCTGCTTTGCATCGCCATAGAGTGTTCTTAGTGTTAGCTGGCAATTCTGGTTTACAAACCGATGCTGTTGTGGAAACGTTTCAACAAATCACTATAAGTGTGAAGCCTGTCTCCATAATGCACGTACCTGATCGGCATAGCAACAGTGACGTTGCAGATCAAATAAATTCACTACTCGGAAGCGAACATCAATGCTTGGTTTTTGACGCCCATGTGCAATTCAATGAGCGCTTGTTTGCAGCCAGTGCAGCCACCGTCGTGGCAGGTGGTTTGTTTGTTTTAAAAACGCCAGCGCTTGATAAGTGGCCACTCACCCGTGCAAATGAAACTAATGACGAGCATACAATCGATTCATCTACCAACCCCTCTGATACAAGCTTCTCTAATTCACAGCATACGCCATCCGCATTTATTCAACGCTTCATCAATAAATTAACGCATGCGTCATTACAGTGCTACCCGAACATATTACCGGTGGCACCGCACAGTGCAATGTTCATTGGCAGCACAAAAAAGAACGATCAAGAACAAAATAAAAACAAGCAGCATAAACACGATGGGTGGCGCTACGAACAACAGCACTTAATTCAACAATTGCAGACAGCACTCAAGAGCCAAGGCTCGACTATAGTTGTGGTACAGGGAGATCGAGGCAGAGGCAAATCGGCTTTGATAGGCCAGGCATTAGCAGGTCCTGGACATTCAGCAGGCTCTATAAAAATGACTGCTAACCGTGTCAGCTCGTGTAAGGTCTTAAGAGCGCACGCTGGCAAGCATCTGGAGTTTATGCCTGTAGATGTAGCACTACAAACTCGGCACGACTTGCTCATTGTGGAAGAAGCGGGGAGCTTGCCCATCGCTGTGTTGTTGCGTTTGATTAAACTCTCTAACAAAATTGTTTTTGCCACCACAGTGCAAGGCTATGAAGGCGCAGGCAGAGGATTCGCCATCCGTTTTGCCAAACACCTGGATGCCCTGCAGACAAATTGGTTGAAACTGACACCAAAAGAACCTGTTCGATGGTCTTCTGATGACCCGGTTGAAGCATTTGTTAACGATGCACTTATACTTAATGCAACGACACAATCATTATCTTTTGTAGCACTGGAAAATTCAACGCATCAAAAGTCACCATCTGAAATTTGTGCACCTGAAATTTGTACCCCTGAAATTTCTAACTCTATGAATGCTAAACAATCTGTTTCCACTAACAATGATCTGAACCAGAGTCACCCTGACAGGTTAAACGCGATTGACAGCAAACTGCGATTAATAAGCAAAGAACAATTGCTGGATGATGAAACCTTGCTGCAGAGAATTTTTGGGTTATTAATTTCGGCTCACTACCAGACAACACCAAGCGATTTGCGACATATGTTAGATGAGCCGCAACTGCATGTGTACGCACAATTTTGCAAAGGCGTGATGACCGGTGCGGTTTTATTAGCGATTGAAGGCGAGATTGAGGTTGCACTTCATGAACCCATTATAAAAAAGCAACGACGAATTCCAGACCAGATTCTTCCTCAAGTGTTTGCACAAGCCAGCGGACAACCGGCAGCTCTGTCTGCATCTTATTCTCGTATTGTCAGAATTGCGATACACCCGGCACTCCACAGACAAGGGTTTGGGCGGCAACTATTTACTCAGTTAAAACTGACACTAAGCGCTAGCACAATTTTAGGTGCAAGTTTTGGAGCGGACGAAGTCAGTTTGTCTTTCTGGTTATCATTGGGTTGCCGCCCTGTCCACTACGGATTTAAAACCAACCCGCGAAGTGGACAAAAAGCCGTTTGTGTACTGTTCAATGAAGACGCGAGAAATCGCCAGAACATAGAATTCGCCGTAAATGTTTTGTATTTAAATGTTCAGGCGCTTATGCGAATAAGTCGTAGTAACGACCCAGTATTGACACTGTTAAGTCAGGCAACACACGATAGTTATTCGAGTATTTGCGCCGATAAACCCAGTGCCAATATACCTAGCGCTGCTGAATCGTGGGCGCTAATAAACGACTATGTGAAGGCGTACAGAAGCTTTGCCGACACCGTCGGGCTATTAATAACTCACAACAAGATCCACGCCCAACCAAAAGTGTTTGAGCAGGTGCAAGCGTTTTTGAACAATCTGGATAAGCTAACCCCTAAACAGCGTCGGATAACAGATGCAGAACTGCGTCAACTTATTGCAACTCAATTTGGCTTATAATCTAAGCTGAGTTACCATCAAGCCTTGTTTCAATTAGCGTCAAGCGCGGCTTTTAAATAAGCAGCTGAGTAGTTTACTTAACCAATTTATGCGCCTGCAATAACATTTTTCATTCCATGCCTGCAACCATGCCACCAATAGACAGCGAACAATCAAATGCAATTGAATGGCCCACGATGCTTGTGATGCTGTTAACTTATGCATGTTGGTTAAGCTTAACGTGGTGGCATGCAACGTTCCCCGTTGCGATCTTGGTAGTAGCATTGGGTATATTAATCGCTCTACACTCTTCACTTCAACATGAAGTAATACATGGGCATCCAACGCGCTGGCAGCCATTCAATACGGTCATGGCATTTCCTGCATTGGGTTTGGCTGTTCCTTACCAACGCTACGAAATTCTGCATTTGCAGCATCACCGGAATTGGCTTCTCACTGATCCTTACGACGACTCAGAAAGTTATTTCCTTGCCAACGCACAGTGGTGTCGATGTAATAAAATTATTCAGGCCTTACTCAACGTTAACAATACTCTATTGGGCAGACTCACCGTTGGTCCCATCATAATGCTTGTTCGCATGTGTATCACCGAATTGAGTGAGAGCAAATATTCAGCTGACGTAAAGATTGCCTGGGCGTGGCATGCCGCAGGAATGACATTGGTATTTACATGGCTTTGGCTAGTGCAGTTTCCAGTAGTTGTGTATCTGTGTGCAGCCTACTTCGGTATTTCATTGTTGATGCTGCGCTCTTACGGCGAGCATTTACCTGAGCACAACACAGATCATCGTTCAGCCATCATCAAGTCAAACGCATTTATGCGATTATTGTATTTAAACAACAACTTTCATCGCGTTCACCACGATCATCCTGAAGTCGCGTGGTACAAACTACCCAGCATGTATCATGCTCACTATAAACAACACACAGTGCATGTTTACAGAGGTTATTTCAGCCTGTTTAAGTGCTTTGCGCTAAAGCCACGTTATCCTGTTGAACATCCTTTTTTAGGTAAAGACTAGGCTACTACCATATCGGCAATAGCACTTTTTGCGGCCGTGTCCCCTACCTGGAAAAATGCACCCTCAGCGCAAAGCGCCGGACCTCAATTGCTAATCGGCAAGGTTAAGATGATTGAAGATGCGGCCCAGCTAACAAAACCATCAGCTAAACTGCGAGCGCAATCAACATTGCTTAAAACCGGCTGATCTGTTGCCCAAATTGAGCCGTAAACTTGATAACCACGTATTTATGCCAGAGACAATAATGCCTATATCAAACCGGATACTGCCGGCAGCGCTACTTTTTTTCTCAATTGCGTGTCTTGCCACCCTGCCGTTTCAGGCATCTCGCGCTGATGCTGAAGTCAGCGCAACGGATGCAGCTGGTTTGTATGACACTGAAACCACCTACACAATTGTTAGAAAAGGCAATAAAATCGGTACTCATTCACTCAGCTTTTCTCAATCAGAAGCAGCCCTGGTCGTCACAGCCAAGTCGAACATTAAAGTCACAGCGTTAAAAATTCCAGTATTCCGATTCAATTATCAGTCAACTGAAAACTGGCAATCTGACCGATTGGTCAGCGTTGAAAGCACAGCTAAAACTGGCAAAAAAACTGAAAAAAGCAGCTTGCAAAATAATGAAAATAAAAGCCAGGTTAGCTATACCGATACGCAGGGAAACACAAAACAGGAGAGCGCTGCACGTATAGACTATGCCACCAATCACTGGAATATTAACGCGGTGCAGCAATCAATCTTATTCAATACCATAAAAGGCGTCGCGAGCAATGTTGTTGTCACAAATCATGGGCAAAAGACTATCGAGATCAACGGCACATCACTCAACACGACCCACTACGAGTACACTGGTGATCTGCAAGTGGAGTCCTGGTACGATCAAAATAATCGATGGGTCAAACTGCTGTTCCTGGGCTCTGATGGCAGTGAGATTAGCTACACCATTGATACACCTTAACCAAGAGTGATTTTTCATTAATCCACTTATCGTCCACCTATCAAATAGAGCGCATCATGAATATCTGGATTACCGGGGCAAGTAGTGGCATTGGTGCTGAACTCGCCCAGCTTTATGCTGAAGCGGGACACACTGTGTTCGCCAGTGCACGAAATCAGCAATCACTAGCGGGCATGGAGGTAAGCGCCAAAACGCTTGCTGGCAACATTGTGGCGTTGCCGTTAGATGTAACCGATGATGAAGCAGTAGCGAAAGCCGTTGAAACGATGATCAGCCATGACGGTGGATTGGATTTGGCTATTCTTAATGCCGGATACTACGAACCCATTGAATTTGATGATCTTAATATTGAGCACTTCAAAGCAACATACGAAGTCAACTTAATGGGCGTGGTGCGGTGCCTGCTGCCTACACTTAAGTATTTTTCCGCTAAAAGTGAAGGTCACGTTGCCATTGTTTCTTCAGTTTCCGGTTTCCGAGGCTTACCTAAAGCGGCGGCCTACGGCTCATCAAAAGCAGCGCTAATCAACATGGCCGAGTCCTTGAAGCCAGAGTGTAACGCACACGGTATAAAGCTCAGCCTTGTCAATCCGGGGTTCGTTAAATCAAAGCTGACTGACAGGAACGACTTTAAGATGCCGTTTATAATGGAGACCCGCGACGCTGCACTGCGTATTATAAACGGGCTTGAGTCTAATGCTTTTGAAATCACTTTTCCACGGCGTTTCACTTACGGCTTGAAATTACTGCGAATCCTACCTTACCGACTGTATTTTTTAGCAACCAAAGCGTTGGTAAAGTAATTCCATCTGGAACAATCACTGGCAAGGCAACCGCCTCATCGTGCATATAATATTTCTGCTAAATTCGGTCTTACTCATGTGAATAATAAAAACCGTTGCAGTTGCATTTAGCCGCTGGCATAGCTTACTTTTCGCAACGCGACCGTCTCCGATCCTTCCATTGCCATACAGGTTTCTGATCCATCATGCTTATAATATTGCGTGGAAACGTTGCCAATACGAATACCCCACTTCTTCACCTCAGTCATGTTGTGTAAGGCACGATCTGGCTGATAAAACATGTAATCGTTCATGGCTAGCTTCCAGTATTTGTCCTCGGCAATCATCACATTCATTACATACTTGAGTTGTAAACCACTGCCCTGCTGTATACCTGTCGCAGCCCCTACCAGGGCATCGGACTCAGCCAAAAATTTTCCGTCCGGGTCAATACTGACATTCCAAATTCTTTTTTCTGTAACACCGTCGGAATAAAAGAGCACTTCATTAAGTTCGAATATTTCACCTTTAACTGCGCCATAAAAATCTCCGCAGAAATGCCTCTTTAAATTACCGAAGCGATCCGCAAACCAGCCAGACGCTCTAGTGTGGCCCTCGAAATAATCGACAAAATCAAAATCAGGACCTCGGCTGCTCAGTCGCTCGAAGTTCACGCTACTGCAACCACTGACATTGAGATTAGAAAACAGGCAGCCAGACGTCTTCTCGAACGAGTCAGTTCCGCACTAAACCAATTAAATTCCGCCTGCGCTTTGCCTCTGTGCAGTAGGTACATCGCACCACCTCATAAACTTTTATTGATACAAATTCCTACGACTCTGTTAGCAAGCTGGATCAGCTTGCCGCGTTACATTAAAATCCAGGGTCAGGCTTTTCGAATTTTCAATAAGCCGACATCTGTATGACCAATGTCAAAACCTGTTTCACAATACACAAGGTAATAACGCCACATACGTATAAAACGCTCATCAAAATTTAAAGCAAGTACTTCGCTGCTGACGTGTTCGAACCGTTCACGCCAGACTTTGAGGGTTTTCGCATAGCTATCACCAAACCAATGTTGCTGATCTAACACAAATCCTGCGCGCTCCAGATGCTCCTTTAAATGCGTTTTGGTCGGCAACATACCACCTGGAAAAATATAACGTTGAATAAAATCCGGCCGAGAGCGATACGCGTCAAACCGATCTTCATTTAACGTTATAGACTGAATAACCGCCGTTCCGCCATCGCGTAGCAAAGCATTGACTTTGCTAAAATAGGTATTCCAATATTGCTGACCTACGGCTTCAAACATTTCGATAGAAACAACGTGATCAAACTTTCCTGTTACATCGCGATAGTCAGTGTGTTTAAATTCCGAGGACCCGGACTCGTCTGCTACCACACGATTGTTGGCATCAGCGTAAGCCAGTTGCTCTGCAGAGAGTGAAACCCCAGTAACGTTTGCATCACATTTAAGCGCAAGCTGTCGTGCTAATGTGCCCCAACCGCAACCGATTTCCAAGACCTTGGAATCGGATTTAGGACATAACATGTTAATGACGCGGCTAATTTTATTTTGCTGCGCTTGAGCAAGTGATTCGTTATCGGCCTCGTATAATGCCGACGAATAGCTCATACTTTCATCAAGCCACAGCTGATAAAAGTCATTACCAAGATCATAATGAAACGCGATATTTCGTTGACTTCCTTTAATCGAATTTTTTTTGTTTCGGTGATGCCACATATTATTCAAGCGCGATAAAAACCCGCCACGCGTAGCTGGACCTATCCGATGCTCATTGCGCATGATCAAGGAAAAAAGTGCTGGTAAATCGTCGCTTTCCCACTCACCACGCATATAACTCTCGGCAAATCCAATTTGACCTTCGGTGACAAGTCGACGCAAAGGCTGAAACCCATGCAGCCGCACACTGGCATTGTGATCACTTGAACCACGCTGACCATACACATTCACTGACCCGTCGGGCCAGGTCAATGTCAACTGCCCATCAAGAAATCCATTCAAGACCTGCTCGAATCGGAATTTAATGCCTTTGGTCACAACAGCACTCATTGAAGTGCGGTTATTGGTATCCAGGGTTTGATTTTCTAAATTGGCCATATCGCTTTATAGCTTTTTATATTTGTGACTGGAGGGTGATTGCTTCGGTTCGTGTGAGAACCAGGGTACTTTTTTTATCCACAATCTAAGGGCTTGCCAATGAATGCCGAACATAATTTTAAGTGTCATCATAGGAAACCAGAAGAAATAACCTAACAGCAGACCTGCAGATATTTCGCGTCGACGCGCGGTGTAACTTGCCGTCAGCAGATGGCCTTGTTCGTCGTGGGCTCGAATAACCAATACTTGTTTTTCGTCTGGAACATTCAGACGAAATTGGTAATGCATATTCATGTGAGCAAATGGTGATACAAACAAAGCTTTATTGGTGGTTTGGTTTATCCAGCAAGCATCGCGACGCTCTTTGTCGCTTACGCTCAGTGTGTAGGTATGCCTTTCGCCAAATGTATTGTGCACTTCGTGCAATATGGCAAAGGGTTTGTCGTCTTCGTCCAGACAGTAG
>Ga0114957_1001853_pt1 | contig 21594 bp, 21 predicted proteins | sample BantaG_FD_87175 | JGI IMG/M metagenome (GOLD analysis project Ga0114957, IMG submission 87175) | Marine algal microbial communities from Bantry Bay, Ireland - BantryBay_4 metaG | ecosystem: Host-associated > Algae > Red algae > Unclassified | place: Bantry Bay, Ireland | collected 2014-11-21 | reverse complement strand
TACAAATCAATGACTTGTAAGTTTTACATGTGGTTCCTCAAGGAATAAAACAATTCTGTCTATACTATCTTAGCTTACAAACAATCCGAAAAAGCAGCAATTATCTAATCGGACTTAAAATCTATAAACAAACGATATTCACCCTCACAAGGTAGACCTCCACAAGTGGCTGGAGACCAATCAGTGAGGAGTTGAGCAATTCTTAGACTTTCGTCGCTGAACGCTTTGCAGATTCCGGTAAGTACTTTGATCTCTTGCACTTGGCCTTCCTTATCGATCTTTAAGAGTGTCTCAGTGATTCCTTTGACTCGGAGATCTCTTAACAGAGGTGGGTAATTGAGATTATTGATGACCTTAGATTGAATAGCACTGAAGGTTGCCTTATCTCTAGCGTCAGGATTATTGAGTTTTTTAAATCTTGCTAGGTAGGGTAGTGTCTCAACCTGTTTACTTTTTAGAGACTTAGGTGTTTCATTTCCTAATAGGTCGATAGAGAGATAATCTTCTTGGCAGATACCGCCGACATAATTGTATGTTTCTGTATGGACTCCAGTCAAGTTGAAGTGTTTCCATTCTCCTTCTTTGAGATCTTGTAGATAATATCCTTGTGCTTTCTTTATTCCATTACTAGAGTGATATTCTGTCCATTCCCCTTCTTTGAGATCATCGTAGCATTGTCCTTTGGTCTTTTGATTGCCATTGTCATACCATTCGATATATCTTCCAGATATTACAAGATACTGAGGATCAGCAAACTCGATATACTTAGTCATAAAGTTTGTTTCTGGGTAGATTCGACGATAGATAAGTTCACCAAGATTTGTTTTGGTGAGTATTGTATTGTAGTCTTCTTTGACAACGGTTTCTCCTTCATTGAGATGACTTTGATAGCGGTAGGTTGGCTCACCAGATAGCTGTTTAGATTTTTTATTCAGTGATTGTGTAGTCTTGCAACCAATGAGAGTGAGACCTACAAGAAAAATGAGGCTGATCACTTTCGTGAAAATCTGAATAGAGTGCATCTTATTTTTATTTAGACTGATTGTAAATGACACAACGATAGAACGAAATTATCAGTTACTCTGTAATACGGATAGAATATTAAACAAAAAATTAAAGATGGAAAACCCAAAAGTAGCAGGAAAAGCACCAATCAAAGTATCAGTAGAAGAAGGAAAATCATATGCATGGTGTTCATGCGGAGAGTCAGCGAACCAACCTTTCTGTGACGGAAAGCACAAGGGAACAGGATTTACTCCTAAGATGTATGTTGCTGAATCGACTAAGGATGTACACTTCTGTACATGTAAGCAAAGTTCAAATCCGATTCTCTGTAACGGTTCTCACAAATCACTCTAAGTATGGTTAATGGCAAGGTAGTTTATATTACAGGAGGGAGTAAGGGAATTGGATATGGTATAGCTGCAAACCTTATGAATCAAGGTGCAACAGTTTACTTTACTGCACGATCTCAGTCAGGAGTTGATGCTGCCGTATCAGCTCTAGGCAAAATTGAAAATGGAAAGGTAACGGGTATCGTTTGTGATGTCAGAAGTTTAGACGATCAGACAACAGTAGTTAATCAGATTATTCAAGATGAAGGTAAGCTTGATATTGTTGTTGCCAATGCTGGTGTTGGACACTTCCAACCTATTGATCAGATGTCAGTAGGTCAGTGGCATGAGATGATAGACATCAATCTGACTGGAGTATTCAACTCAGTTAAGGCAAGTGTAGAAGCACTCAAACAATCAAAGGGATATCTAATCACTATTGCAAGTCTTGCTGGAACTAACTTCTTTGCTAAAGGCAGCGGATACAATGCAAGTAAGTTTGGGTTGGTAGGTTTTACACAATCAGTAATGCTTGACTTGAGACAATACGGTATTAAGGTCACTACAATTATGCCTGGCTCTGTGTCAACATACTTTAATAATAGCACACCTACTGAGACAGAGGCATGGAAGATCCAAAATGAAGATATCGGTCAGATTGTATCAGACTTGCTCCACATGCACCCTAGAACATTACCAAGTAAGATAGAGGTAAGACCAAGTCAACCACCGCCTAAATAGTCATAACTATTTCTGCATCTTTGCAGAATGAAGACAGAAGAAAAAGAGACATTGATTATTCACAGATTTTCGCGATCTGTAGATCACATTACTCTACCTGCTCTCTTCAACTTTCCATTTTATTATGACCCACATCCATTGACTCAAATTGCTGCAGAGTCACTGCAGCAAATGTTGATAGATCAAGATGGATGGTCCCACAATTTTGGACTAGACCCGAATAAGGCAGGACTCATCATCGGTAAGATGTTTGGTGTTATGGTTGTCAAGGATACACAAGGTAAACTTGGATGGATAGCCGCAGTCTCTGGCAAACTGGGAGGACGGAATGACATACCAGGTTTTGTGCCACCTATCTATGATATGCTCAAAGACGAAGGCTTCTACAAAAGTCGAGAACTTGAAATCAATGCAGAAACAGAAAAGCTTAATCAGATACATACTGATCCAGAGTATCTTACTCTAATAGAGCAACAGACAACAGCCAAAGCTCAAGCTGAATCTGAAGCTGCTGAAGCAAGAAAGATCTTCAACAAGGGAAGAAAAGAAAGAAAAAAGGTCAGAAAAAAAGCTTTAGAAATTCTTTCAGAGGAAGAATATGCCATCCTTCATGTAGCACATAAAAACGAAAGTTTATTCCAGCAACATGAGGTCAAGCGAATCAACTTTGAATGGAGTCAAAGGCTCCAAAAGATAGCCGAGAAAGTCAATCCATATCTAGAGAAGATCAATTTGATTAAAACTAAACGGAAGGAGATGTCTATCGTATTGCAGCAAAGGCTCTTTGACCAATACCACTTTCTTAATAAAGGCGGAGAGATTAAAAGCGTCCTTGAGATATTCAAACCAACTCTCAATGAAACACCTCCATCAGGTGCTGGAGAATGTGCTGCCCCTAAACTCTTGCAGTATGCATTTGCCAATAATCTGACTCCAGTCTGTATGGGAGAATTTTGGTGGGGGACGCCACCTAAGTCAGAAGTCCGTAAACATAAAAATTATTATCCCGCATGTCGAGGAAAGTGTGAACCAATACTTACACACATGTTGGAAGGATTGCCGATGGATGATAACCCGCTGCTCAATGGACCACAAGCCAATAAGGTGATAGAGACTATATATGAAGATGAGAGTTTTGCAGTGATTAATAAACCTCATGAGCTCCTTTCAGTACCTGGTAAGAGTATAGAAGAGTCAGTCTATCTACGGATGAAACAAAAATATCCAAATTGCAATAGTCCGCTCATCGTACATCGTCTTGATATGTCTACTTCAGGAATCATGCTAATTGCAAAAACTAAAGATGCACACAAACATCTTCAAAAACAATTTCTCAAGAAGACTATAAAGAAGGAATATATCGCCTTACTTGATGGAGAACTAAAACAAGGAGAAGGTGAGATAAACCTTCCAATTAGAGTTGACTTGAATGATAGACCTCGACAGTTGGTCTGTTATGAACACGGTAAGAAAGCTCAAACTCTCTACAAAGTATTGGAGGTAAAAGGTCGCAAGACACGGATCCTATTTACACCAGTAACAGGTAGAACACATCAACTCAGAATCCACTCTGCACATCAAGAAGGACTAGGCATTGCTATTGTAGGAGATGACCTCTATGGTGTTAAATCAGACCGATTATATCTCCACGCTGCGTATATAAAACTGAAGCATCCAGAGACTGGAGAGAGTATAGAATTTAGTGTAGAGCCTGGATTTTAAAGAGTCTATTGCTGAGCTGAATATTAGAGTTATCGGATTAAGGTAATATCTCCACTATAGATTTCTTGCAGCCCATTTTCATGAAGAGCTTCTATGACGTAGACATAGACACCTTGTTCTGCTGGAACGTTATCAAAAGTGCCATCCCACCAAGATCCATTATCGTGGATAGAAAATTTGTCCGTGTAGTAGATGAGATTACCCCATCTATCATAAACTTCATAACGTAAGATACAGATATCATAAAGATTAGTACTACCAATAACAAATTCTGTGTTATCAGGATCTCCACAAGATGGGCAAAAGATATTTGGGAAGAAGATTGGACAATCAGGAATTCCTATTTCTAGCTCAACTGGGACACGACAACCTTGCTCGTCATTGACATAAACTGTATGAAGACCAGGTTCAACATTTTCAAAGAGATTAGACTGTTGAAAGACATTGGTTGAATCAAGAGAATATGTTATGTTACCAAGAGCTTGACTTGCTAAGATTTCTATAGATCCAAATCGTTCTGCACAGTTAGCATCAGATACAATTGCATTATCAATAATGACTGTAGTTTGATCTTGAATAGTAACATCAACAAATGCAGTACAACCGATACTGTCGATTATACTTACACTATACTCTCCCTCAGATAAATTGTCAAAAGTTGGTGAAGTTTGTAACGGTCCTTCATTAAGGCTATATCCGACCAGAGGTTCGTTAAATATTCCATTCACAGTAATGGTGCCTATAGACAAACTACAAAAATCATTAGTCGCTTCATCTATGCTAATGGAAGCAGGGATACTAGGTAGGATAGTGAAAGGAGCAAAAGTGATACAATCATCACGATCAACAACAGTTACTTCATAGTCACCAGGGGGGAGGTCAGAGAAAGTAGCACTTTCTTGAAAACTTTCAAACCCGTCAATGCTATAGGTGTTTCCCAAAGATGGAGTTGCAAGGATAGTAGCACTTCCGTTCGTCTCGCCACAGCTAGTGTCAACGGTTATAATTTCATCAATCTCCACAGGAGGAATTTCGAAGAGTACTGCTTCTAGTGTATAAACACAACCCTCTTCGTCTGCTACATAGATGGTGTAGGTACCTGCAGGAAGATTACTAAATGTTGTTTCTTCTTGATAATTTATTCCATCTATAGAGTATGTAAACCCTTCTTCTGAAGCCAATAGAGTGATGCTTCCATTCACTTCTTCGCAAGTGAGATTGACATTATCTGTAACGACGGCTTGACAGAAAGAAATGTTGTCAATTCCAAGACCGAAGGCGCCAGAAGGTCTAAAACCTTCGAGCCTGACTCCATAGATTTTTTCCTCACAACTGATGAGATTAAACCCCCAGCAAGTCAGGGCTCCATCTCCTGTGCCAGGATCACCAGATATAATTATATCTTCTCTAATCACATTACCATCGATACCGAGGGATTGAATAATGAATTGCTCATCGAAATCGATATCAAGATTACAACCACTGATACTATCAAGGGGAGAATTAAATTGTAATAATAAGGGAGGAGCAAAGGTTCCGGAAAGGATACCGTCATCAGTCAAAAAAAACTCTCCGATATCAATACCAGGAGCAGGCTGGTTACTTCCCCAAGCACTTCCAAAAGCGTCTGTTACTGTACCACCAACCCTTGCAATTACTGGTAATCCTCCGTCTTCTCTTGAGAAAGTTAACCCATACTGAGCAAAAAACTGATTATCTATTTCTAATCCTTCACTTGAAGGTATACCATTGATTGTCTCAAAATCTAGAGTAACACAACCGAGATCTAATTGGCTGTTACCAGTATATGAAATCAACAAAAACAAGAAAATTAAAACAGCATAAAGCTTCATAATATTCTAAACTAGACAATATTGATGGAAATACGACAATAAAATCGATTAAAAAAGTGATATGTGACATAAAAACGTGGAGTTTGACTTAGTTTAGACAAACGGAAATTTTTTAATAAAATACTTCTATGAGACATCTAATATCATTAGCCATTACATTTAGTGTATTGACCTTATCAGCGCAATGGGGACCTGAAGGTATAAAATATAGCAGTGAAGAGAGTTATGGAGGTTATACAATGTTTGAAAATTCCTTATCAACATTCCTAGTCGATAACTGTGGAGAAATAGTCAATACATGGGAAGTGACTAACTCAGAACTCCACACTAAACTTTTACCTGACGGTCAACTTATCTATCTTCAGAATAATAGAGTTTATATAAGGGATTGGGATGATAATATACAAGAGGTCATTGCACCCGGAGATGATGATATTATACTTGTTTATGAGGTAATAGAATTAGAAAACAAAAACCTTTTATGTCTCGCGAGAGAGCTGTTTAGTGAAAGTGATTTTGATGCCATAGGATATGAATTTAGCCCAGGAGAAAGTGCTAGTAGAATCGATGCAGTCGTTGAGCTTGATAGGGCAACAGGTGATGTAGTCTGGAGATGGAATCTTTCTGACCATGTCATACAAGAGAGAGATATAGCTCAACCTAATTATGGAGTTGTGAAGGACAATCCACAATTATTAGATCTGGATGCTGTACTAGAATATGATTGGACTTTCCAAGAGTCATTTATGATCAATGGGATGGACTACAATGCTGAATTAGATCAGATAGTATTGAGTATCCGTAAAATCAATGAAATCGCAATTATCGATCACTCCACCACAACAGAAGAAGCTGCGGGAAGCACAGGAGGAAAATATGGTAAGGGCGGAGATATCCTCTATCGGTGGGGTAATCCGCAGAATTATGGTTATGGAGACGAAGACGACCACCTCAGTTACTACCAACATAATCCTAACTGGATTCACTATGGGGAGCATGCAGGGAGTATCATCTATTACAACAATGGCCTCACACGACCAGGGAATTTTTCAGAAGCGTATATCATAAAGACTCCACATTTTGAAGGTAACTACATTAGAGAAGATGATCAGGCTTTTGGTCCTGAGGTTCCTACTGAAATTTACTCTGAGAACACGACGAATATATCAGACCTCTTTTCAGAATATACTTCAGGAGCTAAAGTACTTCCAAATGGAAACATCTTTATCACAGAAGGAGATGAAGCGATTTTGAGGGAGTTTACACCAGATGGAATACTAGTTTGGGAATACCATGTGCCACTGAGTGGGTATATCTTCAGAGGAGTGAGATATGGTGCAGATTATCCAGCATTCGAAGGGAGAGATTTGACACCCCAAGGCACAGTCGAGCAGCCACCAAGTGACTACGAATGCTCTATTATGACAACTACTAGTGACTTAACTGAATCGACACTAGAGATACTCTTTTCGCAAAATAAAGTTGACATTGTTAACCCCGACTTACTGTACTATGCAGCTAAAATAATCTCTCTTTCTGGTATGACAGTACAGAAATTTGAAAGTGATCAATTTCATGAGAAGATGACACTCATGACACAGCAATCAGGACTCTACATACTTCAGATCATGGATAGAGATAGTGGAAAATTACTAAATTCTGTGAAGTTTATGATTATATAATACTTTAACTATTTACAAATCAAAATCGGCATAGTAACCAGTTTCGCGACTAGTTTGTGACTTGGTCAGGTAAGTGATCTGACCTACGTGATAGCTTGTATGCTCAATGACATGAATCAGAGCTGAATATTGTGTCAGAGTGAAGACCTGGACCTTAACTTCCTTCAGCCAGTTATCACTTGGCACAGCATCTAGATGATTGAGACCATCTAATATTGCTGCAGTAATTAGCTTCTTCAGAGTTTCGCTTGAGATAGAATGTTGAGATTTAAATTCACTCTCTCTAACTCTGATATCAGCTTCACCACCAATTCCATGACAAAGATACTGTCTAATATTACCACAGAGATGTAGAATAAGATTACCTACAGAATTAGTTACTTCATTAGGGGAATACCAAAGTTGATCATCATTGAGTAAATCTATACATTGGAGTATCCTTGATAAGCATTCATCTTTCAGTCTTAGTGAAGCTTCAGAGATTATAGCATGATGTAAACTACTTTGATTCATTACTTCAGTAAGAGTTGGAGCGGACAGTGATCACTTCCCATATAGTCATTATGAGTGAAGACATCTTTGACTTGGTCCATGTACTTCTCAGATACTAAGAAGTAATCAATCCGCCATCCTGCATTCCGAGCACGAGCACCAGTCCTGAGACTCCAGTATGTATAGATCACTTCTTCAGGATAAAGATGACGGTAACTGTCTACTAGAGAAGCTTTCGCTAAAATATTAGAGAAACCATCGATCTCTTTTTGTGTATAACCACTTGTCTTATTGTAGTTAGATTTTGGATTGGCAAGGTCTATAGCCTGGTGTGCTACATTGAAATCTCCAGTAACAATGATTGGTTTTTTCTTTTGGAGCTTGGTAAGATATTTAGCAAAAGCGATATCCCACTCACAACGATAATCAAGTCTCTTCATTCCCGAACCTCCATTAGGAACGTAGACATTAATGAGGTAGAAGTCCTTAGTCTCAACTCCGATCACTCTCCCTTCTTCATCATGCTCAGCGACTCCAATATCCTTAAGGACTGAGATTGGTTCTTCTTTGCAGATGATACAGACACCAGAGTATCCTTTCTTGGTTGCAGAGTTAGAGTAGATATGATAATCTGTAAGGTCGGCTAAGGCTTCTGCTACTTGATCGTCCTGCGCTTTAGTCTCTTGAAGGCAAAAGTAGTCAGCATCTAATGTTTTAAATTGATCAAAAAAATCTTTTTTGACTTGAGCACGGATACCATTGACATTCCAAGAGATGATATTCATAGTGATTGAAAGTTTTGAGTTGTTAAAAACGCAAATTTAATGCTAATAAAAATCAAGAGTGACTAATCTAACTCAGAAATAGAAAGGGCTCCTCATCATACGATAGGAACCCTAATCATTTTTCTATTTGTTTAATTTCTTCTTATTCAACTAAATGAAATTCTGTAGCTTGGATAGTCTCTTCACTGTTGCCTTCTACTTTCGTGATAAAGACCACAACTTCCATATTTTCATCAACCCATGTCCCGTCTTCTTCTGGTAGGGTATAGGCAAATTCCTTGGTGATATTGTTTCCTATTTCTAAGTCGTTTGTAAAAAAATCACCTCTAGTTTCCGTTATGATTTCTCTAAGTACATGATTGTGTTCATAGTCATCTTCTATGACTTGACCATTTTTCTGAGCATCGATGATGTGACTCTCAGTTAGCATGACAGTAATATTGAAGCTTCCTTCTAAGTTTCTAACAGGAGCACCAACAATCTCCATATTGAGTGTACGAGATGTTGCATCATAAGTACTATTATGGAGCAGAGTAAGGTAGTTTGGTTTTTCTAACTCTCTCTCAACATATGATTGCCAAAGATCGACATTATCTATCCCGTGGAAGTTTTGATCTTCGTAGTTAATTCTGTTGATAATGGCAGCTGGCTTACCTTGGTAAGTAAATAATTGTTCTAGTTCCTTTGCCTTGTCAAATCTAAAGTCATAAATACTATGTCCAACGACGGGGTTAGAGAGAAAGTCACCGTGTACACCTACTCCTATTAAATTTCCATCGAATAATTGGATAAGGGATGCAAGCTTAGTTGAACCAGCAGGACATCCTTGGCAAGATGCTCCAGTGAGATCTTCAAGGACAATGACTCGTTCTGATTCTGGCGGTTCAAATTCAGGAATAGAAATAGGTTTTTCATCACAACTTGAGAGTAGAGAAAGCAGAAAAACTGTAAGGATAAAATCGAGTGTTTTCATAATTTTAAAGTGTTATGCTTTACTTTATTTAGAATACAGAGCTAACTTCAAATCTTACTCCACTAAAGGCTGGTTCTAATCGGCAGATACCTCCTGTACAAACCACACCTTCTACTTGCTTAATATAACTTAACGAATAACGATTACTGTTATTGACATAGTAGACATCAAACCTTGGATAGTGTAAAGCCAACGACTCTCCATTGCTATCTGTTGGTGATTCCTTTCCAGGTGCAGCATTGAACATATCAGAGACAACAAATGACCAATGTGGAGCTAGACTCACTTCTACTTGAGCAAAGAGCCAATCTCCAAAATCGTGCTTGACACCATCTTTGTCACCAGTGAGCATATACTGTAACTCTGTTCTGATAGATTTCTTTCGGTCCAACTTATAGAGGAAATCTAAGTAAGGCACGAAAGTTTCGACAATGGGCACTTCTGACTTTGCTTCGTAGATTTCTTGGTTATAGCGTTGGACCTGTACACCAGAAGTGACTTGCCATTTTCTCTTATATTTGTAGACAACTTCTGTATAGAGTTCTCTATAGAGTAAGTTGTTATCGAAGTCAGTGATATTACTCATATTGACTCCAAGAGTAAGATTCTTCTTTACACGATACTTGATATCTGCTTGGAAGGCAAGTTCTTCAATATCCTGTGTTGCAGGCTGGTATCTTGTAGTGAGTCTATAAGTATTTTCTCTGTTCATCGGAGGGATGAAATTGACCAAACCAAAATTGGTAGCGAGAAGCGGGTCGGCTCTAAAGTTGAAGTTTTCGGTTCTTTTACCTTCGAGGGTAATCCCTAAACCGTGGCCAGCATAACTGACACTATTGTAAAAGACTGTACCACTATCTCTGATATATTTTCCACGTGAAGTGCCAGCCAGATCGGTCTTGGTAGCGAATTGATCGAAGAAAACATCAGGTGACTTGTATGCTGCTTCTGTGTACCAGACAAATGGACCTACGTTCAAGGTATTGTAGAACGATCCGAGGTAGGTATTATAGGTCAAGTCAAATCTATCAACTTCTTGATAGCCTTTCAATATTCCCACTATGTTACCTACTACTTCATCACTCAGTGTACGGTTAACAAATCCGAAACCAGGAGCTAGAGAGACTTGGTCTTCTGCTCCAAGTTGGAGGAAACCCTCAAGACTTGCTCCTTTGATTGTGGGAGAATATGTGTCAAATAGAAATCTTTGTCTTCCTGTAAATGCTTTAAATGCCCAATTGTCAGAAATCTTATAGATTCCACGTACTCCGAGCAAGGCATTGTCAATCAGCTGTGGACGAGCTTCATAGGCTCTGTAAATAATACCTGACCCTATCTGATCATAGATATGGCCAGCAGTCAAAGTCAACTTACCAACCTCTTTAGAGATATAGTATCTCCCTAGACCTTGTGCTGTGTAGGAGACATTTGGATTGAAGAGGTTAGAGTTGTTGAAGAGATCAAATCGAACTCCAGCTGTAAATCCTTTGAAAGAGTACGCTAAATCTAACCAGGCCTCTGCTCCAGCAAGCTCATGGTCATACTGTGGGATCTCATCAGCACCAATCAATGAATCTCTCAAGAAAATATTAGCTCTTGCTTGAAATCCTCCTGACAGTCTTCCGACATCCTGAGCATTTACCTGAGTAAAGAAAAGGACTGAAATATAAAGTATTAAGTATTTTTTCATTGATTACTTGACTTATAGATAATTTTTCAATTGTAACAAATATAGCAACTCATTCCGATACTGTTAACTTATGTATAGATAAGTCGTTAAACTGAGGTTAACTTGTGTAACGAGGAGGACTTTTTGTGCTGTTTTAGTGTAATTTGAAGTAAGAAAGGGTAAGATCACATTCCATTTTCGATATTACCTTACTTTTGTAAAACTAAAAACTGAATTAAATAAAAAATAGATGAAAAATTTACTTGGACTAATCGTTACACTTCTTGTACTAATCTCAGCAACTCACCTCTCAGCTCAGTCACCATTTCCACAGGCAGACGTTAAAACATTAGATGGAGAGACAGTGAACACTGGAGATTACTTTGGTGAAGGTAAGATTACAGTGATTAGCTTCTGGGCGACATGGTGTAGCCCTTGTAAGAGAGAGTTAGATGCAATCGGAGAATACTATGAAGAGTGGCAAGAAGATTATGATGTACAACTCCTTGCAGTTACAATTGATAATGCAAGAAGTCTAGCTAAGGTGCCAGGTATCATAGAGACAAAGGGATGGGAGTACACAGTACTTACCGATGCCAACCAAGACCTTATGAGAACACTTAACTTCCAAACAATCCCGCAAACATTTCTTGTAGACCAGGAAGGAAATATTGTCTATACGCATAATGGTTACAATAGTGGTGATGAGTTTGAACTCGAAGATGAAATCATTAAGCTCGCTGAAAAGTAAGCACAAGAAAATTCAGCGAATACTGTATTTCCTCGATTAGAGGAAGCAAACAAATTAAAGTATAAATAAAAGAATGAAAACATTCATAATAACACTCATACTAAGTGTTGGTGCAATCATGATATCAGCGCAAGCAGATCTCACAGATAAACTTAATAAAGCTACGAATCAATATCTAGCAGCGCTAGTAGATTCAGATGTAGATTTCTTACTTGATGCTGTCCACCCTAATATCTTACAGATGGGAGGTGGAGAAGAATACATCAGAAAAGATGTGATTTCTGATTTAGAGATGTTTCGTAACTCAGGAATCACTTACACAAGTGGGAATGCACTCGATCCTTCAGAATCATATCTAGTAAAGGGGGAGACTTACTACCTCGTACCACATGAGTGGACAGCTAAGTTAGGAGACAACTATTATAAGTCGAGACAGTATGTGCTTGCAAACTCAAGTGATGATGGAGAGACATGGTCATTTATCAATGTGTCAAAGTACTCAGCTAAGAACCTAGCTGTGTATATTCCAGGTTTTGATGAGAGTATAGAATTTCCCCTAGGAAGTCCATTCGAGTCAGTAGATTAGAACTCCTTGATTTACTTAGGTAAATAAGCGAATAGAGATAAAAGAGAAAAGCTCTGCGGTTTGTAATCGCAGGGCTTTTTCAGTTTAATAGTACATGTCATAATCAATCTATTCTGGATATCTTTGCTTCTGTAAACCAGATATGGGCATATGGTGATAACCCTTTATATAAATAGAGTCCTGATTATCCGAAGTTAGAAAGAGTTTGTTACCAATTTAATGCAACTAAAGCCAAACTACGAAATTAATCGTAGTTAAATTTTGTAGTACGAATAATTTCGTATATCATTGTATATTGAATCGAATGATACATCTATTATAATGGCAAAGAAAAAACCTCAACCTACAGATTCTGAATTACAAATTCTTCAGTTACTCTGGCAATATGGAGCATCTTCAGTAAGGAACATCAACGATGTTCTCAATGAAAAAAGGGAAGTTGGTTACACTACGACTTTAAAGATGATGCAGATTATGCGGGAAAAAGAATTGGTGTTGAGGGATGATAGTCAGCGTACACATATCTATAGTGCAGCTATAAAAGAGCAAGATACTCAGAAAAGATTGTTGGATAATTTCGTTGAATCAGCATTCAGAGGAGCATCTATGAAAATGGTCATGCAAGCACTAGGTAATCATGAAGCATCTGAAGAGGAGTTAAGTGAAATTAAAGCTCTGATAGAATCAATAGAAAAAAAGAATAAATCATGAATCTATCTAACCAAATCATTTCAGAAAAAGTCATCCATGCTCTTGGATGGACTGTTTTGCATTCGGTCTGGCAAGTAAGTTTACTTGCATTAATAATGGCTATCATTCTCTGGTTCTTGAAAAACAAAAGCGCCAAAATTAGATACACAATTGGTTGTGCTATTTTGGTTTTAATGATTGGAATATCTCAAATCACTTTTCTTTATCAATGGTTGAATTTCAAAACTTTAGAAAAAGTAAATGCATCTATCAATATTGAATCAGATATATCTTTTATTGATGAATCTTTTCAGGTATTTCTCTCTTCTGAGTCCAACTGGTCAGAAAAACTCATGACCTATCTCAATGGTCACATCCATATTATCGTAGCATTTTGGATCATTGGTTTTTTCCTTTTTGCAATCAGGTTGTTTGGAGGATTAAATCAAATCACAAAAATTCGTCGTACTGCTCTACATGAAATTGACGACAAATGGAAAATTATTATGGCTAGTCTATCCGAACGGCTCCCAATAAAAAGAGTGGTCCAACTAGCAGAATCTGCATTGATAAAAGTGCCAATGGTCATAGGATACTCCAAACCATTGATCTTATTTCCAATTGGTGCTTTAAATCAACTTGAGCAAAAAGAAGTGGAGGCAATTTTGGCACATGAACTAGGACATATATTTAGGAATGATTATGTAGTCAACATCCTTCAATCTATTGTTGATGTTTGCTTTTACTTCCACCCTGCGGCATGGTGGATTTCTTCTCAAATTAGAATAGAGAGGGAAATTTGTTGTGATGATTTAGCGATAGAGGTTACCAAATGTTCTTTGACTTATGCCAAAGCGATGGTGCAAATACAAGGACACTCTAACACAGCTCCAATGATGGCAATGGCTATTGACAAAGACAATAAGCAACTTCTAAATAGAATAAAAAGAATATTAAATCAACCGACTAAAAACACCTACCCAATGAAAAAACTTATCACATCCTTTTTATTGTTATTTCTAATTTTTGGTTTGACAATTTACGCGAATACTTCTTATGACTATCAACTGTCACATCAAGAGGAGTTAGAGAATCTTATTGAAAACGAGTCAGCCATTACGATACACTTGGATACAATTATACCAACTGAAAAGAAACCTCTTCTGAACTCTGGGGAACAAAACCGCTCTGACATTGTCAAAAAAACCGATAATCAGATGATTAAGTTCTCTATTGAAAACGATAGAATTTCCAATCTGGAAATAGATGGTAAAAAAATTGACAAACGAGACTATTATAAACATCAAGATTTGATAGATGACTTAAAAAAGAACCAACCTCTGCCACCAAGTCCACCAAGTCCACCAGCAAGTCCACCATCACCACCAGCTTCTCCTGTCCCTCCCAATGCACCTGCACCACCGACAGCGCCATCACCACCGACAGCACCAGTAGCACCAGTAGCACCACCGGCAGCGCCAGTAGCACCTATTCCTCCTGCACCACCAACAAAGAAAGGAGGGATGTCATCTGAGCCGAAAGTGACATTAAATAGAAGTGAGAAGGATGAAAAGATAATTATTGAAAATGATACAAGAGACTTAGAGGAATCGTTGAATATTTCTGTAATTAGCAATCAAAAGGTTGTTGATGGAGAAAGGGTAGAAATTACAGAAAAGGTAGATTTTGAAAAAACGATGGCTGAAATTGAAGAGGAAATAAATAGGATTGGAGACTATAAGGGGAACAACCAGAATTCAATCAATAGTGATAGTACCAGAGACAGCTCTTTTGATTTCCAAGCTTATATCAATGGAAATAAATACCCTGAATCACTCTCAAAAATACATCGCAATTACGGTTTAGAAATATATGAAATCAACAAGGAAGGTAGTTTTACGAAAGAAATAGAAAAGTTGTCTAGAAAATATTCCAAAGACTTAGAAAAAGAATTGGAGGCACTAAAACGAAAGGCAAGAAAACATATAGAGACCCAGCGAACATCAATTGAAAAACTACGGGAACAAAGAAAGTTAGCTCATGTCCAACAGAGCTATAATGAGCAGTTATATCAACTAAAGCTAACCAATGAATTGTTAGATGACGGATTAATTGATAGTGTCCGGAACTTTAATTTTCAATTAAAGGACAATCACATGAAGGTGAATGAGAACAAGTATTCAGGGACGCGGCACGCAAAATACTTAAAAATGTATGAGGAAACAATGGGTATAAAAGCAGATAAAAAATTGAGTTATCAACTCAGGAACAACGGAGCAAATTGAGTTTAGAATCAAAAATCTAAACCATTTAATTCCTCATTGATAAGGTGAGATTCATAACCCATGCGACTTGCTTTTTGGAAGAGCATTGAGCGGAGTTCGTATTGATTGAAAGTCTTCTTACTGATGCCAAGTCTTCTAATTTCTTTCTCAACAACTTTGGAGAGAGCAGTCTGATATTCTTCCTCGTTTATCTCAGTCATGGCTTTGCGGATGCAATAGTCAGACACTCTTTTATACTTGAGGTTTTGAGTGATGCGGATTCGTCCCCACTGTTTGATACGAAATTTGCCCCGAGCATAACTCCTAGCAAATCTCTCTTCATTGAGGTGGTCGGACTCTATGAGTGAGGTGATAACATTCTCTAAACTGTCACTATAGACGCCAAGACTGAGGAGTTTGGTCCTGACTTCACTATGGCATCGATCTTGGTAAGCACAATAGTGCTCTAGTTTAGAGAGTGCTTCAGCATCACTGAGATATTTTTTTGGTTTCTTCTCTATTTGACTGTTATTCTATTGTTACTTTGTAAGATGTGAACTGACCTTCTGACTCTAGCGTGATGATATACAGGCCACGACCAAGTAAGTTATTACTTTCGAAGTATGCTTTCCCATTCTCAATAGATTGACTATCAAGTTGTCTTCCTGTGATACTAAAGAGATTAGCTGTAGTTACAGCATTATCAGGATTGTTACTCATATTGACTTCTATCTTACCTTGAGTGTTTTGGAAGACATTTGCTGACACTTCTAAACTTACATCATTTAAGTTGGAAACAAATGTTTCTCTAATAGAACTGTTTTCAGTTGTGACTACCTCATAATTAGTACCTGTACTGTTCCATAGAATTATAACAATCTCTAAGTCCTCAACCATACCATTATCATCAAACTTTATTGGACCATAGTCTTCTTTAGTGTATTCAAATGTATACGTGCCAGCATTAACATATGGTGCACCAAAAGTGGATGATATCGCTGTATCCACAATCTTGAAGTGAGCAACATCACCAGATTGACCAGATTGGCTTGCTATAATATCATCTCTAACGATGTAGGCACTGATTGAGTAATCCCCACTTGGAAGATTATCAGCATCTACTTCTACCTCTACATCAAATGTTGTCAAGTTACCTTCAGCCTCTAGGTATAACATTGATTTAGTGATATTGAATGCATTAATCATCGCTGCCTCGCTATCGATAGAAGCTTCTAAGTCATCGATCTTAGTTGATTAAGTACTCCCAGAAAAATTGAGGTCTAGACCGTTATTTTGAAAAATAGGTTGTCCAACAGCTGGAAAGTTAGAAGCGAGCTCTTTGTTGAGATCGTCTGCTAGGTCTCCACTGAAATGTAATGCAAGAACTGATGCCTTGTCACCATGTAATCTATCTACTACATCTTTCATAGCAGTCCATCCCCAAGTACCACAGTTGGGACACCAAGTGGCAGTAATTTTAGTCAAGAGTGGCTTGACCGGTTGTTGGGCTGATAGCGAGAAGCTAAAAGCAAAAAAGGTAATAATGTAAAAAAATTGTTTCATGAATAGAGAGTTTAAGGGATTTTCAAAAATTTTACTTTCTCTTCTTTAATATAACTTTAAGTTAGAAAGTGTTGCCTGATTCTTTATAGATCGCAGCGGTGACTACCTGTCCTACAGCCTTAAGAGTACGTTTATGAATTGCATCCATATTATCGTCGTGAGTATGCCAATGGTCTGCAAACCCAATCTTTTCACCAGGAGTGTAATTAATAATATCTATCATCGGTATTCCAGCTATCGTATTGACAAAGTAATGATCATCTACAAGGTAGCCAGTGCTCTCCATACTAAACATATCAGAGTATCCCATCCCGTGAGCAAGAGCCCAGATTTTTTCTTGTAACACTCCAGCATGATCTTTGGAGACTTGATCTTTACCAAAGTAAGGATCTTTTCCTCCTACCATATCAAGCAGGATGCCATACTTAGCACGGTATCCACTTTTGTGTTTATTCTTAGACCAGTGTTGAGAACCAAGACACCAGAGATTGGGTGGTTCTTCTGGTCCTCGCTTACCCTGATCCTCAGCATCGAAGAAGATGATGTCTATACCGAGGTCATTTACGGGGTTTTCTTTGAGCAATCTAGTAATCTCTAACAAGACACCTACACCACTTCCACCATCATCTGCACCAAGAATGGGTTCTTTTTGTTTTTTCTTGTTTTTATCTTCTTCTGCTATCATTCTTGTATCCCAGTGAGCTGCAAGTATTATTCTCTTTGATTCATTGGGGTTAATTTGTCCAATGATATTGTATGATTGCCATCTATCACCAGTGTAGATATTAGCTATGAAATCTTGAACGATAACATCTGCTCCATTTGCCTTAAGCTCACTGACTAACCAATCCTTACATGCAGCATGCTCTTCTGTCCCAGGTCTACGAGGACCGAATTCAAGTTGCTTTTCGATATTAGTATAAGCATTGCTTTCTGAGAATGCAGGAATCTTAACTTTCTGAGGCGTTGGCTTGTGGGTTTGTGTTGTGGTATTTTTGGAATCACTTTTACATGACTGGAGAGAGAGAACCCCAAGGCTTAAAATCAGTATTAAAAAGTGTATTAATCGTATCTGCATCGGAGAGAATTGTCGTTTAGATTAGTTTTTTATTGTCCAAGATGTACCTTCTTTACCGTCTTTAATTACAATATTGAGGTTGGCAAGTTGATCTCTAATGAGGTCAGAAGTAGGCCAATCTTTTTGGTCTCTTGCTTGGGCTCTTAGGTCGACTACAAGTGACATCAGTCCATCCATCTTATCCATACTGCCAGATTCTGCATCATTTTTCAATCCAAAGATTTCAAAAAGGAAGTTGTGCATCACTGTTTTCATCCTTGTAAGAGTCTCACTACCTACATTACGTATATCGTTTATACCATCTTTGTATTTGTTGATTTCGGGTACAATCTCAAAGAGCTTACCCAAAGCCTTAGGCGTATTGAAGTCATCACTCATTTCAGTAATGACTGCATCTAAGAGTGTATTCAGTTTGTCATCGTCACTTCCTGAATCTGAACTTGTTTCCAGCCCAGTTAATGTCTTGTAACCTTCCATGATCCGTTGGTAACCTTTCTCTGCTGCGAGTAAACCGCCATCAGTAAGATCCAAAGTACTGTTGTAATGACATTGGAGCATAAAGAACTTGACCACCATAGGAGAGTATCCTTTAGAAACATGTTTACTCTCACCGGTAAACAGTTGGCCAGGAGTGATTGTATTGCCATCACTCTTACTCATCTTCTTCCCATTCATGAGTAGCATATTGGTGTGTACCCAGTATCTGGCTGGTGTACATCCGCATGATGCTTTATTTTGGGCTATTTCATTTTCGTGATGAGGAAATTTAAGGTCGTTACCACCACCATGGATGTCAAAGTTCTCTCCTAGGTACTTAGTACTCATAGCAGAACACTCTAGGTGCCAACCAGGGAAACCTAGAGACCATGGAGATTCCCACTTCATGATATGACTGTCATTTGCTTTCATCCAGATTGCAAAGTCAGAAGGATGTTTTTTATCTGTTTGATTTTTAAGGTCTCTTGATTCAGCGAGTAACTCATCAATGACTCTACCAGAGAGTTCACCATAAGGATGAATTTTAGCGTAAGCGAGGGTATCAAAGTAGACAGACCCATTAGCTTCATAGCCAAATCCATTATCGATAATCTGCTGGACCATTTCGATCTGTTCTATGATGTGTCCGGTTGCTCTCGGTTCGATACTTGGTCTGAGAGTATTGAAAATATCCATCATTGAATGAAAACCATTAGAGTACTTCTGAGCTACTTCCATTGGTTCGAGTTGCTCAGCTTTTGCTCCCTTTGCCATTCTATCTTCACCATCATCAAGGAGGTGACCTACATCGGTGATATTTCTGACATATCTCACTTTGTAACCTTGATAAAGGAGGTAACGATACATAATATCAAAGCTGACAAAAGTCCGACAATTACCGAGGTGGACATCACTATATACGGTAGGGCCACAGACATACATGCCTACATATCCCGGAGTACTGGGTGTGAAGGCTTCCTTCTTACGTGTAAGGCTATTAACGATATAGAGAGTGCTATCAGACATATTATGATAATATATTATATGTACAAAGGTAAAAATTAATTCCTAATTATCTTAAATAAGGAATCCCTTCTATAATATTAATTTAAAGACTAAACTTGAACTTCGAGTTGCTTGATTTCACCTTCGCCAACAGGCTCATCAGAGGTAGTAATATAGCAGAGATCTCTCTCAAAATCATAAAAGAAGAAGAGAGGTCCTTCGTTTCTAAACAGGTCGATCCAATGAGTATACTTATCTGCTCTTAGATAAATGTGGAAGAATTTTTTATCACCTTTTTCTTCTACAAAATTGTCCTTCATGAAGTTACTACAAAAATAGAAGTGAGCTTTTCCTGAAGGGAGATTGATATAGATTGCTTGATCTGTTTGCTCTCCTTTGACTTTACGGCCATAAAGAAACACTTTGTACTGTGTAAATTCTTCAATCAAAAATGTGGTCATAGTTAACTTATCTAATTAAATAATTTTTTTAGAATCTGAAATCTGACTTAGTAGAACATGAGTGAGATGTAATCTTTGATATATACTCGATGCATAAATCCATACACTATTAAAGCGAGGACTAAGATAATTAGAAAGACCTTAATACGCCTTCTAAAGATTATAGACTTTTCCTGTCTAGATTTGTACCTAACTCGACCTGAATATGACATTGGTTTCTATTTAATCTATTAAGTGTCCAAATTTTGATTTCTTAGTTTGAAGATACTTAGCATTTTCTTCAGAAGCATCCATAAGGATCGGTAATCGTTCTACTACAGTAAAATTTGTATGTTCAAAGGCATTCAATTTTTCTGGATTGTTGGTTAAAAGTTTCAGCTCTTTTATTTTTAGGTGGTCAAGAATCTCTAATGCAACACTATAATTTCTAGCATCTGCGGCTAAGCCTAGGTCAAGATTTGCTTGATGAGTGTCTATGCCTTTATCTTGTAGGTTGTATGCCTTCATCTTATTTATGATACCAATACCTCGTCCCTCTTGTCTAAGGTAGATAACGATACCGCGGTCGTCAAGTATCTGTCGCATAGAGTAATCAAGTTGATGGCCACAATCACATTTCTTAGAGTGAAAAAGGTCGCCTGTTATGCACTCTGAGTGGATGCGAACAGTTACGGGTTTGTTTACATCAAGTTCTGGATGTACAATTGCTAAGTGAGGCATCTTTTCTTGTTGTTCGTAGCCAAATGCTAGCATCTTAAAAGTGCCCCAATCGGTTGGCAATGTAATCTCTTCTAATAAGGTAATCGGTGTAATCTCGGGTATCATATCAGTATTTGTAATCTGCACAAAGGTAAATCTTATTTTGCCATTAAAGTTTTAAGAAATTAGGTTATGTTATGTTTGCGTATACTAAGGACAATCAAGAAGATATCATGGATATCAAAGCAATTTTAGAAAGTAGACATAAAAGAAATGATGCAATTGCAATCAAGGATTACATCATTCAAAATCCTAAGGCAATTAGTGAATTGATGGATCTCTTCTTTGGTGAGTCTTTACAACTTTGTCAACGATCATCTTGGTCTCTTCTTTTCTTAGGTCTAGAAGCACCCGAAATCATACGACCATACTTGAGTCAGATGGTAGATAGTATGCCTATTGCAAAGCATAATGCACAGATTCGCAATACAATCAGGATATTTGAAGAGATTGATATTCCAGAGGACTTAGAGGGGCCACTTTTTGAGCATTGCTTTAATTATCTGATGGACCACTATAAACCAACCGCGATCAGAGCATTTTCCTTGAGAGTATTGGAGAAGATAGCTGAACGTCATCCAGATCTAAAACAGGAGTTGATAGGCGAGATTGAAGTACAAAAAGATTACGGAACTGTTGGCTTCAAGGGTAGGGCCAAAAAGGTGTTGGCAAGGCTCAAAAGGTCAGTTTAAAACCAGTCATTTTGTTA
>Ga0114957_1001849_pt1 | contig 21717 bp, 13 predicted proteins | sample BantaG_FD_87175 | JGI IMG/M metagenome (GOLD analysis project Ga0114957, IMG submission 87175) | Marine algal microbial communities from Bantry Bay, Ireland - BantryBay_4 metaG | ecosystem: Host-associated > Algae > Red algae > Unclassified | place: Bantry Bay, Ireland | collected 2014-11-21 | reverse complement strand
TTTCAGAGGATATTTTGTTAATAGTGGATTAGTATTAACAGGAGGAATAAACTTAGGATTTTCGTTTTGATATTTTTTATTTAACAACCTAGGGAAGAAGAAAAGGAAGACGCGCGAGCGTTTTTTGAATATCGAACAATAGAACAAGGAACAAGGAATTGAGAAGTTTGACGAAAATTTTTAAATTCTCAGATTCACGATTATTCGTCAAACTTCTCAATTCCTTGTTCCTTGTTCTATTGTTCGATATTCAAAAAACGCTCGCACGTCTTCCATGCTTCAAATTACAACTTTCGATTCGATATTATTATTAAATATAATTTACCGTATCAAAGAAACATCGCCCTTCACTTCTTCAACTCCATCCTTAGTTTCTATTCTAAGAAAATAAACCAAAACATCAGAAGGATGTGGATCACCATCGACCGCTCCATCCCAAGCCATTTTTTCATCATGCACCAAATTCCCCCATCGATTAAATATTTTAAAATCTAAAATCTCAGTTCCATTCCCTATAATTACTGGTCCAAAAGAATCGTTCACCCCATCACCATCAGGCGTAAATACATTTGGCATTTCCCAAAAACCACAAGCCTCTAATTCTATAGATTGTGAAGCCGTACAACCTTCAGCATCTGTAACTTCTACAGAATAGATTCCGCCATCGGTTGGAGAAATCAAAGGAGTCGTCTCGCCTGTAGACCATAAATACGTTTCAAAAATAGCACTAGGATCAACATCTAAGAGCACAGGTAATTCTCCACATAAATCAATTCCATGAACCGTTTCGATGGTTGCAAAAATTGCTTCAGATCCTTCTACCGTAGTTTCGAATGCACCAGTACAACCATTGGCATCTTCAATCACAACAAAGAAAGTCCCTGCTGCAACATCGAAGAAAATAGCATCTGGTTGAAAATTGGTTCCATCAATACTATATTGAAATGGAGGTTCGCCAGCACCTGGGAAAATTTCTAACAATCCATTTGCAAGTCCGCAGGTAGTGGATTCCACGACTACTTCATCAATGACTGGAAGCTGTGGAGTATCAATAAAAAGATTGACAATCGCAACACATCCAGCCACATCTGTTACAGTTACCGTATGATTTCCTTCACTTAGATTTACTGCTACATCAGTTGTTTCCCCATTGTCCCAAAGATAAGTGTAAGGCTCAAATCCTCCATTGACAGCTACTGAAGCGGAGGCAGGAGAACCATCACAACCTACTGTTGATTGAGTAGGAATGACAGCTGAAATTTCAGAAACATACACGGTAACGGAATTGGTATCCACGAGGATAGGAGAAAATGAAATATCATCCAAAGCAAAATCATTCCCTCCTATAGAAGTATTTTGATTAACAATACAAATCTCAATATTCGTTTCATTTCCCGAATTCCAAATTTCAAAAAATTGTTCCCAAGTACAAGTGCCTGCAGGTGCAGTAAAATCTTGCCCCAACAAATTTCCATTTATTGAAAATTGTAGGATGGCTGGATTCCCATTTTCAACAGAAGTAATCCATGTTGAAAATTCATAATCAGTATCGGTAGCCACATTAATATTTTGACACCATACCTCTTGATTTAAAACGGCAGATCCATTCACGACCATCATCAAGCCTAAGCCATCGGTATGATCCACACAACTTGCAAAATTAGAATGAGCGGAATTTGGATTATTAGTAACGCCATAAGTTCCTTCATCTGACAAGTCGCCCCAAGGGCCACCACCAGTATTAGGCCCAAATAAATACTCGGTTGAAAATCCAATATTTCCCGAACCAAAACTGCCATTGGTAATTACATTATTTCCCAAAACACTTCCTCTAACTGTATAAGTTGTGGTGGAAGGAGGGGTTACCATTGGATTAGAAACATTGGCATTTGTAATCCAAGTATCAGGAGTCCAACTATAATTATCAAAGATATCTCCCTCTGCAAACAAGGCAATAGTTTGACCTTGGCAGATGGTATCTTGAGCAGAAGTAGCGGTAATGTTAGGTTGAGAAAAAATCGTGGTTGATAGGATGCAAAGAAGAAAAATTAAAGCATCTTTTTTCATAGTATTTTTTTACGGTCGCTTCGCTTGACGGTCGTTCGCTTCGCATCACTTGACGATTGACGGACGCTGCGCTTGACGAATCGAAAATTAAAGAATTGTAAAGCATTCAAAGTTACGATAAAAAGATGAATCCTCCCGATTTTTTAATCAAAATCAAAAGTTCAATCAAAATCAAAAGCCTAAAATACGGTGAATGTCCGATTTTAGGCTTTTGATTTTAATTCACAAAACCACCGTCAGCGAAGCGGCCGTCTATCGTCAAGTAATGCGAAGCGAACGACCGTCAAGCGAAGCGACCGTCTCAACTACCAACGAATCAATGCTGATCCCCAAGTAAATCCACTACCAAATGCTGCCAAACAAACCAAATCACCTTCCTTCACCGCTCCACTTTCTACGGCCTCTGACAACGCAATCGGAATAGATGCAGCTGTCGTATTGCCATACTTTTGAATATTGTTAAATACTTGGTCGTCGTTTAATTTTAATATTTTTTGGACAAATTGACTAATTCTTAAATTTGCTTGATGTGGAACCAACATATCAATATCTTCCACTTGCAAACCTGCTGAAGCCAATGCTTCCATAATCACTTCTGGGAATTTTCTTACGGCTAATTTAAAAACAAACTGACCTTCCATATTCGGATAAGTTTGTCCATTTTTAAGCATATGATCTGTAAGGAAAATCTCACCATACTTAATACTTTTATCATAACCAAAATCTACATCCGCTCCCATTTTATCCAAATGATATCCTCCATGCGAACCTGGATTAAGGTAAGCTAATTTTTCAGCATAGGTTCCATCGGAATGTAATTTTGTTGTTACAATTCCTTTATCCTCTTCCGTTGGTTGAACGACAACCGCTCCTGCACCATCGCCAAAAATTACTGTAACATTACGCCCACGTGTACTAAAATCTAATCCCATCGAATGCATTTCAGCACCTACGAGGAGTACATTTTTATACATTCCAGTTTTTACAAATTGGTCTGCAATACTCAACCCATAAATAAATCCACTACATTGATTTCGAATATCTAATGCCCCTATTTCTGTTTTTGTAATGCCTAATTCTCTTTGTAAAAGAACACCACATCCTGGAAAATAATAATCAGGACTTAAAGTAGCAAAGATGATGAAATCTACATCCTCAGGTTGAATACCTGCTTTTTCGATAGCAATTCGGGCAGCGGCAGTACCCATAGTTGTTGTCGTTTCTTTATGCTTTTCCCCGTATCGTCTTGCTTTGATTCCTGTTCTTTCTTGAACCCACTCATCACTTGTATCCATTACCTCTGTGAGGTCATTATTCGTTACTACTTTTTCAGGAACATAGTGTCCAATACCTGCTATTTTTGATCTTAGCATATTTTTTTAAAATTTAGTTAGGTAAAAATTATCGTATCTATAATTAATATGTAAAAATAGTAAATATTCAGATTTAGAAAAATTTGAACCACAAAAGGAATAAAAGAAGGACAAATATGAGTCATCCCATATTTTTAAAATAGGGTTTGATAGAGGTTTTTTGCAAAAAACGAAATGGTTTTCTATTTTTTAAATATCTTTAAATACTTTTATCTTACAAAATCTAAAATCTTTTTCGAGAAAACTTTTATTTTAAGCTTAAACTATGAATAACCTAAAATCTGTTCTTTTAAATGTTTTAAAAACATTGACCTGCATTATTATTTTTTTATGCTTCAGTAATTTACTATTTTCCCAAACTCCTACCGTTCAAGATTGTCTGGGAGCTATTCCTATTTGCGAAGAAATTTATTCAGAATCAAATTCTCCAGTTGGTCAAGGAAATTATACGAATGAAATTCTGGGTTGGACCTCAGGTGGAGCATGTTGTATGAATTCGGAAGACAATTCCATCTGGTATACTTTCACCGTTAACCAATCTGGTAATTTTGGCTTCACTTTAACTCCTAATAATATAGCTGATGATTATGACTGGGTTTTATTTAATATCACCAATAAATCTTGTGCAGATATCGCAAGTGATACATCTATGCAAGTAAGTTGTAATGTTGCGGGGAGTCCTACTGGGATTGGTCCTTGCAATGGAATAACTGGTGCTAATGGAGGTTCCATCTACGATAATCAAGGAGGAGGATGTGGTAGTAATCCACCATCGGTCAGCGCAGGATTTACACCCGATAATGCTTTGGTGCCAGTTCAGCAGGGGAATACTTATGTTTTATTAATTACCAATTGGACCGGATCGACATTTGGCTACACCATTGATTTTGGCGTATCTGGTAATATTGGAATCTTCGATCAGATTGATCCTGAAATTGCAGAAACAGTTACACCAGGAGATTGTGGAGGCAATGAATTTGAAGTTACCTTTTCAGAAAATATTCAATGTAGTACTATCGATGGATTTAATTTTGAAATCTCTGGGCCTAGTGGTCCTTTCTTAGGGACTGTTTCGGTAAGTTCAAATTCCTGTTCTCAAGGAGGCGAGTACGATAATGTTTTTACTGTAACAACTGACCCACCTTTGGATGAAGCAGGAACTTATACCATCACGTTGATTAATAATTCATCAGAGGTTTTAGATTTATGTGATAATCCTGCTATTTCTAGCAATTTTAGTTTTAATGTAATCTCTCCTCCTTTGACAGATTTACAATTGGGAAATGATACACTCCTATGTGAGGGTGAAACCCTGACACTTGATGCAACAACTGGAAATGCATTAACCTATCAATGGGATGGCGGTCCCAATACCGCTACTTATGAAGTTGCTCAAACTGGCACTTATACCGTTACGGTTACTAATGATTGCAATAGTTTGATAGATAATATCACGGTCAATGTGGTTCCTACTCCTGCATTTGCGGATATTGATTTGGGAAATGATACTATTTTATGTCAAGGAGCTTTATATGATTTAGATGCTACTTGGACTGCTGGTAGTGAATATACTTGGCAAGATGGTTTTGATGGGGCAGTTTATACGGTTTCGCAACCTGGGGTTTACGAAGTCAACGTCCAAGGATTTTGTGGAGAAACAGGGACGTCAAGTATTACCGTTATTTATGAAGATATTCCAATGGTAGAATTAGGAAACGATACGATTATTTGCGAAGGTGAAATTTTAAATTTTGATGTTACCGCTCCTTTTGTCAATTCTTATATGTGGCAAGATGGAACGACTACTCCTACTTACGAAATTTCTCAAACAGGAAATTATAATATTACCATGGTCAGTAATTGTGTAACCATTACCGATAACATATTTGTAAATGTTGTACCCATTGGCGTTTTTGATGTTGAACTAGGAAATGATACGATGCTTTGCCCTGGCGAATTATTACCTTTGGACGCTACTTGGAGTAGCGGGATTGAGTACCTCTGGCAAGATGGTTCCACTACTTCTACCTACACCGTTTCGGAAGCAGGGCTATATGAAGTGGAGGTGCTTGGAGCTTGTGGAGAAATGGGTATAGCAATGATTGAAGTGCTTTATGATACGACTCAACTCCGTTTAGATTTGGGAGAAGATCGATTGTTATGTGAAGAAGATATTCCAATTCGATTGGATGCTTATGATCCTAATGCGGAGCAATATTTATGGCAAGATGGTTCCATGGGTTCTTTTTTTCAAATTGACGAAGGAGGAACTTACTCGGTTACTTTAAGTGATAAATGTAATGTAGTAACTGATGAGGTTGTCCTCGATTTTACTAACTGTACTATCTGTGAGGTCTATGTTCCAAATGCATTTTCTCCTGATTTCAATGGTTACAATGATTACTTCCGCCCCTACTCTAATTGTGTTTTGGAAAATTATTCTATGAAAATTTTCAACCGTTGGGGAGCTTTGGTTTTTGAATCATCGGATGTTGACACGGGTTGGGATGGTAAATTCAATGGGAAAGATACTGCGGAAGGTGTGTATGTTTATCTATTTGAATTTCAAGTCAATCAAATGGGGGAAACTTTAGATCGACAACTATCAGGTGATGTAACGGTTACGAAATAAATCAAGAATCAAAATCAAAATGTCAATCAATAAGAATCAAAATGTCAATCAAAATCAAAATTCACAAAATCGTGATTCACAAGTCGAGTTTTGATTTTGATTGACATTTTGATTTTGATTCTTATTGATTGACATTTTGATTTTGATTTTTTAACTTAATAATATGAGCCCTTTTCAAAAATTAATAATCGTTCTTATTTTTTATGGGGCAAATATTCCATTGGTATTCTCTCAAGTTCAAGCTTCCTTTTCTCACCCACTTGAAGTATGTGTTGACGAACCTTTTGACCTCATTAATACTAGTCAAAATGCAACCACTTATTATTGGAATTTTTGTGGGATAAATATTAATAAACCTTTGGAAGGCATCTCGTTTAACCATCTTGAATTTTCCAATCCTGTCTTTATGGACATTGCAGAAGAAGGGAATGAGTTTTATGCTTTTCTCACTAATAATAATGGAGAGCTTATTCAATTACTGTTTGGTACTAGTTTATTAAATTATCCTCAAGCCAATAACTTAGGAAATTTAAATGCCTTGGGAACTCAAACCGAAGGAATACAGATAATCAATGACCAAGGGAATTGGACAGGATTTATTGTTGGAGGAATAGCCTCTGTTGCTGGAGAATTTTTCCTTCGTTTGGATTTTGGAAATTCACTTAACAATATGCCTACGGTTACCAATCTGGGTGACATCGGTGAATTATCTTATCCACATGATATTTATTTTTTTAAGGAAAATGGAAATTGGTTTGGCTGGACGATCAACAGATTATCAAGTACATTGACTCGTTTTAGTTTTGGAAATAGTTTGGGAAATACGCCTATTGGAGAAAATATTGGAAACTTAGGAGATTTAGATTCTCCTTCTGGTTTCTATCCTATTTTCGAAAATGGGAACTGGTATATTTTTATTGCTAATCAACATAACAATTCATTGACAAGATTAGATTTTGGTGCTCAATTATCCAATATTCCTTCCGCTCAAAACTTAGGAAACTTAGGAAAACTTCAAGGTCCTCGTGATATTTTGATAACTGATGTCTGCGGAAGTTTTGTAGGAGTAGTCGCCAATAAAAATAATAGTACGCTCACTTTTTTAGATTTTGGAAGTGACCTTACTAATATTCCAGAAGCCATTGATTTAGGAAATATTGGAGATTTAAATTTTCCTCATTCTTTTTCCAAAACGTTTAGAATAGAAAATGATACTTATTTTTTTATTTTAAATGCCGAAAGCAGCACAATCAGTCGAATGAAGATCGCAGGCTGTAACAATGCTTCTACAAATTCTTCTTCATTGTTTTCTCCACCCACAATTTTATACGATTCCGCAGGTACTTATATCATACAATTGATCACCGACATTGGTCTTCCTACGCAAGATTCTTATTGTAGTGCAGTACTTGTACATCCTTCTCCCCCACTTGATTTGGGGATGGATACGACGGTATGTATTGGAAATGCTTGGGTCTTAGAAAATGAAGATTCCAATACCCTTTGGCAAAATGAATACGAAGGATCGACTTATGAAATAACTGAGTCTGGTTTATATTTTGCTGAACTTTCGTATGATGAATGTATTACACGAGATTCCGTTTTGATCACTTTTCAGGATTGCGAAAACTGCGTTTCTTTTCCCAATACTTTTACTCCTGATGGAGACAATGTGAATGACTTATTCCAACCTGTAATCAATTGCCCTCAAGAGGTTAGTAAATACGAAATAATTATTTTTAACCGTTGGGGGCAGCATGTTTTTAAGTCGAATGATATTCTAATGGGTTGGGACGGAAAACATAACAATAAAAATGCAAGTTCTGATGTTTACGTTTGGACGGTGAATTATTCATATTTTGATGGCCATAAAATAATTTCTAAAAATTCAAGCGGAGACGTGACATTGATAAGATAAAAATCATGAATCTTTCTATAAAAACATTTATTATTTTTTTATTTCCATTTTATATTAATGGACAAAGTACACTTTCTTTTGAAAGTCCTGATACGGTATGTGTGGGAGAGGAATTTGAGATTATTAATAAAAGTGAAAACATTATATCTACAAATTGGAATTTTTGTGATCTTTCTTTTTTAGATACTCCGACAGGTGATATCGTTCAAGGAATTAACGACCTTACAAAACCTGTTTTTATTGAAATAGAAAAAGATAATGGAAACTATTTTGGCTTTGTATCCAATAATCATGGCAGTACTACCCTATTTAATCAAGGCACGATAGTTCGACTTGATTTTGGAAATAGTTTATTGAATACTCCTACCGAAACCAACCTTGGAAATCTTAACACGCTCATTTCTAGAACAGAAGCCATTCAAATAGTAAATGACAATGGCAATTGGTGGGGTTTTGTCATAGGAGGAATAAAAAGACCTGACCTTTTTCCCGATTTAATTCGACTCAATTTTGGAAATTCTCTTAGCAATATTCCAACAGCTACTAGCCTTGGTGATATTGGAGATTTATCTTTTCCCCACGACTTACTCATCTTTAAAGAAAATGAAGATTGGTATGGATGGACAATCAATAATGAAAGTAATTCAATTACCCGATTTTCTTTTGGCAATAGTTTAGCCAATACTCCTACAGGTGAAAACCTTGGCAACATTGGAGAACTAGATGTTCCGACTGGTTTTTTTCATATCTATGATGGTGTTGAATGGTTTATCTTTGTAATTAACAAAGGCTCTCAAACCGTTTCAAGATTAGAATTTGGAGAAGAACTATCTAATACTCCTTTTGGAGTCAACATTGGTAACTTAAGTGTTCTTCAAGTACCTAGAGATATTGTCATCACCAAATCATGTGAAACTTATCATGGCTTTGTATTAGACAGTATGCTCAATTTTATTCGACTAGAATTTGGAAATGATTTAACAAGTATTCCTGTTCCAACTGTTTTGGAAAATCCTGCTAATTTAGTTTTTCCTCATTCCTTTTCTAATCCTCAAATCATTGATGGCGAATCCTTTTTTTTTATTCCCAATGTAGGTAATCATTCCTTAAGTAGAGTAGTTTATGATAAGTGTACTCAGGCCAATCCTAATACCTCTAATCAATTTTCGCCACCACCTATTTCCTATGACCAAACAGGAACCTATGTGATAAGAATGACAACTGATATTGGTCTACCTACTCAAAATTCTATTTGCAAAGAAATTGTTGTTGTCCCCCCACCTGATATTAATTTAGGAAAAGATACTACTTTATGTGCCTCTAATAATTTGATTCTAAATACGAGTTACGAAAATTCAATTTGGCAAAATGAATTTATAGATTCTACTTTTGAAGTAGTAGAATCAGGTTGGGTACAAGTTGAAGCTTATAATGATTATTGTTCTACTCCTGGGATCGATTCAATTTTGGTGGACTATTTAAAATGTGATGATTGTCTAAAGTTACCAAATGCATTTACTCCTGACCAAGACAATATTAATGATTTATATTATCCTGTACTTGATTGTGAAACCATTTTTCAAAGCTATTCATTGAGCATCTATAATCGTTGGGGTGAAAAAGTTTTTAGCACTTCTGATTTATTAACTGGATGGGATGGAAAACATAACAATAAAAATGCAACCTCAGATATTTATATTTGGACAGTTAATTATTCTTATTTTAACGGCGAAGAAATTATTTCAAAAAATTCTTACGGAGACCTAACATTGATAAGATAACATGATGTTAAAAAAACTAGCTTCTTACGAGATTTACCTGTCTGTAATTTGGTTACTGTGTATTCTGTTAGTCAATCCAATGGGAGATTTCCCATTAAATGATGATTGGTCCTATGCGCACAATACACGTGCATTGGTTTTGGAAAATAAAATTGAATTCCATGATTGGGGAGCGATGACTTTAATTGCACATACCATTTGGGGAGCCATGTTCTGTAAAATATTTGGATTTTCTTTTACCGTTTTAAGAGTATCTACTTTGGTCTTAGGATGGGGCGCAATTATGGGATGTTTTCATTTTTTTAAGGAAGGTGGTATGCATGAAAAACATGCATTTGGAGGAACCCTCTTATTGCTTTTTAATACCTTCTTTTTTGTCAATGCTTTCACCTATATGACAGAGGTTCCTTTTCTATGTTTCTTTCTTTGGGCAGCTTATTTTTCTTTAAAAAGTATCAATGGAAAAGGAAGTAATAACATCATATTTGCAACTTTATTTTCCATCATTGCTATCCTTATTCGTCAACATGGGATCTTGGTTCCTTTAGCATTCTTTTTTACATACATTATAAAAAATAAACTTTCATTAAAAACTGTAATTCAATCAGTTACACCACTTGTACTGACATATGCGAGTATGCAGATATTTGTAAATTGGAGGAAAGCCAACTATGGTCTTTCTAAAAATTTTGGTCAAACTAAACAGTTAATTGATAATATAACCAATGGAGAATTAAAACAAACTATTGAAACTGAAATCCATATTTTCTTTGAATTTTGGGGTTTATTTTTATTTCCACTTTTATTAATTATCCTTATTTATTTTTGGAAAAAAACACCTCATATTGTCAAGTTAATTGCGACGGTGTCAACATTAACTTTAAGTTATCCTTATTCCAAAATTTATCATCAAAAATTATTAGGAAATACTTTTGAAAACTTACACATCGGTCCAGTTTCTCTCTCCTCATATGACAAGCTTGTTCCCACAAGAATTAGTCAAATGGATTGGGAAAATTTTCTATTGTTTTTATTTATTACAGCTATCTTTTTACTGATATTAATTTTTATACAATCTTATAATCTTTTAGTTTTTTTAAAAAACAAAAAATCTGAATTTGTAAGTTGGAGTTCTATTTTTGCATTTATAGCAGCCTTTGGATACTTTCTTTTTTTAACCTTAAATAAACATCAGATTGATCGCTATGTATTAATAAACATTCCATTTCTAATATTATTCATTTTCCCTAAAAAAATGGATTTAAAAATTCCAAAAATAATTCGAATAATTTCTATAAGCAGCTTTGGTATAATTGCAATTTATTCTATAATTGCTACCCATGACTACTTAGCCTGGAATCGGGCAGAATGGAAAGCTATTGATTATGCTCTTGAGGAAATTAAAATTGATCCTACAGAATTAAATGCAAGTTTTGAATATAGAGGATTGTATAATATTAAAAATAATTGGGCCTCTTTCGGTTGGGAAGATTTGGAAAAATGGAATGACGCCCCCCAAAAACATAGTATAGCATTTTCGCCTATTTGTAAATATAATACCCTAAAAAAAGTTCCTTATCAACGATTTATGCCACCAAGAACAGATACAATGTATCTTTTAAAGAAAGCATCTTTATTGCCTTATGATACGCTTACTTGCAATATGGATAGTGTAACGCTGGATGGAAAACATTTTTATACCAACCAAAAAGATTATTTGCTAGAAACCAATAATGCAATAGCAATTGACAAATCACACTCTGGAAAAAAATCAGTCATGGTCAAAAAAAATAATGAATATTCCTGCACCTTTAAATTGAAAAATGTTTTTCCATGTGAAAAAATATTACTTTCATCTTGGCGTTTTCCAGCAAATGAACCCGCTCAAGCGACCATTGCAACCGATAGAGGATGGCTTTTTTGTAATGGTCGTATCGAAGAAAGAAATAATAAGGGGTGGGTAAAATTTGTTCAAGAATTTAGTATCCCATCTGATTATCAGGGAGACGAGGTAAGTATCTATTTCTATAACCCGTCGCAAAATAAAGTGTGGTTCGATGACCTTTCCATTGTCAGAATGAAATAGTTTAGAGAAATTACAAAACAATATTTTTAGTTGAATTTTTTATCCAATAAAATAAAATCTTACGAATTCTATCTCACCGCTATCTGGCTCGTGTGTATCTTGTTAGTAAATCCACTAGGAGATTTTGCATTAAACGATGATTGGTCCTATGCCTTAAATGCCAAAGCATTCGCTTTAGAAAATAAAATCCAATTTGATGATTGGGGTGCAATGACTTTGATTGCTCATACTTTTTGGGGCGCATTTTTTTGTAAGATATTTGGATTTTCATTTACTGTGTTAAGAGCATCTACATTGGTTTTAGGATGGGGAGCAATCATGGCACTTTTCCATTTTTTCCAAGAGGGCGGAATGAAAAAACAATATTCATTTTGGGCTACGCTATTGGTCGTTTTCAATACCTTCTTTTTCACCAATGCATTCTCTTATATGACAGAGGTTCCGTTCCTTTGTTTTTTTATTTTATCCGCTTATTTTTCTTTAAGAGCCATCAACGAAAAAGGAAATTATAACATTATAATTGCAACCTTACTTTCCATGGTAGCAGTCTTGATTCGACAGCATGGCGTATTGATTCCGTTAGCGTTCTTCTTTACATATATTATAAAAAATAAATTTTCATTAAAGACTGTTATTCAATCACTTACACCTGTAATCCTTACATTTGGAACATTGTTTTTATTTATTCATTGGCGGGAAGCGACCTTTGGACTTTCCAAGAATTTTGGACATATAAGTGACCTAATCACTAATTTTTATAACGGAAAATTCGCCTATGCTGTGAGTCGAAAAGCCAACGGATATTTTGCTTTTTGGGCATTATTTTCAACTCCAATTTTGGTCTTACTTTTTAGAGAAATTTGGGAAAGAAAACAACTCATTATTAAGTTAGTTGCTGCAAGTCTAACCCTCTTTATTTGCTATCCATATTATAAAGTATATAATCGAGATTTGATTGGGAATTCTTTTAACAATCTCTATATGGGGCCTATTACTATTCCAAGTCAATCCAACTTTTCTCCACCTCAAATAAGTCCTCCCGATTGGGAAAATTTTAAACTATTTTTATTTATTGCAAGTGCATTGTTATTATTTTGGATTTTAGTTCGTACGATGCAAATATTTGTTTTTTTAAAAAAATATTATTCACAAAGTAACGACCACTATTCACAAGTTGATGAGCACTATTCACAAGGTGACTCCAAGTCACCTTATGAATTATTAACCACCAAAGTCAATTGGAGTTCCATATTCGCATTAGGAACATCGTTTGGATATTTTTCTTTTTTAATGATTAATCATTATTTTTTTGATAGATATACTTTAATCATTTTTCCTTTTCTGATTCTTTTAATTGTACCTGTCCATATCAATTTTTTATTTTCCAAAATATTAAAAGGAATAGCGTTGGGAAATTTTTTAATCATTGCCTTGTATTCATTTATGGTGACGAGAGATTATCTATCATGGAATAGAGCAAAAGCTGAAGCTATTAATTATACCTACGACCATCTTCAGATTCAGCCAAAAGAGATTCATGGAGGAGTAGAACATCGAGGTTATCATGGCATTCCAAAAAATCATCCAATCGAATGGCAATACTTAAACGAATGGAATACCAACGAACAAAAGTATGCTGTCGCTCTTTCCCCATTGTGTAAATATCAAACTATAAAAACTTTTCCCTACACTCGATTAATGCCGCATCAAATAGATTCGATCTATCTATTAAAAAAAGAAAGTCTCATTCAATTTGATACCGTTACTTCTGATTTAGAAATAACAAATGGTGACCACACTAAATTTATTACCAATCAAAAAACAATATTTTTACAAAATCATAATACATTAGATTCTCAGCAAGTCCATTCTGGTAAATATAGTGTTATGTTGAACAATCAACAACAATATTCTTTAACGGTAACATTGGAAAATATAGAGCCATGCGAAAAGATTTATGTTTCTTTTTGGAAATATCCATTTACACATACTGCCAAAAATGTATTGGCTGGAGAAAATATTTTTCTAAATGATATTTACGAAGTGATAAAAAATAAAGATAATGATTGGGCGGAAGTTCGTCAAGAGTTTAATGTTCCTAAAGATTTTAAAGGAGGTAGTTTAAAGTTTTATTTTTATAATCCTTTAAAGGAAAAAGTTTGGTTTGATGATTTGACAATAGTGAGGATGAGATGATAAATTTAATCAAACCTTGACTGCCTTAGTAGCAACTTTCAATTCTTGAATAAAATTACTAGTTTGTTCTCCTAAAGCCACACTCATATAATCATAAGGACTATAAAACACTTTAACCATTTTTTTCCCATACAATGTTTTCCCTTCCTCTAATTTTTCAATATCACGCAACCAGATTTTTTTATGCGTTTTTCCAAAAGTAGAAACTGCGATATGATCCGATTTGATTTGGTAAGTATTTTTAAAAAAGAAAACAAGCGGTAATAAAGGAAGGGTTAAATAGGCTGCAATGGTAAAATTAGCAGAAAGCCATTCAAATGCTCCAAACATTAGAATTGCAAAGAAAACCGCAGTAGCCATTAAATAATTAAATGAAGTATATTTCAAAATTGATTTGAGTTTGTTTAAGATATAATCACAAAGTTAGTTTTTGTAATCCACATCTTAAACAAACTCAATTCAATTTTGTTGGAAAATTAATTTTCATTTCTTCTTTTCAATCTTTTCCCAAAACAAAATTCCTAAAACCAATAAAATTCCTATCTTCATCTATTAATTTTATTGTTGCGAAAAACCCAGTACTATGTTAAGATTTACTTTATGTTTCAGCTTTCTATTTTTGCTAAGCTGTAAAGCACCTTCAAAGGTGATTACCAAAAACACTTCAAATCCAATTTCCACATCTAGCCAATTATCCGTAGATAAAAAAACGGGATTTTTCAATTTCACTTGGAATGAAAAAGAAGGCACGATTATGCTTGAAATTGACAAATTTGATACTGAATTTTTATATGTCAATTCCCTACCTGCTGGTGTCGGTTCCAATGATATTGGATTGGATCGTGGGCAATTGGGAGGTACAAGAATTGTAAAATTTGTTCGAGTAGGGAAAAAAGTTTTGATGGTTCAGCCCAATTATGATTACCGTGCGATAAGTGATAACCCTGCGGAAAGTGAATCTGTAGAACAAGCATTTGCACAATCTGTAATTTGGGGTTTTAAAATAGAAAAAGATAATGGTGCTTCTGTCACCGTCAATGCGAATGATTTTTTATTAAGAGATGCCCATCAAGTTACCAATCGATTACAGCGTAGCCAACAAGGCTCTTACAAATTAGACAAATCTCGTTCTGCCATCTACCCTTCTATGTGTAAAAATTTTCCAAAAAATACAGAACTTGAAGCGACGATTACTTTTACAGGAAATCCAAAAGGCGGTTATATTCGAAGCGTAGTGCCTAGTGCAAATGCGGTCACAGTTCGAATGCATCATTCTTTTATTGAATTGCCTGATGCTGATTATCAAACTAGAATTATGGATCCTCGATCAGGATTCAATGCTATTGATTATCAGGATTACGCTACCCCAATTGATCAGCCTTTGGTAAAAAGATTTATTAGAAGACATCGGTTAAAGAAAAAAAATCCATCCGCTGCCGTAAGTGAAGCCGTTGAACCTATCATTTATTATGTGGATCGAGGTGCTCCTGAACCGATTCGTTCGGCATTGATTGAAGGAGCGAGTTGGTGGAATCAAGCTTTTGAAGCGGCGGGTTACAAAAATGCTTTTCAAGTAAAAGTATTGCCCGATGATGCTGACCCGATGGATGTAAGATATAATGTGATTCAATGGGTACATCGTTCTACACGAGGTTGGTCATATGGCGCAAGTGTTGCCGATCCTCGAACTGGTGAAATTATCAAAGGTCATGTTTCTTTGGGTTCACTTCGAGTACGTCAAGATTTTTTAATTGCGCAAGGTTTGGTTGCAGCTTACGAGGAGGGAAAACCTGTTTCGCCAGAGATGCTCAAAATGGCATTGGCAAGGTTGCGCCAATTGTCTGCTCATGAAGTTGGACATACGATTGGGTTGTCTCATAATTTTGCGGCAAGTACCAATGGAAGATCTTCTGTGATGGATTATCCTCATCCTTATATTACTTTGAATAGTAATGGTAGTTTGAATTTTGCAGATGCGTATGATGATAAAATTGGAGCGTGGGACAAACGTACGGTCTTGTACGGTTACCAAGATTATCCAAAAGGTACTGATGAAGAAAAAGCATTGCTTGACATTTTAAAAGAAAATCAAAAATTAGGATTGCGATATATTTCAGATGCTGATGCACGTCCTCAAGGTGGAGCGCATCCTTATGCTCACCTATGGGATAATGGAAAAAATCCAGTTGATGAATTGAATAGAATGATGCAAGTTCGAGCAACTGCGTTAAAGGCTTTTGGGGAAAATAATATTCCTATGAATGCGCCCATGTCAACATTGGAAGAAGTTTTAGTTCCATTGTATTTGGCACATCGTTATCAGGTAGAGGGTACGATAAAAATGATTGGCGGAGTGGAATATAGTTATAGCGCAAGAGGTGATGCCAATGCAGGTGTGGCTCCTTTAGATTTTGCTCAACAGAATAATGCGATTAATGCGGTTTTAAAAACATTAGATTCTGAGCAACTCGCTATCCCTGAACATATCTTAAAATTGATTCCTCCAAAAGCATTTGGGTATTATCGAGGGAGAGAAAGTTTTAACACTCGAACGGGTTTGACACTTGATCCAATGGCTGCTGCGGAGAGTGCTGCTAATCATGTCATCAGTATGTACCTCCATCCACAACGTGCTGCAAGATTGATTGAACAAAATGCAATTAATAGTCGTCAACCTGGTTTTCATGATGCCGTAAATAAGTTGTTACAAAAAACTTGGTATGCTGATGATAAGAATGAATACCATGCTGCGGTCGGTAGAGTTGTAGAAAAATTAGTGCTTCAACATCTTATGAAAACAGCAATGAATGAGGATGCTAATGAACAAGTTCGTGCTATTGCTTTTTTAAAAATAAATGAATTAAAAGAACAATTGTCTCGTAAAAAATCGGGGAAAGATGTGGAGCAAGCTCATGTTATGCATGCTATATTTTTAATTAATCAATTTACTCAAAATCCGAATGAGTGGAAAAGGGCTTTGCCGAAGGATATGCCTGATGGTTCGCCTATTGGGATGGATGCTTGTGGGCATTAGATAATTCACTAACTTTGTTTTATTATAAAAAAACAACCACAAACCGAATTCAATGAAGAAACACTATCTCACATTTTTCACTATAACCGTCACTTTGTTTTTACTCAGCTGCAGTAAAAAACATCAGGTAACAGCGAAAACCATCGAAGGTGAAGAACCCCGAAAAACAAGTTTTTGGTACTTCCAACCTAATTTCATGTTGAATCATAATTCAACACCATTACGAACGGACGGGCTTTATTTTAAAATCATAGATACCGACCAATTTGGAGATACTTATAAAACATTCAGATTTTATCCTGATGGGTTAGTTATTTCTCATGTAGCATACAGCACTCCCGAAAAACTGATGCAACTAGAAAGAACAACCCAAGGCAATATTCATGGCTACTATCAAACCAAAGGGGATTCTTTATTATTTACTACAAAAGTATATTATAATCATAGTCCTACTTTTTATACAGGAGAAGTTTATAATGATTCTATGAACGTCCATAGCATTAATTATAAAACAAGAGAAAGTGATAGTCAAGTTTTTTATTTCTTAAAAGAAGAGTATTGATAATGATTAATGTTTAATTATTAATGATTAACCAATAATTGTGAATCAATATTTTTGATTAATCATTAACCGTTAATCATTATTAATTATTTTTTACCTTTTCAATTCTTAATCAATATGACATTAGCTGACGCTCGTATAGCATTAAAAAAATTCTTCGGTTACGACAACTTCCGTCCCAATCAAGCTGACATTGTACAAAGTGTGTATGATAAAAAAGACTCCTTGGTATTGATGCCAACAGGAGGTGGAAAGTCTATTTGTTTTCAAATTCCTGCGATCACATTGGATGGGATTTGTATTGTTGTTTCTCCTTTAATTTCATTGATGAAAGATCAGGTAGAAAGTTTAAGAGGAAATGGAATCCCTGCGGCGTTTTATAATAGTTCACTTTCACAAAGTCAGGAGCGGCAAGTTTTGGAAGATGTAGCATCCGAAAACATTAAATTATTATATGTTTCTCCTGAGCGAATGTTGACCAGGAGTTTTTATGATTTGATGCAGCAGATGAATATTAGTTTATTTGCGATAGATGAGGCACATTGTATTTCTTCGTGGGGGCATGACTTTCGTCCTGAGTATTCGAGGATGAAGTTTTTAAAAAAATCATTTCCTCATGTCCCAATTATGGCATTGACTGCAACAGCAGATAAATTAACTCGAAAAGATATTACTGCGCAAATGGGGTTGGTTGATCCAACAATTTATTTGGCGTCATTTGATCGTCCTAACTTAAGTTTGGAAGTTCGCCCTGGTCAAAAACGGGTGCAGCAAATTGTCGCTTTTGTAAAAAACAGGCCTAATCAATCGGGTATTATTTATTGCCTGAGTCGAAAAAATACAGAGATGCTTGCGGATAAACTGAGAGCGAGTGGAATTCGTGCAACTCATTATCATGCAGGTTTATCTCCTAATAAACGGAGCGAAGTTCAAGAGGAATTTATCAATGACCAAGTGCCTATTGTATGTGCAACAATTGCCTTTGGGATGGGTATTGATAAATCTAATGTTCGTTTTGTCATCCATTATAATTTACCTAAAAATATAGAAAGTTATTATCAAGAAATTGGACGTGCAGGACGAGATGGTTCCAAAGCAGATACCGTTTTGTTTTGGAGTTACGGCGATGTAAAAGTTTTAACAGATATTTTAACTTCCGCTGAAAACCGAAGTGAACATACCGAACTTAAACTTTCGAAATTGGAAAGGATGCGCCACTTTGCAGAAGCCATGCAATGTCGTCGTAAAATACTCCTCGCCTACTTTAGTGAAACGATGACTGAAAATTGTGGCAACTGTGATATTTGTAAAAATCCTCCTCAACGAGTGGACGGAACACTTATCGCACAGAAAGCACTTTCGGCATTGGCAAGAACACATGAACAGGCTGGAATAAATTTATTGGTAAATATTTTAAGAGGTTCAAATAATCGAGAGATTTATGAGAAAGGTTTTAATAAAATAAAAACTTATGGGGCTGGTCGAGAGATTAGCTATATCGATTGGCAATCGTATATGATGCAATTGCTTAATGCAGGATTGATGGAGATTGCTTATGACCAAGGAAGTGTTTTGAAGTTAACGCCTGCGGCAAAAGAGGTTTTGTTTGAAGGTAAAAAAATCGAATTGGTTAAACCTGTAGATATCAAAGTCAGAGTAGAAGCTGCCAAGAAAAAAGCCAAAGCCAAACCAAAAAGAGAAAGAGTACGCGACGAATTATTCGAAGCACTTCGTAAGTTGAGATTGCAATTGGCGAGAGTGCGAGGTGTTCCTCCGTATATTGTTTTTAGTGATGCGACCTTGGAAGAGATGGCTGCCAAACGGCCTACAACTGATATAGCAATGAATGAAATCAGCGGTGTGGGAGAACGTAAAATGCATCTCTACGGTGAGCAGTTTAAACAGGCAATTATTGATTTTTTAAGAAAAAAAGAAGAGGCTGGTGAAAAAGTAACGGGCAGTACGCATATCCTTTCTTTTGATATGTATAAAAAAGGAGCAAGCATTCAAGAGATCGCAGTCAAACGAAACATCAAAGACCTAACAGTACTTTCACATCTTTCTAAAGTTTATGAGGAAGGTGAAGATTTAGATATTTCTGTTTTTGTGCAACCGCATGAAATTGAACATATTTTAAAGGCTTTGCCGAAGTTGAGTGCTCCTTACAAAATGGCTGATATTTTTAATCATTTTGAGGAAAAAGTCCCTTATGATAAAATTCGATTTGCGTTAGCGCATCATTATCGGGAGGCGACGGTGGAGTGATAAAAAAATTGATTCATTAAAATATCTAAAACTAAAAAAAGGAAGTTTATTTAAGTACATTTACTAACAATTTATTAATGAACTTGAAAGAAATGAATTTGAAAGAAAAAATTAGATTAGAAGATATTTTTAATAAAAAAATTAAAGATCGACTTTCTGAATCGTCTAAAGATGGGAAAGCCGCTTTAACTCATTATTTACATAATTCGCATAATGGTATTTCTAAGTTTTACAAAAAAGAAGCATTAATACAAATAAAAAAAACTTTAGAATATAAATTTCCAGATGAAAAAATAAATTTAGAATTAGCTGAAGATGCTTTACAATACATGCTATTTGACTTTAAAGACAAGGTACCATTTCCAGCGCCAAGAAAACCTAAATTTACGTTCATTGATCTTTTTGCAGGAATTGGAGGTTTTAGAATAGCAATGCAAAATTTAGGAGGTAAATGTGTATTTACAAGTGAATGGGATGAATATTCAAAAAAAACTTATTCTGCAAATTATGGTGAAATTCCATTTGGAGATATAACAAAAAAAGAGACTAAAAATTTTATTCCAGATAATTTCGATTTACTATGTGCTGGTTTTCCTTGCCAACCATTTTCTATTGCTGGGAAAAAAGGAGGATTTGATGACACAAGAGGAACATTATTTTTTGATGTCGCAGAGATAATAAAAAGAAAAAAACCCAAAGCTATATTTTTAGAAAATGTTAAAGGTTTAAGAAATCATGATAAAGGTAAAACATTAAAAACAATATTAAATGTGCTCCGAAACAATTTAGGTTATTTTGTTCCTGAACCTGAGGTAGTAAATGCTAAGAATTTCGGGGTACCTCAAAACAGAGAAAGGATATTAATAATAGGTTTTAGAAAAGACTTAAGAATAAATGATTTCTCTTACCCCAAAGCAATAAAAAAATCTTTTACTTTTAAAGATGTTAAAGAAGAAAAAGAGGTTTCTGTAAAATACTACCTATCTACTCAATATCTTGAAACTTTAAGAAAACATAAAGCAAGACATGAAAGTAAAGGTAATGGATTTGGTTATTCTATTATATCTGATGACGAAATAGCTAATGCAATAGTAGTTGGAGGAATGGGTAAAGAAAGAAATCTTGTTATTGATAATAGGTTAAAAGATTTCACACCTATAACAAATATTAAAGGTAAGGTGAATAGAGAAGGTATAAGAAAAATGACCCCAAGAGAATGGGCAAGACTTCAGGGATACCCTGATAAATTTAAAATTATTGTCTCAGATGCACAAGCATATAAACAATTTGGCAATTCTGTTGCGGTTCCTGCTATTCAAGCTGTAGGGAAAAAAATAATCAAAAAATTAGAATTATAACAATATGTTGACTGGCAATAAAGGAGAATGGAGCGAAATATATGCTCTTTTTAAACTATTAGGAGATACTGTCTTATATCCAGGAAATGAAAACATTGAACGAATTTCTATAGTTATACATGATCAAAGAACAAATCAAGAACCAACACTTGGTTTCAGTATAAAATCTCAACTGGGAAGTCCGTCTACAATTTTAAATGCTAGTAAAACTACAAATTTCACCTATAGAATTAAAACCTAAAACTTTTTACCCAAGAAATTAACGATATTAACAATATAACAACAAGAAGTAAAATTAAAGATAGAATTCTTAAAATAACTAACCTTACAACCAATATTATTCACTCGACTTTTAGCAGTAACTTTAAGAATACCATCATTTCCAAATACATCAGTCATCCCAAATTCCACATTAGGTTCCACGTACATTCTATATTTTTCATTT
>Ga0114957_1001848_pt1 | contig 21719 bp, 21 predicted proteins | sample BantaG_FD_87175 | JGI IMG/M metagenome (GOLD analysis project Ga0114957, IMG submission 87175) | Marine algal microbial communities from Bantry Bay, Ireland - BantryBay_4 metaG | ecosystem: Host-associated > Algae > Red algae > Unclassified | place: Bantry Bay, Ireland | collected 2014-11-21 | reverse complement strand
CTTAGTAGCGGGAACTGGACTCGAACCAGTGACCTTCGGGTTATGAGCCCGACGAGCTACCTACTGCTCTATCCCGCGATGTAACCAATCTCAACTTAGCTTTTAACTTTTGGGTAATGAGCCCAAAGAGATTTAATACCGTATCTCTTACAAGTAACGGGCTACAAAGATACAACCGATTTATTGTCTTATGCAAATCAAAGTATATTTATTTAAGTAAGAAACGCACTTAAATGTCTAAAATCCATAACTTCGAATTTTACTGCCAATGGAAGTCATAAACACGTTTCTCCAAAATGCCAATACCTACGCCAATTGGCCGATGTTCATTCTGTTGATCGGTGGTGGACTAATATTGGTTTTCTACTCTAAATTTTTACCTTATCGGTATTTCGGACATGCGATTGCCATTACTGCCGGTAAGTATGATGATAAAAATGCGAAGGGCGACGTAAGCTCTTTTCAGGCATTGTCTGCTGCGGTAGCTGCTACTGTTGGTCTCGGCAACATTTCTGGTGTAGCCATTGCAATTCATGACGGTGGCCCAGGTGTCGTTTTTTGGATATGGATGACAGCTCTTATAGGTATGTGTATTAAATTCTATAGTTGTAGTCTCTCTATTATGTTCCGGGGTACCGATTCTGAAGGAAAAGTTCAGGGCGGACCCATGTATTACATCATTAAAGGTCTTGGCGAAAAATGGAGGCCGTTGGCAGTTTTCTTCGCTATTTGCGGACTTTTTGGGTTTTTGGGTGTTTTTACCGCCAATCAGTTTACCGATACGTTCATGACCGTTATAAAACCCGAAGAGAATATTATGGCCTTGGGTGGTTCGGTAGAAGACCCACTTTTTAATTGGAAAATTTTAATCGGTATCGTATTAGCGATAGTAACATCGTTTGTTATTTTCGGTGGGCTCACAAAAATCGCAAAAGTAGCTTCAGCTATTGTGCCTTTGATGGTGGCCGTGTACCTTATAGCTGTAATACTGGTGATGGTGCTGAATGCAGCTCAGATTATTCCATCTTTAAAAATGATCATTACCGAGGCCTTTAATTTCGATACTATGGTAACCGGAGGATTTTGGGGCCTAATCATTATAGGTGTTAAAAGGGCTATGTTTTCAAACGAAGCAGGTCTGGGTTCGGCACCTATGTATCACGGGCAATCAAAAACCGATAATCCTATAAAAGAAGGTTTGGTGGCTATGTTAGGCCCATTTATCGATACGATTTTGGTCTGTACCTTTACGGCGATTGTTATAATTTTAAGCGGTGCATATCTGGAGGATAGCAGCGGAATAGTAATGACGTTAAGCGCCTTTGAAAAATCGCTTTTTGGCTATGGCGATGACCTTTTAATGATTATAGTAACTGCATTTGCCTTATCTACCCTATTTACCTATTCGTATTACGGAGTAAAAAGTCTGTCGTTCCTAACCAATGCTAAAATCGGTAGATACTATAACGTATACTTTGTAATCATGATTATTTTTGCTGCGGTCGCATCGTTAGAATTGGTAAAGAATTTGATTGATTTGTCTTATGCCTTAATGGTGATTCCGAATATGATTGCTGTACTTTTGCTTGCGCCAAAAGTAAATGCAGAAGCAAAAAAATATTTCAAAAAGTTGTGAGATGGGAGAGCATAAAGCAGGATTCGTAAATATCATTGGAAACCCCAATGTGGGCAAGTCTACTTTGATGAATGCTTTTGTTGGCGAGAAACTTTCCATTATCACCTCAAAAGCGCAAACTACAAGACATCGCATTTTAGGCATTGTAAATGGAGATGATTTTCAGGTTATCCTCTCCGATACGCCCGGCATTATTAAACCTGCTTATGAGTTGCAAAACTCGATGATGGGTTTTGTAAAATCCGCTTTCGAAGATGCAGATGTATTGCTGTATATGGTAGAAATCGGTGAAAAATCCTTGAAAGACGAGCACTTTTTTAATAAAATAAAGAGTGCTAATATTCCGGTACTCCTATTACTGAATAAAGTCGATAGCACGTCTCAAGAACGGCTCGAAGAACAAGTGCAGTATTGGCAAGAAGAACTTCCTTTTGTTGAAATACATCCAATTTCCGCCTTAAATAATTTTAATGTAAAAGGTGTTTTTGAACGGATTATCGAATTACTGCCAGCCGCACATCCATATTACCCTAAAGACCAGCTGACCGATAAGCCAGAGCGCTTTTTTGTAAACGAGACGATTCGGGAGAAAATATTGATGCACTACAAAAAAGAGATTCCCTATTCCGTTGAAATAGAGACCGAGGAATTTTTAGAAGATGAGGATATCATTCGTATGCGCGCAGTAATAATGGTGGAACGTGATTCGCAAAAGGGAATCATCATCGGGCACAAAGGCAGTGCATTAAAAAGGGTCGGCATCGAAGCACGTAAAGACTTGGAAAAATTCTTTGGAAAACAAGTGCATATTGAACTATATGTAAAGGTCAACAAGAACTGGCGCAGCAATTCTAGGCAATTAAAACGCTTTGGTTACAATAACTAAACAGCTTAACCTTTTCTTGACATCTTTCTTACGCAAATTTACCACACAGCTAACGATTAGTTTTTATTGGGTTTTCATCTTTGGGGCTACTAAAAAAACCACTATATAAAGATGAAAAATTGCCTAAAGTACTTTGTGTTATTACTTGTTATTATAGTCCTTGCCTCTTGTGAAAAGGACCAACCTTTAAATTTTGTGGCCGAAAACTCCGACCCTACTGCTGATAACGATTCAACGGCAGTTGATAGTGTCGTAGTGAACTCCGATTTTAATTTCACCTTTAAAACTTCGATTCAGGTTGGGGGTGAAGGTGCTGCTGAGATTTCTGCCTTCGACCCACTTACCAACAAACTCTTTGTCGTAAACGTGGAGTTAGATGTCGTGTCTGTATTTGATATTACTGATATTAATGCTCCGATATTGCTGCCGGAAATTAATATCAACGAAGCCGGAAAACCTAATAGTGTTGCCGTTAGCAATGGTTTGCTAGCTGTGGCAGTAGAGCGTTTTGATAAGCAGGCAAATGGTTTTATAAAATTATATGATACGCAATCACTTGCTTTTATTACCGCTTATCCCGTGGGCGTTTTGCCGGATATGGTCGCCTTTTCTCCCGATGGCAAGTTTGTTGTTTCAGCGAATGAGGGCGAGCCCAATGATGATTATACTAGAGACCCGAACGGATCTATGAGTATAGTCGATGTAGAGAACAACAGTGTCGAGACCATTTCTTTTGATGGTTTTGCAGGTGATGTTGCATCGCTAATGTCAAATGGGTTCCGTGTCTTCGGCCCAAATGCATCCTTGTCGATGGATATTGAACCTGAGTATGTGGCCATATCCGCAAATTCTAGAACAGCTTGGGTAACCTTACAGGAAAATAATGGTATTGCAAAAGTAGATTTGGTCGGTAAAATTGTTGAAGCTATTTATCCGCTAGGATTTAAAGATTATTCCAAACCGGGTAACGAAATCGACCCAAGTGATAAGGATGATAAAGCGCAGCTAGCCAATTACCCCGTTTTTGGAATGTTCATGCCAGATGCTATCGAATATGTAAACATCAACGGAGCAGAATACATTATCACGGCAAATGAAGGCGATGCCCGCGAGTATGAAGGTGACCCCGGATTTGAAGAAGAAGCTAGGATAGCGGATATTTTATTGGATTCTATTGCATTTCCTTACGCTGCAGAACTACAGCAACCTGAAGTTTTGGGTAGATTGAAGATTACCACGACGCTAGGAGATCCCGATGGCGATGGTTATTATAACGAACTCTACAGTTACGGCGCAAGATCTTTTACGATATGGACAGGTGACGGCCAAATGGTCTATGACAGCGGCAGTGATATTGCCAAGAAAACCTTGGCTTTGACACCGGATGTATTCAATGGTGGTGACAAACGAAGTGATGACAAAGGCGCAGAACCAGAGGCAGTCGAAGTTTTGAAAATAGGGGAAAGATATCTTTTGCTAGTCGGTTTGGAGCGTAATAACCAAGTAATGCTTTACGATATCACGAACCCTACCGCTCCGATATTCATTGCTTTACTTTCCAATAGTGGTGATGAGGGTCCTGAAGGATTATTGGCCATTCCAGCTGCAGATAGCCCAACAGGTAGAGATTTGATAGTGGTGAGCAATGAGGTAAGCGGAGGGGTATCCTTTTATGAAAACTAATTTCCCGTACGTTTGGGAATCTATGATAGGGGGATGTGGTGAAAACTGCATCCCCTATTTTTGGCACACATCTACAGGTATCGAAACTAAACGCCCAAAGCCATAAACTTCTAAACTAATAAACTTACTTTTGTCCCTCCAAAATTATAAGCTATGGGCGCCATTGTAGCCATTGTGGGAAGGCCGAATGTTGGGAAATCCACTTTTTTTAATAGACTAATACAACGTCGTGAGGCTATTGTCGATGCCGTAAGCGGTGTCACCCGCGATAGGCACTATGGTAAGAGTGACTGGAACGGAAAGGAGTTTTCCCTTATTGATACTGGAGGTTATGTAGTAGGTAGCGATGATATCTTTGAAAAGGAAATAGATAAACAAGTAGAATTGGCGATTGATGAGGCCGACGCGATTATCTTCATGGTAGATGTTGAATCTGGGGTTACCGGAATGGACGAGGATGTGTCCAAACTACTGCGCCGTGTAAAAAAACCTGTTTTTTTAGCGATTAATAAAGTAGATAATGCCAAACGTGCCGCCGATGCAGTAGAATTTTATGCTTTAGGTCTTGGCGAATACTACGAACTTTCGAGTATAAATGGCAGTGGTACAGGAGAATTGTTAGATGCCTTGGTAAAAGTATTACCAGAGAATGAGGAAGAGGTTGACGAGTTACCTAGATTCGCTGTGGTCGGAAGACCTAACGCGGGTAAATCATCATTTATTAATGCGCTGATCGGGGAAGAGCGGTATATCGTTACTGATATTGCAGGAACTACCCGCGACAGTATCGATACCAAGTACAATCGATTCGGTTTCGAATTCAATTTGGTCGATACCGCAGGTATTCGCCGTAAGGCCAAGGTGAAAGAAGATCTTGAATTTTATTCGGTTATGCGCTCTGTACGTGCTATCGAACACTGTGATGTCTGTTTAGTGGTCTTGGATGCCACTCGTGGTTTTGACGGACAGGTCGCCAATATTTTTTGGTTGGCACATCGCAATAATAAAGGAATAGTGATTTTGGTAAACAAATGGGATTTGGTCGAGGATAAAGAAACCAATACCATGAAGCAGTACACCCAAAAGATTAGGGAAGCGGCGGAACCTTTTGTAGATGTGCCGATTATATTCATTTCGGTACTCAACAAACAACGTATTTTCAAAGCGATAGAGACCGCTGTTGACGTGTATCAAAATCGGAATAAAAAAATTAAGACCGGCAAGTTCAATGATATCATGTTACCGCTCATTCAAGGGTATGGCCCGCCAGCCTACAAGGGTAAATATGTAAAAATCAAGTTTTGTACCCAATTGCCAACGCCATATCCGCAATTCGCCTTTTTCTGTAATCTTCCGCAATATGTGAGAGAGCCCTATAAACGTTTTTTGGAAAATAAAATTCGTGAAAATTTTGACTTCACAGGGGTGCCGATTACTATTTTTATGCGCAAAAAATAGCAGGTTGAATGCTTTTGCAAAACAGTAGATTCTTATTTTATTGGTCCACCGGTCACAGATCAAAGAGTAGTCTATTTTCTTACATAAACTTATGTTAATTCTCAACTAATTTCTTAGTTGTTGCCCTATTTTTGAAGTAATCAAGCTCGAAATTTTATATCCGAGTACCCAAACATCAATCAAAAATCAAACTACCGCATGCAGAAAGTTCTTTTCACTTTCGTTTTATCGCTTTGTTTCGTTTTCATTTCTACAGCACAAGACTTTCTTATAAAAGGTAAGGTTATCGACGCATTTTCCAAAGCTCCGCTCGAAGCGGCTACTATTTATGCTGAATCTCTAAGAGACAGCGCATTAGTGGCGTATAGTATTTCAGACCAGAATGGAGTATTCGAATTGGAAGAAAAAACGAGTCTAAAAGAGCTCAATCTATACTTTTCGTATAACGGTTACAAGACTAAGTCTATATTGCTTGCCTTGAAACCAACAATAGATTTGGGCATTGTTCAAATGGAGGAACAGGCCGAAGAATTAAAGGGGGTTAGCGTAGTTGGTGAACGTACTCCTATTACCATAAAAAAGGACACCTTGGAGTTCAATGCCGATTCATTCAAGACAAGACCAGATGCTACGGTAGAAGACGTATTAAAAAAACTGCCAGGAGTAGAGGTTGACAGCGATGGTAAAATAACCGTAAACGGGAAAGAAGTAAGTCAGGTTTTAGTCAATGGCCAAGTATTTTTTAGCAATGATCCAAAAGTGGCAACAAAGAGTCTTCCAAAAGATATCATCAGTAAAATTCAAATACTTGATACCAAAACAGCCGAACAGGAATTTACCGGGGAAGCAGGCGATGGGGAAACCAAAACTATAAATTTGACCATCAAAGAGGATAAGAACAAGGGGTATTTAGGAAGAGTCAGTCTAGGATACGGCACAGATGAAAGATATCAAGGCAATGCGCTACTAAATTATTTTAACGACACCGAGCGTTTTAGTATTATCGCAGGTAGCAATAATATAAATAATGCAGGCTTTTCTTTTGATGAGATATATGACATGGTGGGCAATTCATCGGGAGGGGTTTCTTACAGTAGTAACGGCTCGTTTCGAATAGGGGATTTATCGTTTGGTTTTGGTCAGGGTATTACAACGGCGTCCAATGTTGGGGCTAGTTATGCCAATAAGGAGAAGGGTAAATTTGAGATTGGCGCAAATTATTTTTTTGCATACAGCGATTCTTTTAACGATGAAATGACTTCGAGGGAAAACATACTTCCCGACAGTCGTTTCTTTACCGATTCTGAAAGTAATTTTAATGGTAGTACCAATTCTAATCAAGGGTCGGCTGATATCGAGATAGATATTGATAAGACGTTTCGTGTTTCCGTAGAACCTAGTTTGAGCATTAGCAGAACAAACTCTACTAATACTAGAAATTCAAGGACCACCGATGAAAACGGTAATATGGTAAACAGTAGTTTATCGGCAACTGCCGAAGATGGTTTTCAACGTAATTTCTCAAATGAGTTGACCTTATCAAAAAAGCTCGATACTATGGGCCGTTATATTCGCCTTTCGTTCGAAAACCAAAACAGGACCAATATCAACCAACAAAATCTGAATACTTCTAGAAGCATTTTGGGAGATAATGCCAGTGAGGAAACCTTAGATCAATTGAACACTGTTGACAATGATAATGATTCGTATGAAGTATCCTTCAGATACCGCCATGTTCTGAAGAAAGAATTGTTTCTTGATTTCGGATATGCTTTTGAGAATAGATTGGAGCAGAACACTAGGGATGTCTTTGATTTTGACGAAGCTACCGGGGAGTACGATAACTTCAATACTTCTCAAAGCTCTGATTTTAGGTTTCGGGATGAACGCCAAATACCGTATTTAGGAATACGAAAAGACGGCAAGAAATTGCGTTATGGTCTTCGTGCCCAGTATCAATTTACCACTTTAGATAATGAAGATTTTCTGCAAAACACTTCTTTTTCGAAATCTTACGAAAATGTATTGTTAAGAGGAAATATCAACTATACCATTGGTAAGAATAAGCGAGTGAGCGCATGGTACGACACCAATTTAAGGGCTCCTAGGGTTAATCAACTTCAGGCGGTCCCCAATGTGAGCAACCCATTGAATATCAGTATCGGTAATCCGAATTTGAACCCTTCTATAACCAGTAATATCAACCTTAACTATAACGATTACGATTGGAAAGAACGAACAGGAGTCTTTATTTATTTGGGTGGAAATATTGAAAAAGACAGGGTTTCTTTAGTAACAACCACAGACGAAAATTTTTTACGGACTACCAGATATACCAATGTTGATGGTAATTATAGTGGTTATGGTGGATTCGGATATTCAAAACAGATTAAAAAAGACAGCACCTATACCGTAAAATTCAATATACGACCGTATTTGAATTTTAATAGGAATATCGGATTCACGAACGGAAGCAGATTAGAGTCAAAGACGATTGCGCTAAGCCCGAGGGTGAGCACAACTTTCAATTTTATGGAGTTGGTCGAAATCGAACCAGAATACTCGGTTACTTTTAGCGATACCAAGTATAATTTAGAAGGCATCGAAGACATAAACTTCGTATCGCATAATGCAGGCTTAAAAACAACGACCTATTGGCCTGAAAATGTAATTTGGGGCAATGATATCAATTATACTTATAATGGGAATGTGGGTCCTGGTTTCGATAAAGATGCCATTTTCTGGAACATGAGCCTTGGGGTGCAACTATTTAAAAAGAACGTAACCCTCAAAGTATTGGCGTACGATTTACTGAACCAAAATATAAACACAAGAAGAACGGCAGGTCAGGATTTTATACAAGATTTTCAGGGCACTGTTTTGCAACGCTATTTTATGTTCAGCGCGACTTTTAAGTTTGATCAATTTGGAGGCAAGAAACCGGGTGGGGGAGGAATGCGTTTTTTCTAGAATTTAATGTCTAGTCTCTGAAATCGTATCCCATTGTATATTATAGAATCCAATCCTTTTGAGATTCCTTCATAATAGTTGTCTTGTTTAAAATAAGGTGTCATCGTGGTTACGATAATTTGCTTACAAATGCTATCTGTTAGTATTTTTTCAGTGCCAAGGCCGGTTGCTATACCTACTTGTCGTAAAGGTTTTGAAAGTACAATCATTAAACCATTATCCTTGTCTTTTTGACCAACTCCCCAATAGGTGGATAAGTCCGTCGCATATTTCTGAATATCAGAATAACGAGAGATAGAGTCTAGGCTTACAAAGACAATTTGGTTTGTCGTTTTAATCTCATAGTCATATAATCTTATAGATAGAAGTGATTTTTCATCCGCTAATAATAATGAGGAATAATCGTTGATTATAGTGGCATTCTTATTTTCGGGGAGTAGACTGGATTGGGTTAAACTTTCGTCGGTTGATTTGCAACCTAAAAAAACAAGAACTAGAATTAAGGAATTTTTCGTGAATATGTAAAATCGATTTTTTTTTTGACCGATGGACATGAATTTGAGATTACCAACCGCCTGAAGCACCGCCGCCTCCAAAGCCACCACCACCGAAGCCTCCACTGAATCCGCCACCGCCAGAACTACCTCCAAAACCACCACTACTTCCTCCGAAACCTCCTGACCTACTACTGCGGCCCATATTGCTTAGAATAATTACATCCCAAAGGTCGAGACCCCTAGAACGCCTTCCGCCATTGCGACCACCGCCTTTTCTATTTCTGCGCGATAGAATCATAAGAATAATAAAGAATATGATGAAGGGTAAAAAGGAAGTAAGAGAAAATCCTCCTCCATCATCAAAAGTGCGTTCCTCTTTAAATTCGCCGTTCAATACTTGAAAAATAGCATCTGCCCCGGCATTGAGGCCGCCGTAATAATTATCTTGTTTGAACTGGGGAATAATGACCGATTGAACGATTCTGCGCGACATGGCATCGGTTAATGTACCTTCGACACCATAGCCGGTGCTAATCGCTATTCTACGGTCGCCGCGTGCTAGTAAAACAAGTATGCCGTTGTCTTTACTATCTTGACCAATACCCCATTTTTGGCCCCACTGCGCACCGAGAAAATCAATATCTTCCCCTTTGGTAGACTGAATAATGGCTACCACTATTTGTGTTGAAGTACTATCGGAATAGCGAATGAGTTTCTGCTCCAAACTCCTTTTCTGCTGCTCGGGCAAAAGGCTTACATAGTCGTATACGCTCGTCTGTTCTTTGGGTTTTTCGGGTATGTCGTATTGTGCGAAACCAAAGCTTAGCCCAAGTAGTAAAAAGCATAAGAGACTAGCCTTTTGAAACCTCATCGCTCAGTTCGTTAGTATCGCCGTGTTGCCACGGAAAGTATGTTTCCAATTCTTTTCCCGCCATTAGTACGCCTTCAATTATACCGTCTCTATGAGCGCCTTTTTGAAAATGGGATTGAATAGTATCTTTGGTGGTGTTCCAGAAATTTTTAGGTACAACTTGATCAATTCCCTTATCGCCGTAAATCGCGAATTTTCTATCGTTTACCGCAACGTAAATAATGACGCCGTTTTCGTCTTTGGTATTATTCATTTTTAAGAGGTGGAAGACTTCCTTGGCCCGCTCAAAATGGTCTAGTTGCGTATGGGCTTCAATATGCACCCTGATTTCGCCAGATGTTTTCTTTTCCGCACTCAGAATTGCCTGAACAATTTCTTGCTCATCGGCGGGCGATAAAAAATCCTCAACTCTTGACATTTACTCCTATTTGAAGTCAAAGTCAACATCGGGTGCGTTTTCAGAGCCAGCATCCGCAGAGTAACGTGCCATTTCCTTAAAACCGAATAGTCCTGCCAGCAGTTTGCCAGGAAATTTAGTAGTGTGTATATCGTATACATTCACGGCATCGTTAAATCGATTGCGCTCTACGTTAATTCGATTTTCAGTACCTTCTAATTGTGATTGCAACTCCAAGAAATTAGAATTTGCCTTTAAATCAGGATAGCGCTCTACGACAACCATTAACTTGCTTAAAGCTCCTGTTAAACCACTCTGAGCCTGTTGAAAGGTAGCCATTTTTTCGGGGGTTAAATTACCTGCATCGATGTTTACCGATGTAGCTTTAGCTCTTGCTTCGATAACATCTTTCAATGTTCCTCTTTCAAAATCTGCGGCACCTTGAACAGTTTTTACTAAATTCCCGATAAGGTCGTTCCTGCGTTGGTACGCACTTTCTACATTAGACCAAGCAGTCTTGGCATCTGCCTCATGTTTTACAGCGGTATTGTTAAAGCCAACGGCCCATTGATAGGTTGCGAAGGCAATTACACCTAAAATTATTAATGCGATTAGTCCTTTTTTCATAATAGTACTCTTTTAATTTCATTCCCGAGCTTGTGCTGAATTCAGTTCAGTTGAGACGGGAATCTTAGGTATTGATTAGTTAATATTGATTATAATGTTGCGCTGTTATTTAAGTGATTTTCCAAATTCCAAACTCCTTACAGTTGTTCTTTTATCCGGGTAAGTTCGGTCTTTACACCTTCTAGTTTTTGAATTATTTCAAAATTGCTCAAGGTTTTACGTTTGTTTTCTTTTAAATGGGTTTTTGCTCCCTCTAAGGTAAAGCCGCGTTCTTTCACCAAATGGTAAATCAGCTCTAAATTCTTGATATCCTCAGGAGTGAACTTTCTATTGCCTTTTGCGTTTTTTTTTGGTTTGAGAACGTCGAATTCTTTTTCCCAAAACCGCACAAGAGAGGTATTTACCCCAAATGCCTTGGCAACTTCGCCGATACCGTAATACAGTTTTTCCGGGAGTTCTACTTGCATGATCTTTAATCTAAAGATTGGTTTTCTTGTGAAGCCATTTTCAGCATCTTTTCGTATTCTTTATCAGATAAACTACCGTAGTAGAAATTGATAGGGTTTATGCGGTCGCCATCTTTCCAAACCTCGTAATGAAGGTGAGGAGCTTCCGAACGTCCTGTGTTTCCAACAAAACCGATAAGATCTCCTCGCTTAACACGCTGCCCTTTTTTCACGTTGTACTTGCTCAAGTGAGCATAAAGGCTTTTGTAACCAAAACCGTGGTCTATGCGAATATGTTTTCCAAAACCTGATGAATTGTTATCTGCCCTAATGATTTTTCCATTACCAGATGCATAAATCGGGGTACCTTTAGGTGCGGTAAAATCCATTCCGCGGTGCATTCGTCTGGCTTTGGTAAAAGGGTCTGAACGCCAACCATAACCAGATGCCATTCTAGTAAGTTCTTTGTTGTTAATAGGTTGAATAGCCGGTATAGCCATCAATAGTTTCTCTTTTTCTTCTGCAAGTTTGGTGATTTCATCAAGCGATTTTGATTGTATCGCCATCTGTTTTTTAATGATGTCAAGACGCTTGGTAGTCGCGGTAATCATTTCCGAATTATTGAAACCTTCTAAGGATTTGTACCGATTTATACCACCAAAACCAGCCCTTCGTTGTTCTTCAGGAATAGGGTTGGCCTCAAAATACAAGCGATAGATATTGTTGTCACGCTCCTCAACATTGGCGAGTACTTCCTCCATTTGCTCCATCTTTCTGTTGAGAAGATCAAATTGTAGTTCGTAATTGTTGACCTCTCTTCGTAAAGAAAGTTCTGCTGGTGTATTGATGAGATTCGTGTTCAGCAAAACAACTAAGGATACCAATCCGAAAAGGGCAGCACCAACTATGAACAATCCTATGTTTCGATAGCGCCGCGATTTTTTTGGCTCTATCTTCCGGTAGGAAAGCGTGTCGGGATCGTAATAGTACTTAACCTTAGACATGAATGTAATTTATCCTATTTTTGTTTCTTTATGACAACAAACAAATATAAAAATTGTTTTGTAGAAACAGTTAAAATTAGCAAAACCTTGCCCAATTCATGACTTCTAGCGATATAAGGGACAAATTTCTCAATTTTTTTAAGGAAAAACAGCACAAAATAGTGGCTTCGGCACCTATGGTCATTAAAAATGATCCGACGCTTATGTTCACTAATGCGGGCATGAACCAGTTCAAAGAATTTTTTCTGGGTATTAATGAACCTAAAAGTTCGCGGGTGGCCGACACCCAAAAATGCCTGCGGGTAAGCGGTAAGCACAACGATTTGGAAGAAGTAGGTAAAGATACCTACCACCATACCATGTTCGAAATGTTGGGCAACTGGAGTTTCGGAGATTATTTTAAGGAAGAGGCCATTAAATGGGCTTGGGAACTACTAACAGAAGAACTGCAAATAGATAAGAAAAGCCTTTATGTTTCTGTTTTCGAAGGAAGTAAAGATGCCGATAATCTCGCGATGGATACAGAGGCTTTTGAACTATGGAAAGCCATTGTGCCAGAGGATCGTATTATCATGGGCAACAAGAAAGATAATTTCTGGGAAATGGGCGAACAAGGCCCATGCGGCCCTTGTTCCGAAATACATGTAGATATCCGCTCTGCGGAAGAAAAAGCAAAAACACCCGGTGCCGATTTGGTCAACGCAGACCACCCATTAGTGGTTGAAATATGGAACCTCGTTTTCATGCAATACAATCGTAAGGCCGACGGAAGTTTAGGGCCGTTACCTGCAAAACACGTAGATACCGGTATGGGTTTCGAACGCCTATGCATGGTGTTACAAAATGTCAAATCGAACTACGATACCGACGTGTTTGCGCCGATAATTCTGGAGATCGAAACAATTACGAATAGGAAATATGGCAAATCAGAAGAAATTGATATTGCAATTCGCGTCATTGCAGATCATATTCGTGCCGTGTCATTTTCGATAGCAGATGGCCAATTGCCCAGTAATACGGGAGCAGGTTATGTTATTCGGAGAATATTGCGACGTGCCATTCGCTATGGCTTTACATTTTTAGACACCAAGAAACCATTTATGTACCGTTTGGTAAAGGTGTTGGCCGAGACTATGGGGAGTGCTTTTCCCGAGCTGAAAGAACAATATCAGTTAATCGAAAATGTAATCAAAGAAGAAGAACATTCTTTCTTGAATACCCTTGAGCAAGGACTGGTTTTACTGGATACCATAACCAAGAATACAAAAGGGAAAGAAGTAGATGGCCGTAAGGCTTTCGAATTGTATGATACGTATGGTTTTCCAATAGATTTGACCGCATTGATTCTTGGTGAAAAGGGCTTTGCCTTAGATGGAGAAGGATTCAATACCGCAATGCAAGAACAAAAAAACCGTTCGCGCTCGGCATCTGAAGTTTCAACGGAAGATTGGGTTATACTTTTAGATGATGCAGAGCAAGAATTCATTGGGTACGACTTGTTAGAAGCTGATGTAAAATTGGTAAAATACAGAAAGGTAACTTCTAAGAAATCTGGTGAGCAGTACCAATTGGTTTTCAATCTAACTCCATTTTATGCTGAAGGTGGCGGCCAAGTGGGGGATAAGGGGTACCTGGAAGTGCCTAACGGAGATGTCGTTTACGTTGTCGATACCAAGAAAGAGAATAATGAAATAATTCATTTTGCAGGAAGCTTACCAAAACAATTGAACGAAACTTTCAAAGCGATAGTAGATAAAAAGCAACGTCAACGAACGGAAGCCAACCATACTGCAACACATTTACTACATCAGGCATTACGAGATATTTTAGGAACGCATGTTGAACAAAAAGGCTCGGCCGTACACTCAAAATACTTGCGTTTTGATTTTTCGCATTTCTCGAAATTGACTACAGAAGAGTTACGGGCGGTAGAGCATTTTGTGAATGCACGTATTGAGGGGCAATTACCGTTTCAAGAAAATAGAAATGTGCCGATGAAAGAAGCCATTGCAGACGGAGCGATGGCACTCTTTGGAGAAAAATATGGGGATACGGTGCGCACCGTCCGTTTTGGGCAATCAATAGAGTTGTGCGGCGGAACCCACGTAAACAATACTAGTGAAATATGGCATTTTAAAATCAAGTCAGAAGGAGCCGTAGCTGCCGGAATTCGCAGAATTGAGGCGATAACTTCCGATGCGGTAAAAGATTTTTATTTTGAGAACAATCGAACGCTCTTTGAGATAAGAGATGCTTTGAATAACTCGCAAGACCCTTTAAAATCAGTACTTTCTTTACAGGAAGAAAACACCAAACTAAAGAAAGAAGTAGAAAGCTTATTAAGGGATAAGGCAAAAACCTTAAAAGGAGATTTCCTCAAAGAGTTGCAAGATAACAATGGAGTACAATTCCTGGCCAAAAAAGTGGATTTAGATGCTGGTGGCATCAAAGACCTTTGTTTTGAGATGGGTAGCCAACATAATAATCTATTTTTGGTTTTTGGTTCGGAGCAAAATGGGAAAGCTATTCTATCTTGTTATATTTCGAAAGAAATCGTTGCAAGTAAAGACCTAAATGCAGGAACTATTGTGCGGGAACTCGGCAAGTACATTCAAGGTGGAGGCGGCGGACAGCCCTTTTTCGCCACCGCAGGTGGTAAGAATCCCGCAGGTATTGCAGAGGCTTTGGAAAAGGCAAAAGAGTATATCAGTTAGCAGTTGCAATTGGCTGATAATAAAACTGCCTGCTGCTACTGCTTGCTGCAAACTAAATAAATGAATCTCCAAACCAAAATACCTTTAAAAAAGGCAACAAACCAAATTGACTACTCAAGTCAATTGCTACTTCTAGGTTCCTGTTTTTCAGAAAATATTGCTGCGAAACTGGAGCACTTCAAATTTCAAAGCGTCCAAAACCCCTTCGGGATTTTGTTTCATCCGCAGGCAATCGAAAATTTGATTGTACGAGCAACAGCGCAAAAAAAGTACACTGAAACTGAGGTTTTTTTTGAGAATGAACGCTGGCATTGCTTTGATGCACATTCTGATTTGAGCGATGTTTCCAAACAAGAGCTTCTTAACAAACTGAATGGAGGATTACAGCAGACCTACGAGCAACTCACAAATGCAACTCATCTTGTCATAACGTTTGGTACAGCATGGGTCTATCATAAAATAGAAACAAAAGCAATAGTCGCCAATTGTCATAAAGTGCCTCAGAAGAAATTCTCGAAAGAACTACTCTCTATAGAAAGTATTGTCGAGCACTTAGAAAAAATTATAAAAACGGTACAGTCCGTAAATAAAAAAGTACAATTCGTTTTTACGGTTTCACCGGTGAGACACTTAAAAGATGGCTTTATAGAAAATCAAAGAAGCAAGGCGCACTTGATAACAGCTGTTCATGGTGTGTTGTCTCCTCGAGGGCAGTCGAGAGGTCTCTCGTATTTTGAGAGTTATGAAACTCTTATGGACGAACTCCGCGACTACAGATTCTATAAAACCGATATGGTACATCCCAATCAGTTTGCCATTGATTATATCTGGGAAAAGTTCAAGTATGTTTGGGTTGCTGAATCGGCCGATACCACAATGAACAAAGTGGAAGAAGTTCAAAAAGGCCTTGCCCATCGGCCGTTTAACTCAGATTCCGAAGAACATCTAAAATTCTTAAAGTCGCTCGAGGAGAAAATTACGTATCTTCAACAAGAGCATGGCTTTATGAAGTTTGATTACTAAAGAATAAAAATAGATTCCCGGCGGAGTTGATCCTGAGCGGAGGCGAAGGGCGGGAATGACAATAAAGTATTTTTGATGAAAAGAGTTTTTGCAGGTGTTTTAATTACCTTGGCAGGAGTGTTTGTCTTCCGGTCGTGTAATGCTGACAAGGAGGAGAAATCGATACTGGAAGAGAACTCAATGCTCATTCAGCAGCAAATCGACAATGTTTCAAAGCTGGTGGTCACCGAAGGGTATTTTGCAGAAGTTTATAATTACCGAGACTCAAAACAGCTTTTCGGGTATTTGATCGAGGCCGATAAAAAAGCGCTAGTTGTCGTAAATGCTGAGGTAACGGTCGCTTATGATTTAAGCAAAATCGAATTCGATGTAGTAACTGAAGCCAAGACCCTTCACATAAAGAGTATTCCAGAACCAGAAATTAAAATAAATCCAGATTTCGAATATTACGATGTTACTGCCGATTTTCTAAATCAGTTCGATGCTACGGACTATAATAAAATCAAGAAAAATGTCAATGCCTCTTTGATGAAAAAAGTGGAGGCGTCTTCACTAAAAAGCAATGCCCAAAATAGACTGATTAGTGAATTGCAAAAATTCTATATTTTGACAAATTCAATGGGTTGGACGCTTACCTATAATAACGAAGTGGTACAGGAAGATTTTCCACAAATTTTGGGTAAGGATTAGGTATTGCCGGTATAAGGCAAAACTAAATTAATAGTAAGGTTGCTTAGCGAAAATTTAAACTATTGTTTTTTGATCAAGAATAGAAATCGTACTTTAAAACTGTAAAAAATGGTATCAATAGCATGAGTTTCCTTGCAAAATTATGTATCAAGGGTGGAGTAATCAATATACTTGATCCCAACATTCAATTCTACTAGAAAATAAATTCTGCTAGTTTTAAACCTGCTGCGTTACCAATGGGCGGAGTGTTCAACATCTCAGTTGAAGCCGACGGTACTACAGATTTATTGGCCTATACCCTTTTACCGGATATGATGTGCGAAGGCTTTATTCGTTTTTATAAACGTGACGGTATGTCAAAATTGATGGACTATGAGTTCTACGAAACCCATATCGTTGGCTATCAGCGCGATTTCGAGGGTCAGTACGGTAAGGTCACTACAGATCGTTAAATGCTTTCGCTTGGTATTTTGCGAATAGGCGATATGGTTTTTGAGAAATGGTGTAAGGTTTCTGATTTGGCCGTTAAGGATGCCCCTGTGCCGCAACCAGAACCGAAGAAAGACCCGCAAATAAAAGATTATTTTATTACTGATGAAGGTGGTAAACGTATTGATGAGACGCGTATAAGGGAAACGATTACTTTGAATATAAGCACTCAGGAAATGATTGGCGAATTTATGACCATTGACTTGAGCAATCCAACAGCCGATTTCATGTACAATGGCATGATACTCGAGAATGATACTCTTAGCGATCTTGTGGTAACAAAGAATATGGAGAAGATTAAGTTAAACGTAGTTGAACAGCAACCTGAAAAATAAAGAAAACTCTTTTAAATTAGAAGTAGCGGGGCAGACCAAAACGTTACGTGTTAAAGTGGTGCCCATCCCAAAAGAACTGGTCGATTTTAGACCTCATAAAAAATGATCTGGTGAGTTTGGCTTTGATTGGATGTGTATTGAAGATACCAAGATTGATGGTGATGTTGAATATGAAAAGAATTTGGGTGAATATGGTGCTAAATATGCAACGAAACCTGGTGCGGTCTTCACAGCCAAAAAATTTACGGATCTTGAAAAATTATACAATCCTGAAAATTTTAATGGGAGAAAAGATAGCTCTGGAAAGTTAAAGGATTAGTATACATCTTGGTTGAATATTTATAGAGAGCCAAATATAAAGGTTGTCCCAGAGGCCAAATTAGAGCTTCTCGGGGATGTGGACCACGAGCCAGATGAACTTTATATAGAATTCAAGAAGGAATTTTTTGAGATTACCGGGGCAACAGCATCCTCAGAGGATTTAGATGTTATGAAATTCGCATTGCCAACCACTTTTTTGGCAAAATTTTCTGCAAAAAAACCGAATAAAATGGCGAATAGTAAAGCTGAGAGAAGAATTGGAAATATTGTTTTTGTGAATGTGATTGCCAACATCAATACATCTAAAAAAATGGGATATCAACGTTGGATAAGAAAATGCAAGAAAATTATTTATCTCCGTTCCTAAAACAAGCATTGGTGGCTCCAAAGATTACCAATAAAGATTTTAAGTTGTCAGACCCTACAAAGGCAGAAGTAAAAAAATTAAATTCGGATTATACCCTCAATGTGGGAGGAAGTAAGGTGTTTCATAAATATAGTAATAGTGGAGGCGATGATTTGGTAGATTTTCTAAACAAACAATTCGATGCAAAGCCTACTTTTAAAAAGTATAATAATTATTATAAAGTTTTCTTTTTAGGAGAGAAAGGAGGTAGAATGAACGGCACTGAATATGTTGCATTAGGAGGTCATACGAATGGTATAACCTTCAAAGCAATGTGTTATGTACGCAGACCCAATGATGTTTTTCGTAGCACATGAATTGATGCACTGGGACTATATCATAGTTTTGATAATAATGGATTGCATACCTTTAAAATTGGTCAAATACAAAACATTATGAACTATTCCCATATGTCTAAATATGCCAAACCCAAGGGCACTCTAAGGCAAATTAGCACTTGGCAATGGCAGTGGAAATACTGAAAGGCGGCAATGAAAAAGAAGTTTAAATATGAATACTCAAATTATTATCCTACTATTTGTAATTAATTTTAGCTGCAAATCACAACATCATAAAACCGAAACAATGCAAACGGGAAAGAATATAAAAGAAATTAGAGAGAAAGGTTATGCCCTGAAGGCGGAGGATACGATTATGATGAGAATTGGTAAGCTAGATTTGAAAGTATTACGACAAAAGTATTTGAATGAGGGTACAACAGGTTCTATAAACGATATATCCAGAATCTTAAATTATTTTCAATATGAGAACACATTTTTAAATGGAATAATATGTCGCCATCTCTGGCGACGAACAGGATGGTTTTAGTAAAACTGTAAGGGAACTTGAATCAAATTTTGAGACGTATTCAGAATATTATTTAACCGGAGAAACAAAATAAATAGGGAGGCTATTCACAAAAGAATTTGCCAAGGGCATTTGGTGCTGGTATTCCGAATCAGGAGAACTAGAGAAGTATGAAGACTATGACGCACCCTTTAAATTTGCTTGGGAGGATGTACAGTCATTTTTAGATAAAAATAAGGTTGATAAACAAGATATCAACCAAATTGGTAGGTCTGCCGAAGATGAAACGCCCCTGTGGTATATTAGTTTCAAGACCAAGGAGCTGCAAGGTACCGATAACTTGCAACAGTATATTCTGAATGGTATCACTGGAGAGGTGGTCAAAAAAGAACTGTTAGATATTTCTCGTCGACTTGATTAGGGCTGCTATTTACTTTAAACTAATTCACAAGACTCTGGTTCACTAATCCAACCCCATCATCAATCAAATGCCCAATTTTAGGGTTTTGCTGTTTTACAACTTCAAGATGAGCCACAATGTCTTCGGTAAAGTCGGTGTCACCATTTTGTTTTGCCAATTCATACAACTCTACCGATAGCAACCAATCTTCTGGAAATTCGGTTTTAATTGCATCAAAAACTTTATGTCGTGATGTAGTAATATTAGTGCCTTCTCGAAATTCGCGAACCTGAGCATAATACTGTTCCAACCTTTTATGCGCTGTATCCTCTTTCGACTTTGTTGTAGTCGAGGAAACTTCATGGTTTACCAAATCAAAACTATTTAAATCTGCAGGGCCGTTAAAAGCAGAAACGATTCGTTGACCAACGGCCATGTTATAAAGTCGCGCATCAGATTTAAAAAGTACTTTCTCCCCATGGCTTACAGTGCAATCTTTAAAAGTGATTAATATAATCTCGCCTTTGAGATTTCGTGTTCCGGTAATTATTTCACCTACTATTTTTACGTCTCCTTCAAACTGTAATGAAATAGTCTGTCCTTCAAAAATATTGTATGCTTTTAGGTCTACCGGGCTCATATCTTCAATGGCCAGATTTATGCCTTTTAGCTTACCCATTGGGGAACCAAAACCATCGTGATGGTGTTTGATACTATGACCGACCAATTCTTTTTCTCGATATGACAACGCGGTTGAACCAATAGTCTGAAAGAAAACGCAGTTGCCTTCATGCGAAATAACGGTATCGAAATTTCCTGAAACCTGAAGCCCTGTACTTAATTCAACAGTACCCAACTCTCTTGAATCTATTAATTTTTGAATTCCCGAAAGTCCACCTTTACGGATAGCCATGGTATTGGCAAATTCTTCAAGTACTTTGCTCAAGTGGGCAAAATCTGGTGTTACGAATAGTTGTGGTTGTGGTTTGGTAATATCGAAAGATGCGGTGGCCGCTTTAATGGTATAGGGTATTTTTTTTACTTTATCGGTCATGCACCAAGCGCTTTCCCCGATAGAAGAGAGTAAGCCTGCACCATAGATCTCAGGTTGTTCTATGCTTCCTATAAGACCGTATTCGACCGTCCACCAATGAAGGTTTCTGATAAGGGCGATTTCGCTAGGTTCCCCCATATTTTGTTGTAAATCTTCAATGTGTTTCTCTGCTGTTTCAATGAGTTCTTTTGGAGTGCCGACAGCTTCCTTTATGATGCTCAAGTGCCGAACGGCCTCATATAGTTCGTAGTCTTTTGCATTTGAAATGGCTTTACAGCCAATTTCTCCAAAACGCCTTAGATACTCCGCATATTCAGGGTTGGCGATAATCGGTGCATGACCGGCACCTTCGTGAATAATATCGGGTGCAGGGGTATATTCAATATTCTCTAGCTGGCGAATATCAGAGGCGATGACCAAGACATTGTAAGCTTGAAATTCCATAAAAGCAGAGGGTGGAATAAAACCATCTACTGCAACGGCGGCCCAACCAATTTCCTTTAGAATACGATTCATACCGTACATATTCGGAATATGATCAATAGAAATGCCTGTTTTTTTGAGTCCGTCTAAATAGGATTTATGCGCTACTTTACTCAGATAATCAATATTTTTACGCATTACGTAGCGCCATACGGCTTGATTTACAGCAGTGTAATCGCCGTAGTCTTGCGGTTTAATGAATTGCTTTAAATGTCTAGGGAGTTTGTCTAAAATAGCATTGCTTTCGTACTGCATAGAATCGCCTTTTTTTGGCGAATTAAAGGTACAAAAAAGCCTTCGACTAAATAAGACGAAGGCTTTTGTATTTTGATTGTGCGCTTACTTTGAAGCTACGGCATTAGGAGGGTACTGCATTAATATCTCAGAAACGAACTTACGAATACGTTCTTCTTTTTTCTCTATATTCCTAGTGTTGTTTAGCGTACCAACACCTTTTCCTTGCCACACCAAAGCTTTGCTTTTGGTATCGATAAGGTCAATGTATAATGAGCCTTGAGTTCT
>Ga0114957_1001846_pt1 | contig 21759 bp, 13 predicted proteins | sample BantaG_FD_87175 | JGI IMG/M metagenome (GOLD analysis project Ga0114957, IMG submission 87175) | Marine algal microbial communities from Bantry Bay, Ireland - BantryBay_4 metaG | ecosystem: Host-associated > Algae > Red algae > Unclassified | place: Bantry Bay, Ireland | collected 2014-11-21 | reverse complement strand
ATTTTTTTATCAGATAAAATAAAAAAACGTAGATATAGCCTGTGTTACATCGAGGATTTTTTATGAAATATGATGAAAAAAGAATCCAAAATAACTATGAATAATTGTGAACATGAACTTATTTCAAAAGGCGGGGGAATACAAAAAGCACCTGATACCTAGTTTCAGGTTTTATCGCCTTTTAACAATCTATAAATAGTTGATTTTCCAACGTTTAATTTTTTAGCAACCAATAAAACATCGTTGTCATATTTTTCCAAATAATAATAAATGATTTGATGATTATATTCTTTGATCGACATTTCTTTATCTAAAAATGCCTCTCCACCTTTTGCACTATTAAATTGAATATCTTCCTTTTCGATAATATCTCCTTCAGAAAGTGCTCCTGCCAAATCAATGATTGCTTTTAATTCTCGGACGTTACCATGAAAACTATAACCAATTAATTTTTCTTTGGCTTGCTTCGAAAGCGTCTTCAATGGAAGTTTATTTTCCTGACAAAAACGTTTTAAAAAATGATCTGCTAACAGAAAAATATCATTTCCACGATCTCGCAAAGGTGGCATTTCAATGGTCAAGCCAAGCAAGCGATAATATAAATCTTCTCTAAAATTTCCTTTTTCGACTTCCGTTGCTAGGTTACGATGACTCGCTACAATTAACCTCGTATCGAAGGGAATATTTTGGTTGCCGCCTACTCGTGTAATTTCTCTTTCTTGAAGTACCCGCAAAATTTTGGCTTGGAGAGAAATTTCCATTTCAGCAATTTCATCTAAAAATAAAGTTCCATTATCGGCCATTTCAAATTTGCCAATTTTGCGAGTAGATGCTCCCGTAAAAGCTCCTTTTTCATGTCCAAATAATTCACTTTCCAAAAGTTCTCTAGGAATAGCAGAAACGTTGACTGCGATAAAATTTCCTTTTTTTCTATTGGAGTTATAATGAATAGTTCGAGCGACTACTTCCTTTCCCGTTCCTGTTTCGCCTTGGATGGTAACTGAAATATTGGTTTGCAATGCTTTCGAGATTAACTTCTGCACTCGAAGCATTGGCTTACTTCTACCCATCAGATTATTATAGGTATTATATTTATCGCTCAATTCATCTTTAAGAGAATTGACTTCTTGTTGAAGTTGTATTTGTTTTTTTAAGCGTTGAACGGTGAGCAATAATTTGTCTCTAGTGTTATCATTTTTGACAATGTAGAAGTAGGCACCTGCCTTCATAAAATCAACAGCAACTGAAATGTCAGACTGTCCAGAAATGGCAATAATTCCAATATTTGAATTGTATTTTTTGATAGCTTCCATCACCTCATTACCAGTCATATCTGGCAAAGTATAATCCAATGTTACCATAATAGGATTTAGATATAGATGATCTATACATTCTTTTCCAGTCGTGAAAATATGCACCTCATGTTCTGGATCTAATTCCAAAACATACTTGATTATTTTTATATATAAAGGGTCATCCTCTACAATAAATATTTTTTTTGGAGAAAATTTTCTCTTCATGTTCAATAGTTAAAAGAACCAATTTTGATCTTTATAATCTTTTGAGTAAAAAAATGGTGATAGAGGTATTTTAACTTTGGAATTTGTAGCTGGTCACAAATGATGAGTCCTACAATATTAAGGAATAATTAGTAAAACTGATAATATTCGATTTTAAAGAGGACATTTTGTTAGCACATGAATATAAATTAAAGCACGAAAATAGTCACAGTCAACAACCATTTCTCAAAGGTAATAATTAAAAAAATATTAATTTATTTATTTTGCATAAGTGTAAAGTACTTTATATAAGTTACTTATAGTTCGTAATTTTTTACTACATAAATTCCTGTTTTTTAAAATGATTAATTTTATCCTATTGAATGATAAAAAAAAAGTCACATTATTTATTCTACTGATTAGTATGATTTTATAAAATAGACCTTTTTAGGCAAATGATTTGCATATCAATTAGATATGAAAATCCAATAAACCTTCCCTTCTAGTTTTATTTCAAAACAACTAGATGTATTTCTTAAAACACTATTAGAACATCTCTTATTTATTACTATTTTTTATAACCGTGAAATATGATCATTTTGATTTTTCTAAAACATCAGAATGATCTAAGAAACGGTACATTTATTAATGTACCGTTTCTATCAGAAAAAATTAAAAGAGAATGTCCAACTTTAACGTACTATCACTCGGCGAATTCATTCACAAAGAAGGAATTGATGTTGCCCTAGAAGCTTTTGCAGATCTATATTTTGATGTCACTTCTAAGCATCAAAAGCAAATGAAATTAATCATGGTAATCAAAGGAACCTTACAAGATTATATTCTTGAAAGAGCCAATAAATTAGGGATCAAAAAAACAATTGAAATCATTTCGTGGAGTGAACAAGAAGAAATCGAAAATTGGTATGAGAATGCTTCGGTGATGTTGCTGCCTTCTACCAATAATATCACTCGACTTATTGCAGAAGCCTTTTCATTTGGCTTGCCAGTTGTTTGTTACGAATCAGAAGAATTAGAAAATACCATAGATCCGTCTTGTGGCATGACAGTCAAATATGGTAATTTTCAAGAAAACATAGTTAAATGTTCTGATGTTTTGAGAATGTTATATTTTGATCCTGAGGCTAGAAAGATATTGAAAAAAGGAGCTTTGAAAAAATACGAAACTCAATTTTCTTGGGGCTACACAGATGCCGCTTAATTAACGGTGAACTGTTAACGGTGAATGATTAACACCATGGTAATGCTCATTCATAATTAGAAAAGCACAGTTTTGCGCAACTCAATTTTTAGAGAAAACAATTTTAGAAACTGCGCAATTAGAAAAGAAATTTTTATAAAAAAAAGAGAAAGCACAATCTTGAAAAAGGTTGTGCTTTTTTTAATGGCTAAATTTTAGTGTTTAATGCTGATCGGCAAATGATTTCCACCTCTAGTTGCATCATAGTGGTGTTAACCATTCACCGCTTAACAGTTAACAGTTAACCATTAAAAATAGCTATCTTGTGCAACTCAATTTTTAATGAAAACCATTTCCATTTTAACCAATGCCTTATACCGTAACCATTCCATTTTTTGCTTTTAAGTTACACTACACAACTGGTTCTCCAGGTTTGACTCCCATGCAGGATATGGGATTGATGCGTTTTTCTCAATCTCTTGAAAACGTAGCCAAGTCATTCGCTTCCGAATATCAAAAACATGTCACCAACAAAGGGAAGCTAAAAGACATTCTGGACTATTGGCAAAATGGTGATTTTATCAAATCAAAAGTATTAGTTCCAATTCCAAAATCTCGAGACGGATATTCTTATCCGAATATAGAGTTAGAGCTTGATTTTTTTTATCAAAAAAATCAGAGAGGATTTTGGTGTGTCATTCCAGCCTTAAAATTGGAAGCGATTGCAGCGTCTGAAGATGAAATTGAAAGTACTTTGATAGGGAGTGTTTTGCAAGAATTTAGAAGATCGGGAAGGTTGGGTTCCACAAGTGGAATTGTTGATGCTATTTGGTATGATGATATAGAATTATTGCAACATGATATTGAAATAAAATTTCCTACACCTGCTGAATTGGACAATACGCATGAGTTGAAAAATGAAGATTGGTTACCGAGAGTGGCGACTAAATTAGAGATAGATGAAAGAATAACTTACGGTCGAACATCCGAACTGAATCGCCTAATTCGAGCAATGAAAGGAAGTGCCTTGCGAAATGTTTTATTAGTGGGCGCATCAGGAGTTGGGAAAACGGCTCTGGTGTGGGAATTGGAACATCGAAGAAAGGAAGAAGATTTTCGAGGAGAAATTTGGGAAACGAGTGCTTCCGTTTTAATCAAAGAATTGACTCAGGATACTGGCTGGCAGAATAACATTATTCCTTTGGTCAAAGAATTGACGACTAGAGGAGATATTCTTTTTGTTCGAAATTTATTAGAATTATTTGAAGTAGGAAAATATCAAGGCAACAGTATTAGCATGGCTGAATATTTATTGCCCTACATTAGTCGAGGAGAATTGACAATCATTTCGGAATGTACCAATGAAGAAAAAGGAATAATAGAAGTGCGTAGTTCTAACTTTCTTTCCAACTTTGAGGTCATTGGGATGGAAGCTCCCCAAGATGATTTGGAAGATATTATTTTAAAAAAAGTAAAAGACCTCTCGACTAAAAATAAAATCAAAATTGAAAATGAAGCCATCAAAGAAACGATTCGGTTGAATAAACGATTCACTCCTTACTCTGGTTTTCCAGGTAAACCTATTCGATTTTTAGAAAGTATTTTACTCAATCAAGTTTCTGCCAAAGAAAGAGAATCTATTATTGAAATTTCAAGATCAGAAGTCATCAGTCATTTTTGCGAAGAAACTGGAATGCCTGCATTTATGGTGGATCCAGTTATTCCGATGCATCTTAATCAGATCAAAGCTCAATTTAATAATTCAGTTTTTGGTCAAGAAGGTGCGGTAGAAAGTGTGGTCAACATGTTGAGTACGGTCAAAACTGGTCTTTCCAAAACAGGAAAACCAATCGCTTCTTTTCTTTTTGTCGGGCCGACTGGAGTTGGGAAAACGGAATTGGCAAAAGTACTTTCGGAATTTATGTTTGGTAGTCGTGACCGAATGATTCGATTTGACATGAGTGAGTATTCGAGTTATGATGCGGTGAGTAAGTTGTTGGGCGCGGGGTTTTATTCAGATGGTTTATTGACTTCGGCGGTTCGGCGAGAGCCATTTTGTGTATTGCTTTTTGATGAAATCGAAAAAGCACATCCTGACTTTTATGATTTATTATTACAAATGTTGAGTGAGGGAAGACTGACGGATAGTCGTAGAAAATTGGTCAACTTTTGCAGTACCATCATTATTATGACTTCCAATATTGGAGCGGCAGCAATGCAAAGAAGAGCCATCGGTCCTGAAAATAAGAATCATAATAAAGAAATTTCGCAACGATATTTGCGAGCAGTTCAAGATTATTTCAAACCTGAAATTTACAATCGAATCGACCAAGTCATTCCTTTCGAACCACTTTCTCAAGACACCGTGCGCTTCGTCGTGGAACGAGAAATCGAGGCACTCAAAAAAAGAGAGGGTATTCGATTTCGAAGAATGGACTTGACGATTGAAGATGAAGTGTTAGATTATTTATCAAAAAAAGGATACAATAGTCGATATGGTGCTCGGTATTTGCAGCGAGCATTGCGACAAGAATTAATTATTCCACTTTCCAAAAAAGTCAATGATTTTGACTTAGACGATCAGTTAATTATTAGTATTTTTATGGAAAATAAAAACATAAAAATAATAGTTGATGCAGATCCAATGGGATTAGATTTGCTTTTTGAAGAAATTGAAAAATTCGATTATGCCGATTTGGCGGGCGAGTATCGAAGGAAGATGCAAAAGTTTCAATCAGGTTTTTTGTTTACACAACTAATGAGCGATTTGGATATATTAATTAGAGAAAAAAATAAATTGGGAGAAAAATTTTGGGATGAAAAGGGGAGATCTGAAAAGTATTCCAACTTACTCAATTTAAAATCTGAAGTTGAAACGCAAGAAATAGTCATAGAAAAATTAGAAACGAATTTTTCCTTAGCCTGCATGGAATTGCAAGGATATAAAACCGAGTGGTCGGAACATTTGGAAAAATGGAAAGAGGATTTCTTTGAATTGAAAGTGAGAAATCTAATGCAATCCGATTCCATGAATGGGAATGGTCGAGTTAGAATTTATGGAAAAAATATCCAACCGTTGATGGATTTTTATGTAGCATTTTTTAACAAAAAAGGATTTGAGTTTTCTGTGCAAACGGTTTGGTTTCGAGACAGTTTTTACAATGAAAAAATAGAACTGATTAATAAAAAAGGTAAAGTGAATTCCGAACCTCGGAAGGAATATTATGTGCGAAATTGGATAGATCAAAGTGATAAAAACTTAGAGCCAGAAGAAGTGCAAGATATTTTTTGTGGAATTGATTTTTTGATTATTGGAAAATGTCCAAAGTTATATTTGCGAAATGAATCAGGCATGCAACGCTGGAAAATGGCACCAAAGGAAGTGTATATTTTCATTTCAGAAGTGGTAGATATGAATGCTCCTTTTCCTAAGAATATACATAAGAAGTCTTTTTTTGAATCTAAAAATCCATTTAGAATTGTTGAACCATTATCTTTGGAAGACAAGCATTTGAATGTTAAAAGAGAAGTAATCAGAGGCAATTATTTGGATTTAATTATTCCTATTTTGGATCGGCAATTTGAAGTTTCGGTAGATCTTGCGGTTTTATAAAAACTAGGATGGGGCAGGGGGAAAAGTTAAATTTTAAATATGATGATTTTTTGTATATTTAAAAAAAAAGATTAGTTTTACACACCGTAAGTAGAGAAAAACCTAACCTCTCAGATTATACATTTCCATTTCCATATCCTAATACATATCACCTAAACATAAAACTTGATTTCCGCCCCTTTTGTGTGGCAAAACAACAACCCATTTATTTTTATAATGTACTTTCAGGAGTTCGCTCCTTCGAGATATTTATCCCATTTTGAACACATCCGCCATCTAGCATTTTCTTATGCTGGGTGGCGTTTTTTTTAGGAATAGGAGTCAGGGGCTTTTTGTTTTCCCCCGAATGATTATAGCTTCTCAAAACATTAGGTAGCAAAAAATCCCCTGACTCCTAATTGGATATTCAATAGATCAATTTCAACTTCCGCAACAACTTCATCATTTTGATATTCACCGGAGGACTTACATTAAAAAAATGACCATTGATGGTAATCCAATCTTTTTCTTTTTTAATCGAAGTGAGTTCGTGGAAAAAGACTTTGTTCGCTTTTTCGAAATGTGCTTTCCAATAAATTCCTTTTTCTGTCAATGAAAATCCTTCCTTGCAAGAACCAAAAATAGTTTGATCTGCAATCAACATTATTTTTTCATCCTTTTCTGGAAATAAAAAAGCGAGGCTAGCATTGCGCAATTTTTTCACAGGCATGGTGATAAAGTCGATGAAGAAATCTTCTTTCTCATTTTCCAATTGCAAATAATCTAACATCAATAATTGTAAATCTACCGTTTCTTTTTTCGCATCATGATAGGCTAAAATATCCTCTGATAATTGAGTCAAATTTAAATCCTTACAAAAAAGAATAATAAAGTGATCCAACAAATTATTAAAATTGGAGGAAATCATCTGATCAACTTTACGTGGTACATTGCCATCTTGCTTAGCGTGAATAGAGTAAGCCTCTTCCGCCAATTGATTGAGTCGCAGCTCAAAGTTTTTCCCAAAATCAGTATCATAAAATCGTTCTAAATATTGGTTATACTTTTTCAGATTTTGCTCTTCTTGAATTTGCCTTCGAAAATCATTGAAAAAATATTTTTTTAAATCAGGAGCAATGGAATTAGTTTCTTTAAAATTGAGTGGGTATTGAGCATCGTAAGATGCTCGAAGTGTATTTTTTTTAGAAAAAAAATAACCACAAGATTTACAAAAAGCAGCCTTTGGAGGATTGGAAATATGGCAATCTGGGCAGATCATCTTTGTTGCAATAACTTTAGTTCCGCAATTGTGGCAAAAGCGGGCATCATCTAAAATGGAAGTATTACAGTTATTACATTTTTTCATATTCGATGCGAAAATAACTAAAATTTAAATAAGAGTCTTTGAATATCGAATATCCAACACCCAACAAGGAATTGCCAATATCGAACCTCGAAAAGTGCTAACCATTGTGGGGGAAATTTGGATATTGAATATTCCTTGTTGGATATTCGATATTCTTACGTGTCCGTATGTAAGTTGATAAGATTAGAATCCTATCTTACCCAAAAAAGGGTATTATCTGTATTTCAAATAATAGACATTTGTAATATTGCATCAAAGAGTTTAACTTTACAGAGAATTTCCCAAGCCGATCTAATAATCCTTCACGAACAAATCTCACTAACCTATGAATTTGAAACGTTATTTTACGATACGTTACTCCATCACTTACGTATTCCTATTTATTTTATCTAATTTTTCGATAGTTGTTGCTCAACGATCCGTTGGTGGCACTCCCGTCAGTTTTTTGGCAAAAAATCAATCTGCTTTTTCAAAAGAAAATAAAGTAGTAAAAGTGCCTGCTTTAAATATGACTCGACTCAAAAAAGAAGATAAGGCAAATAGTTCTAATCGATTTGCGGCTCCAGTAGATGTTAATTACACTTTGACAAATTCTGGTCAATGGGTAGATTTAGCCGATGGAGGACGAGTTTGGAAATTAGAAATCAAGGCAGATAATGCACTTGGGATTTTTATTTTTTACAAAAACTTTTACTTACCAAATGGTGCTCGATTATTTGTTTATGATGAAAATCAAAAACAAATTTTAGGAGGCTATACTTATCTGAATAATTCTGATGCTGGAAAATTTATGACTGGAATGATTGGTGGCGAAACTGCGATCATCGAATATTATGAACCGTGGTACGCCAAAGGTCAAGGTCGATTTGAAATCAATCGAATCATGCAAGCTTATGATCGAGAAAAATTTGTCTCCAATGATCCCTTTCAAACTTATACTGGATTTGGACAATCGTTGGTTTGCAATATAAATGTAAATTGCTCTTTAGGAAATGAGCTGGAAGATCAGAAAAGGGGAGTTGTTAGAATCTTGACCGTTTATAATACGGGAGTGGGTTGGTGCTCAGGATCGTTAATAAATAATACTAATAATGATGGGACACCTTATGTTCTGACTGCGAATCATTGTGGTTTTTTGGGAAATAATATTGCAGACTTTGGACTTTGGCGCTATGATTTTAATTATGCTTTTCCAACTTGTGCTAATGAAATTGATGAACCACCTTTTCAATCTATCTTAGGAGCAGAAATTGTATCAGGATCAACGGTTTCAGATTTTTTATTAGTAGAACTTTCTGCTAGTGTACCTTCTTCGTACAACGCTCATTTCAATGGGTGGAATAGATTAAACTCTCCACCTCAAAGTTCTACACAAATTCATCATCCATTTGGCGATGTTAAGAAAATAGCTGTTGATACTCATGCATCAACTAGTTTTCAGCATATGACTAATTGGGGAGATGGGATTATTACACCACCACATTCACATTGGAGATCTACTTATGATTTTGGAACGATTGAAGGAGGTTCTTCTGGATCGCCTTTATTCAATCAAAATGGATATATCGTAGGACAATTACACGGAGGACCTACCATTGTTTGCGATAACTTAATTACTTACGATGGCAAGTTTTCAGTCTCTTGGGATGATGGAGCAGATCCGACTACAAGGTTAAAAGAATGGTTAGATCCGACCAATACTGGATTTACACAATTGGGAGGAATCGATAATCCAGCTCTGGCGAATAGTTCAACAGTCTTTGGTAATATTCAAAAAGCCAATGGAGATTTTATTACAAATGTAGAAATTCAAGTATTAGGTTCTTCCTCCCTTACTTTTAATAATCAAGCAGATGGAACTTATGAAGCGTTTGATTTGAGCAATGGAGATGATTTTATGATTACTCCATTTAGAAATGACAATCATCGGAATGGAGTAAATATTTTTGATTTGGCTTTGATTAGAAAACATATTTTAGGATTGGGGACTCCTCTTACTCCTTATCAACTTATTGCAGCAGATGTAAATAATGATGGGAGTGTAAATATATTCGATGTTGCTCTTGTGCAAAAAGTTATTTTGCAATTGGATCCAACTTTTCCAATTAACTCTTGGAGGTTTGTGCCGGCTACATATATCTTTCCAAATCCATCTAATCCTTTTTTCCCTGAATTTCCAGAAAGTATTTTTTACGAACCAATTTTGACCAATATGCAGAATCAAAATTTTGTGGCAATCAAAGTGGGAGATGTGGATGGTTCGGCTAACTAATTAGGAGTCAGGTGCTTCTTGTTTACGATGTTAGTTTAATACGATGGCATATTATATGATAATAAAAAGAAAAGCTCTTTTGCATTTTAGCAAAAGAGCTTTTCTAATTCTAATAATACCGAATTCAATACGACATATCTTATTGAATTCGGTATTATGTCGTGGAACAAGAAGAACCTGACTCCTGACCAAGAGCGCAGCGACCAGCCTGACTCCTGATTCCTATTTTCTATTGCTTCACTAACTTCAATGTCTGTAGATTTTTTCCATCCACTTCAAGAGTAATCAAGTATATTCCAGCATTCCAATTTTGTCCGACTTCGATTCGGTTAGTGTTATTTTCAATATTAATAGATTCCATTAATTGACCTAAAACGTTGAACACATTTACTTGAGCCTGATTGAATGAATGGTCAAAATCTAGCTCAACAAAAGTGTTTTTATCAAATGGATTTGGATAAATTTGGAAATCAATTCCTCTTGCTTCCAAGTCCGCAGTTGACGATGGCATTCCTTCTTCAATAATAAATGCATCCAACGCAGCTTCTACCAAGTGACCTTGCGGTTGATCTTGAGCAGCATAGATCATCGTCATATTATCAGTAATATCAATAAAGTCTGAAAGGATAAAAGATGATTCTGGTCTCCAATCAGAACCTGATTCTGTGATGGTTTCCAATATAACTTCATCAGTCCCATTAGAAACTGAAATAACATAATCGTCATTTGGATTTCCATTTCCTCCTTCATTGTAAAACCAAGTTCGGTATTTTACGATAGGCTGGTTGTATGTTGTCAAATCCATCACAGGAGAAACAAGTTCTGTGATTCCGCCATCAATATCATCATTTCCAGCACCACCGCCATCATTTCCAGTTACATAACACTCTATTCCTAAATCTCCATCCACATCCACCTCAGGGTTACTTTGGTCACCTTGATTAATTGTGCCGATAGGTTCACCTAATTCCCATACTCCAGTTTGAGCAGAGTTATTAATTTCCCAATCAAAATCAAAAAAGAAATCATCTTGGTATCCTTCACTCAAACTAAGCGTGACAGAATTATTATTTGGGTCAACGGAAAGTACTTCTACAGTATGTAGGTAACCCCATTTTCCAGCAAAGAATTGATAGTCACCTTCAAAAATATTAGTTAAAGTAAAAGTTCCATCTCCATTTGAAGTAGTCGAATAGATGGCTCCATCACTAGATTGAGCAATAACTGCTACATCAGCAAGAGAAGTGCCGTCAGCAGCTTTTAAAGTATTTCCAATCATATCAATAGTTGCTAATGGAATCATTTGAACATCAAGCATAGTGATTACTCCATTTTCAAAAATAGCAGATGTCGTCAATGGAAAATATCCAAACTTTGTGAAAGTAACATCAAAAGTTCCTGGAGTGGCTTGACCAGTTTTATATGCTCCAACATTATCAGAATAGTCAAGATTGGGAGCAGGCGCATCAATGGTAATTTCTACATCATTAATAGATGCACTAGTATTAGCATCAGTTACTTGACCTTCGAGGTAGCAACCTTGCACATAATTTGGATGTAAAACATATAATCCACTTTGAATATCTGACACCAAAATTAGTCCTGATGGCAAATATGGATATGCTCCCCAAGCTCCACTTAAAACAGTAGTATTTGGAATGAAAGTATCAAAGTTTCCTACTTCGATTAAATTATCAGGGTGAGTCGCATCCAAAATAATACAACCATCTGAGTAGTAGGATACGATCACATAGTTGTTCCAAACATGTGCATTGTGAGGAATCACTCCCTCGCCAAGTGTGGTAGTTGGACGGAATTGATCCATCTCTTTGATGTCATTTAGATCAGAGACATCGTATGCTCCAACTGGTGCGTTCGCCAACTCATCAGTCGTGAAAACAAAGTTATTGTCATCAGTTGCCCATGCATTATGAGTAAAATTGAATGGAGTCGTTTGTATTCCACCTAATTGAATATTCATTTTATCTGTAACATCAAAAATTTGCAAACCATTGGTCAAATTGGAAGAGTACATAAGGTTTCCTTTGGTGAAAACATCGTGTGAATAACTTCCTTGAATATTATTTACAAAAACAGGATTATAAGAATCGGTAAAAACATCAAAGATCATTACCGCCCCATTGTTCAAGTTACAACCTGCCAAATACATCCAACCATCTTCGTCGATATAAAGGTTATGGCATTTTTCCAAAGTACCTTCATTAAGCAATTGAGGTTTCCAATAGTAAGATTCAAAAGAAGTTGGCAAATTTGTCATATCAATTACCAATAAGCCATCAGCACCTACATCTGTTGTTACAAAGGCAAAGTTTCCAAAAGTTTTGATGTCTCTCCAGGTAGATGAAGTACCAGGAATGTAACCAACTTGAGTTGGATTAGCAGGATCTGCTAATGAGACAATTGATGTTCCATTTCTGGCACCTACTAGAGCATATTCAGTTTCATCAGGAGCTGCATATCCCCAAATATCATTCAAGTCTTCAGAGTAAGGTAAGTTACCAACAAATGAAACATTAAGTTGAGCGGACATATAAAAAAATGAAAAGCACAATGTTGATAAGAGTAATAATTTTTTCATACAAATTTTTGAGTTTGATAAATTGTTTAGAAACGATTTCTAACTAGTGTCTGAACGAAAAGTCTTAACTAGTTGATTATCAATTTATTACAAAGGTTTCAACACTCGAATCTTTTTTTTATTTTTTTTAAAAAAGATGTATAATCTGCTGTAAATGAGTCGCTTGTGAAATCACTCAGGATTTGGATGTAAAATATTCGTTTTATTCAAAAATATTCAAACTCATTTTGAGGCTGAAACGTAATAATAGCAACGGTTTCAGACTTTTCGTTCAGACACTAACTAGACTTTTGACATAACTAGAAAGATTGTAAAATACAAACTGTTCCAGATATTTGAAAATAATAACAAATTTAAATATTATGGTAGAACAGTTCTGCAAATCAACATTACAAATAGAAGTTGGAAATAACAAAGCCTTGGCCAATCTAGTTATGGGATTATCAAGTAACCCACGAGCAAAGTCAGTAGTGGAAGTGAGTCTAAGCCCTTGCTATCATTATCAACAAAGCAGTATCAACAAAGCGATAAATACGTTTTATGAAAAGAAAAAATCAAAAGAACGACTAGAGCTTGGAAAAAAAAATTGTCAATCAAGAAAGATAAATGTGAAAACCCTTTGAAATTTTTTGGTTATTGAATACGGATATTACTCCGTTGTTCTGTCCCCACTCGCTCACTTTACCAGAACGGCGCATGGTTTATCAGCCCAATAATCAAGTAAATGGGAATCGACCAGTAGAGGTAGGATATGAATTAAGTATAGAAAAATTATCGTGTCGCCAACCGTTTTATGGTGCAAACGAACCGTCATGGAGTCCACCATTGAGTGTGCGTTTAGTGCCTTTTGGCAAGAATAAAAATAGTTTTACGGCGAGCCGATTTTTAAAAAGAAAATGTGGTTAGGAGTATGGGAAAAAGAAGAAAAGAAATAACGGGATAAGAAATTTATTATTGTACCGTTCCTAACTCGAATGATCCGCCACAATTAACCATTCCCCTTTTATTTTTTTTAGAATCAATAAAAAATGACCTTCCAAATCTCCAAGATCAGCACCTCGTCTGAGATGCCATTTTCCTACAACTGAGATAACTTTCCGACTTCGCTTATCCATATTAATAATATCAAAACTCAAAAAACCCATCGCTTCTTTGGAAGGATAACTTTTTTTATAATTATCGAGCGTATTTTGCCAGCCATAAGTAGGCCCTTTTGAGCCGATGAATTGTAGTTTTTCAGATTTCCAATATGTTGTCATAAATCCATCAATGTCTCCTCGATTCCATGCTTCGGATTGAGTAGTCATCAAATCTTTTATTTTTTCGAAATCTTTATTTTGGGAAAAAGTGAGTTGGGAAGAAAAGAAAATTAAGCTAAAAAGTAGGATTGTTTTTTTCATGATTTTGTTTTAAGTACTTGGATAAGGAATCAGGTGTTTTTTGTTTTCCCCAAAGTGTTAGAACATTGAATACAAATTATGGGGAACACAAAAAGCCCCTGACTACTGACAGTAAGCGCAGCGAATGATCTGACTGCCTGACTCCAGTTTATTATTTTTTATAAAAATAATAAACTACCAATGGAATCAAAAAATGTGGCAATCTATAAACTGCTTCGTGCACCCACATCATCAAAGTATCTTCCATCATATCTAAATAAAAATGTCCAACTATTCGAGCCATCGTCGTCGCCAATCCCCAAAAGATAGTATAAAGCAATATCCAATTTCCGATTTTCCCTTTGATAAAAATTCCAATCGCAATGACGAAATCCAGCACACCAGCAAAATTCAAAACCACAATAGCAGTCGATTCTTGCACTCCTAAAATTGTCATCACCATTTCAATAAAATGTCCAGGTCGTGGATAATAATTCAAGGCATATAATCCATGGGAAATAAAAGTAATCGCAATCGCAATCTTCATCCACATAATCAAACGATTATTCACTTCTTGGTTTTTCCATAAATAAAATAGAAAAATGGGTGATCCAAATTGTAAACTATATTCCCAAAATTGTCCCCATTGGAAAAACTTCTCTTTGCAGTATAGAAATGATAAAAACATCAAACTTGCAGCTCCCACCCATAAAATATAAGTCAAAACTCGTGGAATTTTTTTTATAAAAATTGCAACCAAAGCACACATCACATAAAACCACCCATTTGCTTTTATGACATTCTGAATCGTTGCATCCATCTCAGGACTCGTAATAAAATCTTCGTAAGAAATATTGGAAAACCAAGGCAAAATCGAAATCATCCAATCTTCATCCCACAAAAAAGTTCGGAAAGGTGCATCCCAAATAATGTGTTGCCATGCCCTTCCCAAAAAAACGGAAACGGTAGCCAACTGAACCAAAAAAAAAATATATTGAAATTTTTTCGACGACATGAATAGGGATTTTCAATCTGTTAATCTCGATTTGAATAAAAATGCAAAGCTCATAATATCAAACAACTTTTGTTACAGAGTACTTAGTGCTTGGACACAATTAATCAGATATTTATGACGGTCTATTTTTCGCTTATTCTTCGTTACAAAAATACTCACTACCCGTTGGGGTAGCTCCGTTTTTTTGTGCCTCGACTAAACAAAAAATAGCCTCGGTCAAAATGCCCGATTAATTATGTCCAAGCACTCAACAAGGCGACTCGAAGTCTGATATTGTCAACTTCTATATGGAAACGTAAAGATTTTTTGAATATTCAACACTCAACAACTGTTAATGATGAGCGGTTAATATCACAATGTAATTACAAAGTGGCGTTAATCATTAACATAACAGTTAACCATTCACCGTTATTTTCTGTAAATGACATCTTCTTTCATATTGAAAAGCATAAAGCTAGACATGTCTGCTGCAGTCTGAATTTGTTTATCTGTAGGTACACCTGCGCCATGACCAGCACTTGTTTCCACTCGAATGACAACTGGATTATCTCCTTGATGCTTGCTTTGCAACTCTGAAATAAACTTAAAGGAATGTGCTGGAACTACCCGATCATCATGATCAGCAGTCGTCACCATAGTCGCAGGATATTCCGTTTCTTTTATATTATGCAAAGGAGAATATTTGATTAAATATTTGAAGGCTTCTGGATCATCGCTTCGGCCATAATCTGTCGCCCAAGCCCAACCAATCGTAAAAGTATGATAACGTAACATATCCAAGACACCTACTTGTGGAAAAGCAACTTGAAACAAATCAGGTCGTTGTGTCATGCACGCGCCCACCAAAAGTCCACCATTCGAACCCCCTTGAATCGCTAATTTTTCTTGCGTGGTATAATTTTGAGCAATCAAATATTCTGCTGCCGAAATGAAGTCATTGAAAACATTTTGCTTATTTTCTAAGGTGCCTGCTTTGTGCCATTTTTTTCCAAATTCTCCTCCACCTCGAATATTGGCAACGGCGTATATTCCTCCGTTTTCTAAAAGTACTGTATTCGATACTCTAAATGATGGCAAAACTGGAACATCAAAACCACCATATCCATATAAAAGTGTTGGTCGTTTTCCATCCAATTTCAATCCTTTTTTATAGGTTAAAAACATGGGAACTTTAGTTCCATCGTAGCTCTTAAACCACACTTGTTCGGTGGTGTAATCATCAGATTCAAAATCAACTTTAGGTGCTTTGAAAACAGCAATTTTCTTAGCCGTCATATCCAAACTATAAACTGTGGTTGGTCGGGTAAAAGAAGTGAATGAAAAGAACGCTTGATTGTCTTCTTTTTTTCCACTAAATCCTCCAACGGTGCCGATACCCGGCAACTTCAAATCAGACTCATATTTTCCTTCCAAATTATGAAATTGAACTTTACTTGATGCATTATGAATGTAGGTGGCGATAATTTTTCCGCCGATGATTTCGATTCCTTGCAGCGCATCTTTTTTACTTTCTTCGATGACTACTTTCCAATTTTCTTCTGCTGGATTTTCTGTATTGATTGAAATAATTCGATTATTAGGTGCTTGATAATTGGTCATGATTAACAATTTATTTTCATCATTATCAGCGATGGAAAAGTCATTGTCGAATGATTGCCAAATGGGAATTATTTCGCTTTCTTTCTTACTTAAGTCCTTGAAGTACAAGGCATTACCACTTGTAGATTGTACGACAGAAAGAATTAAATATCGTTCATCTTGCGTGGTGGAAGCATACACATTTTGTAAAGGATTGGCTCGGTCAGAGTAAGTCAAAACGTCGTCAGATTGATCTGTTCCAATCTTGTGATAATATACTTGGTGAAATTCATTTTTGGCAGACAAGGCTTTTCCGTCTTCTGGTTTTGGATATCGACTATAAAAAAAACCATCTTTGAACCAACTGATTCCTGAGAATTTTACCCAACTAATTTTGTCTTTAAGCGTCTCGCCATTTTTCAAATCTTTGACATGAATCGTTCGCCAATCTGAGCCACCTTCTGAAATTTGGTAGGCTAATAAATTTCCAGTTTTATTAAAACTTAAACTTCCTAAAGAAGTCGTTCCATCAGTTGAGAAATTATTAGGATCAAGTGCTACCTTTGAAGCACCATCTAAAGTTTCTTGTTCGTAAAGTACTGCTTGGTTTTGGAGACCATCATTTTTAAAATAATAGTATTTTCCACCTTCTTTAAAAGGAGTGCCAAATCGTTCAAAATTCCACACCTCTTTGAGCCGATTTTTAATGGCTTCTCGATATGGAATTTGATCTAGATAATCAAAGGTTACTTTATTTTGATTGGTGACCCATTCAGCAGTTTCTTTGGAATTATCGTCTTCCAACCATCGGTAAGGATCTTGGATTGCAGTGCCGTGATAGTCTTCAACGGTTTCGTCTTTTTTTACATCAGGATAAGTCACAGGTATAGTTTTAAAATCTGTTTTTTGAATTTCATTAGGAGCAGTTAAACTTCCAGAATCAGAATTAGTTTCACAACTACAAATTGCTAAAACAGTTAAAAATAAAAGGTATTTTTTCATGATAAAAATTTTTTAATTGGATTGAATCAATCCTTGGGTTTTCATCGTAATATAATTGCTTATTTTAATATGATTAATTTTTGTAGAAATTAAGGTGTGTGGGTAAGCTTAAAATTATTAAAAAAACTATCTTTCTCTTTGTAATCAAATGCGTAAATGAGTTTTTTTTCCGTTATATTGACGATTAATTTTTTTATTTTTATTAATTTTGATTTATGCAAGTTAAAAATTTTTTACATTTTCTCCTGATTACTTTTTTCCTTTTTTCCTTCTCTGTAATGGTTGATGCTCAACGAATAGAGCAGAACAAGGAGGGAGAAAAAATTATACGTTTTTCAGATGGAAGATGGGAGTATTTTGATAAATTTAATCCTATTCATACGAAGGTTGAAGAGGAAGCAAAAAGAAAAGAGACTGCTTCACCTCATGATATTCTTGATGAACAAACTTCAAAGGGTGCTGTGGATGACTTTGATTATATGGATGAAAGTGAGGAGGAACGGTTTGAAAGATTATTAAGCAATGCTGAAGATAAATTAGCTTTGGCTGAAGAAAGAGAAAGTGATATTAAATTTTCAAAAATACTTTTAGAGGAAGAAATGGAGGATTTGAAAAATGATGAAAATTCAACAGATGAACAATATTTTTTATTGAAACGTCAATTAAAGTTGACTTCCAAATTGGAGAAGGATGCTAAAAAGAATGTCAAAAAAAATAAAAAGGAGTTAGGCAAGTTAAAGAAGCAAGGAAAAATAGTTAAGCAATCAACTACCAAAAAATCAAAAAAGAATAAAAAACAAAATGACAAAGTGAAAGAATCGCAAGATTTGAAGTACACTTATAAAGAAGATGGTACCTTTTATTTAGCTTCTAAGAGATTTGAAAAATACTCGAAGAGTGAAGATGTCATGTATAATCCTCCTCCAAAAGATTGTAATCTAGCTTTCGATGGTGTGGATGAATTTATGGGGAAAAAGAGAAAAGATGTTGAACGAGATGTCTTCTTTACTTTCACAAGTGACGATATGAGGAGATATATGAAAGCGGATGATTATATATCGTGCGAAGGAAATTTGACTCAAATCAAAGGAGGTGTTTTATTGCTTAATTTATTTATTACAGTTAATTCAACAGATGCTCTACGAGCATTTGGTGGTTTGACTAGAGGAAATTTGGTGACGCTAAAAATGATTAATGGAGAGAGTATCAACTTAATTAATAATCAATCTGATAATGGGGTTTATGATCCATTGAGAAAGCAACATACCTTCACAGGACAATTTCGAATCACCTTAGGACAAGAGAAAAGTTTGAAAAAAAGTGAAGTGGATTTTGTCAGAATTATTTGGAATACTGGTTACGAGGATTATGAAGTTTATAATTTGGACTTCTTTATTAATCAGTTTAAATGTTTAAAATAATACATTACGAAATAGAAAATACTTAAGAAACATCCCGAATTTTCAGATTGAAAGTTCGGGATGTTTTTTTATGGAAGAACTAGAATTGACTGTTGAATTGTTTTTTCTAAAAGTGAGCGTAGAGAAAACAACAAAATGAAATGCATCTAAACTAAATGACCAACTATTTATTACACGTTGGGGATAGCAGTTTAACAACTAGCGAAACGAAAACAGTTCAACTGTAAAAAAATGTTTCCAACATTCAGGATGACTCCTTTTTATTTTCTATTTCGTAAATTCGCCCCCAGAATTTTGTATTTATTTTTTTTGAAAAAAAGTAACGATGAACGAATTAGATGAAGCTCATAAAAGAGTATTAGGATTACAACTGCCAACTGACCCTCGGTGGGTCAATATGGCTGAAATGGATTTGACAGAAATCTTAACGGATCATGCTTACTGCGAACAAAAAGCAGCTACTTCATGTATTACGCTTATCCAACAATATCCTGAAAAAGTGGAAATGGTGGAAGAATTGGCTCCTATCGTAACGGAAGAATGGGGACATTTTAGATTAGTTTTAGCAGAGATGAAAAAGCGAAATTTAATCTTGGGACGACAACGAAAAGATGAGTATGTCAACAAGTTGATGAAGTTTCAAAAGAAAGATGGTGCTTGGGAAGATCGTTTGATAGAAAAATTATTAGTTTTTGCCTTGATTGAGGCGAGAAGTTGCGAGCGATTTAGATTGTTGTCTTTGCATATTTCTGATGATGAATTAAAAGATTTTTATTACAAATTTATGGTAGCCGAGGCAGCTCATTACAAGATGTTTATCAAATTAGCTAAGAAATATTCTAGTGAAGAAAAAGTGAATAAACGATGGAAAGAGTACTTGGACTTCGAAGAAGCAATGTTGAAAACCTTAGAAGTGAGAGGAGATCGAATGCACTAATTTAATGGTTAACGGTGAATGGTTAATATCACAATGTAATTACAGAATGGTGTTAATCATTCACCGTTAACAGTTAACCGTTAAAGTTTAGTCTTCGTCAATAATTGCGTCGTCGATTAATGGGTCGCCGTCGCCGTCAACATCTGTGAAGCCTTTGATTTCTCCTTGAAAAGGTTCTTTAGTTACTTCCTTTTCGGCAGCTTCTTCCAATTGTTTTTGACGTTCTTCGGTATTAACAAAAATATCATTTGCTACTGGAGGTGTTTCTTTTTTTCCTTCTCCGCTGTAATCACCTTCCGCATATTTTTCAGCTTTAGACCAAAAATCATCTTTTCCTTCGAGCAAATCTTCCTTCAAGTTATCGTAACCAATAGGAGCATCTTTTTGATCAAGAATGTCTTTTCCTTTGACATGATTTTCTAATCTTTCTCCAAATGTAGAGGCTTCATCCAAATGATTTTCCAAATCATCTTGAGCTGCGGCAGCGTTTGCTTTTTCAACTAGATCATTAGTTTTGTCTTGAAGTGTATTTCCTAAATCATTTGCTTTGTCCATCGCATCTCCTGCAAGGTCATGAATTTTTCCGCCAATGTTCTCTGACAAATCTTTTCCTTTTTCCAAAAGGTCACCACCTTTGTCGAGGATGACACCGCCTACATTTTCAGCAACGCTTCCTGCTTTTTCTTCGAATTTTTTTCCAGCATCTAAGATTTTTCCACCGACATCTTCAGCAACGCCTCCTGCTTTATTGACCGTTTCATTTTCCGCTAGCGAGTCGTAGGTTTTGTTGGCAGCACCTTTTGCACCTTCGACAAAATCGCTTGCTTTTTCACTAAAAGATTCTGTGAAATCTCCTGCTACGTCTTTTGCTTTACCCAATAAATCACCTCCTTTTTCTCTCATAGTATTTCCTACGTCACCAGCAGTTTCTTTAGCAGATCCTAAAAAATCATCAGCAGAATCTAGGAAGTCAGCTCCTTTTTCTGTTCCATAATCGGCTGCTTTGTCTGCGGCAGATTTGGTGACGGCTTTTGCTCCGAAGAGTACTTTTTTTATTTCATTAAAGAAACCCATGTTATTTCAATTTTTATTTTTTGAAAAATGTAAATGTGTTAGCGACAGCGTTATGTAAAATTAAGCTTTCACATTTTCCTCAAATATATTACAAAAATGATGAATTAAAAAATGAGAAATCCGTGGCACGACTTGAAGCTCTGCCGTGTGCACACTTATGGGCAAGGATTTTTTTTTTCATATTATTCGTTCATAGTTGGCTTTGTGCAGAGCGAAGTTTCGTAAAGTGATTACGGAAGCCATGACACAGTTTAACCTGCGCTTTTTATTTTCTCAAAAACCTCGTGGAGAATTTTTCGATCAATGACATGTTTCCCTTCAAATTCGATAGATTCAAAATCAAGAGATTGCTCTTGCATAAACTCATGATGCCAAGTGACCTGTTTTTCTTTGAGAAATTCATCTTCATTTCCATATACCCATTGTAGATTTTTTTTGGAAAAATAATCTTGGTGTGGCGTGTAATCTAAATCTTCAGGAAGTAATCCTGCCCATAAAATTAAATGGTCAAAATCTGGAAACTCTCGAGTGATCCAACGCACCTGAGTCGCACAGCCTTGAGAAAAACCGAGCAGGATAATTTTTATGTCAGTTGACATTTGAGATTTATATTCTTCGTATAGTTTTTTGATGTAGCGGGTGTAATCTGCAATTTCATCTAAGCGATTTTCCTTGGTCATCCAACTTGAACCAACTGGATTTGGATCGGAACGTTTCCAATAAAATCTAGATAATCCTTCGGGGGCTAAAATGAAATTTTCAGTTAAGTCGAGTTGGTCAAATTTGTAGATGAATCTGCTAGCCAATTGACCATAGCCATGGGT
>Ga0114957_1001843_pt1 | contig 21772 bp, 17 predicted proteins | sample BantaG_FD_87175 | JGI IMG/M metagenome (GOLD analysis project Ga0114957, IMG submission 87175) | Marine algal microbial communities from Bantry Bay, Ireland - BantryBay_4 metaG | ecosystem: Host-associated > Algae > Red algae > Unclassified | place: Bantry Bay, Ireland | collected 2014-11-21 | reverse complement strand
GCTAAGTTATCTCCATCAGTGACATCAGTGACAAAGGCAAAAACGATAGTCTCATGAGTATCAAATCTTCTATAATGTGGTACATTGAGAATCAACTCTGGCAAACCGTCCAAACCATCACCACCTCTCTGAGGGATACATGCAAATCCTGTACCTTCTGCTGCACATGGGTAACTGTCATATGGACTCAATGGTAGGAATATCTCATCAACTGATGTGTTACTTTCATCCTCCATATCTATGTTAAACTTCATCAATCTGATTCCATCTTGACTTGAATTGCCCCAACTACTGTCATCTAATAAGAGTACAATTGGACTGTCTTCCATTGGCTCAAGTTGACCATTCCAATCAACTGGAGTACTTGTTAGAAATCCTCCCTCGATATTAGCGCCAACAATCTCAACACGCTGCATCGCAACATCGTCAGCTCCCACCATGAGTGAGTCTCTATCGATAAAATATTGATGTAATGCGGCTGGTCCTGTTCCTGTTTCATTTGAGGTTACCACAAGGTGTTTATTCCAGATACCAAACTTAGGGTAATCAGGAAACCGAGGAGCACTAAATCGATACACGTGGTAAGAACCAAATGGATCAGTTGTAACTGACACAGCAATTAATAAATCTGTAGGGCCTGTAAATTCAGTAATGATCCACTGATTTGTCTGTTCATCATAGAGTATGATTGGATCACCAAGTGAAGTACCATTGACAGATGACCAAAGCGAACTTGCCGCGAATGTAGTCTCCATTTCACCTTCTTTATTGAAGATTGCAATCTCTGTTGCATTGATTGCTTGAATGTAGTAATCAAGGCCAATATCACCTGTAGGATCAGTTGGCGATGAACCATTAGTAATACCTTCGACATTAACAAGAGGTTCCGTTGGATCTAATCTACTTGCGAATACTTCTGTCTGTCTCAACTTATCGGCACCCTGATGTTCTAACTCTGGGTATTTGACTTTAGTCTTACTTCTCCCTTTGAAATTTTCTGGTACTCGCCGCTTAGATTTCCAAAGATTTCTTTTTTCTATTGATGTTTTATTCTTTCTCACCAATTCAGTAACAGGTACTGTTTCACCTAAGTAGACAGCCTGTGTACTTGTGACTTTGACATCGTGTATTAGGTTTGGCTCAGCTGTCTGGCATAAAGTAAGTGTTGCGATACTCGCGAATAAACAGATTGTAATTAGCTTGATAAAGATTGCTTTCATTTTACCTTTGTTTTATTATTGGTGCTGAAGTTCCTTTTTTTACTGATTGAGTAATGGAAGGCTCATCCAACTCTTTATTCGGGCTTGTAGCCTTTATAACGATTGGGTATGCAAGTAGTTCATCTATTGTCATTACTTCTGTGAGAGTAATAAGATATACATTTTGCGATTTAGAGGAAAGAGCTATCTTACTTATCTTACTCCCTAGAGTAGATCTCAAGTCTTTCATATTGTAACCATCTTTAAGAGTGATGATATATTGCTTGTCAGTAAATGCTGGTTGATTTTCTTGAGAGACCATCTTTCTATTACAGCCTATAAGTGTGAGCAAGCCCATGCAGAAGATGGTGGTTATCAGTGTTTTCATAGTAAGTTATTCATAATTCATAAAGACTTAATAACTCAATAAAACTAGAATGAGTAATCAAGCCTCAGTGATACATTTCGTGGTGGTTCAAGTCTAGCTGGTCTCCGCATGATCTGAGAATTAAACAAATTATTCCCATGAAGAGTTACACTTAGGTGATCAAACTTCACTCCAAGTCGTCCTCCTAGCAAGTGATAAGCTGTAGAGTTTTGACTTAAAAAGCCTTCTAACTCAAGAAAGTCGTTAAACTCAAAAAAGAGATTGTCTATTGCGACCATCTCTGAAGCATATTGATAGCCTAGTCCAAAAACGAATTTCTTCACACTAGCTTGGATATCAATCTTGGCATTGTGCCGAGTCCGATACTTAAGGATATTTTCAGTACTCGTACTTGTAGCCGCAATCTCTGGAGTAAAATCTTGATACCTTGGATCAATAAATGCGTATCCGCCTATTATTCTGATTGGGATTCCAAAGAAGTCTGATTCGCCACCAAACTCAAGTTCAATTCCTTTAATTTCTGTATCACCAATATTCTGCGAACTAAATCCAAAACCCCCTTCTTGGAATGCAAGAGTAAATTCTGTCATGTCCTCATATCTTGAGATAAAAGCTGCCAAGTCAACGAATCCTCTCCAACCTCCAACTTTGACTCCTTGCTTATAGCCAATCTCAGCACTCCACCCTGTCTCTGATTGTAAGTCAACATTGGGGAAGATAGTAAATGCTCCTACTGATGTAGAAATAAATTTTTCAGTAATGGTTGGATATCTATAGCCTTGACCAAATGAAATTCGCATTGCAGAGTAGTCACTTATCTTATAGTTAGCACCTGCTCTAAATATCGTTTTCATCTCATCCTCTCTCCCTTCATTTGGTAATATTGTAGTACCGAGTTGACTGGGAGCTTGGAGGAGATTAAACTCTGATCGGAGTCCCAAACTGACCTTTAGTTTTTCTCCAATATATTTATCCATCTGTGCATAGGCAGCAAGATTACGAGCTGTAATCAGAGTATCACTGAAGAGTTCACTATCACTATTCACGGCAGATCCTACTAATCCTGCAGTAAGATTTGCATCAATTGATTTTATCTTGGTCAAGAATTGATATTCAGCAGAATAAAATTGTGAGGTATTTGATCTATTTTCAGTGTTCGTATTTTCTACATTGAAGTACCTCGCAAAGACTTTATGTCGATTCCCTTTATTATCAAAATAGGTAACTGATGGATCCACAAAAAATCGTTGACTCTCATTATTTGAGAGTGAGTTATTGACATATCCGTACTGCCCTGTTGAACTATTCCGCCATAAGAGATGAGAGACATTATTAGTCTTATTGTATGTAGCTCCTAACTCTGCTGTTAAGTTTGGAGAAAACCGATATTTAAATTTGGTAGAGAGTCGTCCTCTATTGTTAAATGCATCTTGATAGACCTCTTCAGCTCTACTGTAGAATCCATTTACAACTAAATCTAGTGATCCTATCTTTTGCTTATGAAGACCTGAAACATTCCACTCATATGGGATGAGTTCATCCTTGTACCAATGTGCAACCTCGAGAGCTGGAGCTCCAAATGCTCGATATGATGTGCTGAGTCGAGTAACAGGAACACTCCCTGCTTCGCCAGTCCTGATATTAATAATTCCATTGAGTGCAGCCGATCCATAGAGTACCGATGCAGCTCCTTTGAGGACTTCTACTTGTGAGATATTTTCGACAGGGATATCATTCCAATTGAGGCGTCCTGCATCAGCTTGCAGTGCAGAGATATTATCTACTAAGATTAAGACCCTACTCCCTGCACCATACGAATAACCAGAACCTCCTCTGATATTGGCTTGACCGTCCTGGATCTGAAGACCCGGTACCTTATCGAGGGCTTGGTCTAATGACGGAATATTAGCATCAGATAATAAGTCTGGCTTTATCAGACTGATAGAAGTTACAGACTCGATAATAGGCGAATCATACTTGGATCCAGTAATAACAGCGGCATCTAATAGATACTCACTAGATGTCATTACTAATGTGATCTCTTGATCACTCGCTACTGAGAGTTCCAATGACTTATAACCAACATAACTTACAGTGATATCTAAGAACTCTTGATCACTTTCAAGGTTAAATACGCCATATATATCGGTAATCACTCCGTCATCACCTGTCGAAACAGCTGCACCAATGAGTGGCTCTCCAGTGAAATCGTCAGTAACCTTACCCGTAAATGTATACTGCTGTGCAGAACAGAAGGTAGCGATGATAAAGAAACAAAATAATAGTATGAGTCTCAACTGCATTAAATCTCTAAGGCTAGGTTAGTTTATAGTATTCCAAATTACACAAAACCACATCAACAAAAGATTGGAGTCATGGATAAGTACATAATAAGTCTAAGTATGTCATCACATGTGATGTAATTACTCACTTAAAATCAATCAAAATAGGATAAACTGTGCTTGAGGTTGCTTAGGGTTGCTTAATCATATCAAGGTCTAACCACTTATCTTCGGCAATACCAATCGACCAAAAGTCAAAAAACCCACCAGAAGCTTTAGCAACGTGCTTTGCAAAACTGACATAACTCATATAGAGTTCTTTTGCTATTTCTCTAGGGAGTAGTGGTAATATTGAATTTACCTCAGCAATCCGTTTGACCAAGATATTAGATCTGTCATCCACTAGACCAGGCAACTCTTCCAACTCTGCTTCAAGTACTTCCGTAAAATCTCTACCTACTTCTCTATAGAATCCATGAAGAGTATCAGAGTTAGCATATGTTCTGATTTTAGCTAGCTTCTCAGCCCAATTTTTTTCATCTTTATCAAGATTGCCATCAGCACCTCCTATCAGGATAGTGATTCTTGCAATAGTCTTTGTTAATGTCTTGAATTGGTCTTCATTGATAGTGTGAAAATGCTCAATCATTAGATCTTAGTTTAGTGTTTTGGATGTCAGATTTGCCGCAAATATAATCCAATCAATTGTATTACTAAAAAATTAATTTTGCACCTAGACTTGGGATGATTGGCAACTGATCTACTCTCTCATATCTCAGTCTATCAAAATAGAAGATATTTTTACGATTTGCTACATTCGTTACACTAAAATTCGCCTCCAATCTTGCCCAATCAGTGATCTGCCACTTCTTAGTTACTGAGGCATCTAACCTATGGTAGTTAGGTAGCCTACCGCCATTCCTTTCTTCATCATAGATGATATCAATGTTGTCATTGTTAGATGTTAAGATATCAGTCCCCACTCCATCATCAAATACTACACTTTCGTAAAATCCTTGTGTGAGAGTAAATGGAAATCCTGATCCGAAATTATATCGAATACTTGCACTGAAATCACCTCTTTCATCAAAGTTATATGAGGCAAGAAGATTCATATTATGTCGTCTATCAAAGAGTGTTGGGTACTCTTGTTCTCCATCAAATCTATTAGCAAAGCCATATGAGTATGTTCCCCAGAGATACCACTTCGGATGCGAATATTTAGCCGAAAAGTCTATACCATAAGCATCTCCTACTTCAGTCACAAAGTTAGCTTCTTCTCTGCTAATCTTATTCCGGTTCACAACTATCAGTTGAGTAAAGTCTTTAAAATAGCCTTCTACATTGATTGTCAGTTTATCTGACAAATCAACTTCAACACCAGCCACTGCATGATTAGCAAACTGAAGTCTACTCTCTGCACTCTTGCCGTCAAATGAGGTAATCTCACTCTGTGGACCTGATAAGAATCCATTAAAGAGACTAATCACATCACGTTCATTATTGGTCGCAAGTATATTCTGACTATAGACTCCACCTGCAGCTTTAAGACGGATATTATCAGTAACATTGAACTTAAGACCTAGTCTTGGCTCTATTGATGGCTCGCTGACAGCTGCATAATACTGGAATCTTACCGATGGCTCTATGACCAATCTATCCCATGACTTTCTAAATTTAAGGTATGCAGAGAGCTCACTACTATTCTGGAACTGATTGAGGTTGACCCCAAATTGATTAGTAAAATCAAATTCCGTTCTCACTGATTTGAGCTCGACTCCGTAGTCAAACTCATAGGTGTTAGCAAAGAAATTAAAATCTAAGCCTAAGAAGTACTCATCTATGCCACTCTCTCTTGGTTGGTCGTCACCTTCGATGATCTGTGTATCATAACTTGTGTATCCAAACTTACCATTTACAATCAGATTACTCGCTTGCGGCAAGAGTGTGAAGTTTGCTCCAGCTCCCAGGTTCTTCCAATCAATGTTAGCAATCTCTGGATTGAAAAAAGAATCTTCATAATTGAAACCAAAGAAGTTGAATTTTGATCCATTAGCAGTATAAAATGAAGTCTTTGCGTAGAGATCTGTAAAATCAAATGGAAGTCCATCATCCGTTTCAGTGGCATAACTATAGAGCAACTTAGATGTTTCATCTATGATTGACTTCTTAGCAGTCACAACGAATGATCCACCACTCCCTTCTTTTTTTCCTTTAAATAAAGGCCCTTCTACTAATCCTTTCAACATAAATGGACTTGCTGATACATGTCCACCAAATTCATTCTTATTCCCTTCTCTCGTCTTGATATCTACGACTGCCGATATCCGGCCTCCATACTCTGCATTGAATCCACCTGTCAATACATCTGCACTTCTGATCAGGTCAGTTTCAAATATCGAAAAGAACCCGATGGAGTGAAATGGATTATAAACTGTCATTCCATCTATGAGGATGAGATTCTGTACTGGTGATCCTCCTCTAATAAAAATCTGACCACCTTGATCACCTGTTGTCACTACACCTGGAAGTACTTGAAGATATTGGAGTATATCCGGTTCTCCTCCTGTACTTGGTAATGCCTTTATTTGCTTAGCTGTAACCTTTAACTTGGAGATCTGAACTTCTGTCCGAGCTTGTTCCTTAGCAGCAGAGATATTGACGACACCAAGTTCTACACCTCCTTCTGAGTCAAGATAGATCGCCTGATATGTGATTCCGTTGTTTTTAACTTTGACTTCTACACTTTGGTCACCGTAACCAAGATAACTTGCAACCAAGGTATATGTCCCAGCCTCAAGTTCACTCACTGAGAAAAATCCATTTTCATCTGTAACTGTCCCTTCACCTATTTCTTCAATCAATACATTACCGTAAAGAATTGGCTCACCTGAAGTCTTATCATAGAGATGCCCTCTTACAGTGCCATTTTGAGCTAAAGCAGTGGTGGCTAAGAGAATGGTGATCAAGAAAGTAACTGATCGTAAAATTGATTGCATAGGTAATTTGTGTTATTCCGATTAAAAATTGATTCTCGTTATAGAATCAACGGTGGTCTGGTGCAAAAGTACATACAATTCTTATCAAAAATTATTAAAATAATTGACAGCATTGCGTTGATAATTATCTCCTATTTGACCACTATTAAATGCTCCGTCAACCTCGCCTTGGGCTTGATTGTAAAGAGACCGTTGCCAGTCAGGATTCCTAATATCAAAGTTGCTATTAGAGTGCAGGATTTGATAATCATTTCCAGAGAGCGACGGATTGTAAAATAGAAATTTTATATCTGTCTCTCCTGTATTTTCTAATTTATTGTAGATCCATATTTCATATGGTGGAGCTGTTGGTTCATGCTCTTCGGTAATGACCACGTCTGGTTTTCCATATTTTAAGAAGTAGAACCCTCTATCATTTTCAAATCCAAAGCCTACATTGTTCCGATAGGTTTGATCAACCGCCTTGGCTACTTTCATGTAAGATTGATATGCTTCTTCAGTGTAGCTCGGTGCAGATTCTTTCCAATATGCATAGATGAAATATTGCATTCTTCTGAGGTTTCTATCATAGAGAATTTGATTGAGGATTTCTGATCTCTGTCCGTCAATCCTTGGAGCAAGTGCTTTGAGAGCATAGATGGATTCTTCAGGAGTAAAATCCTTAACCCATGAGGTCTCAAATTGCTGGTCTTTCTCCATCATTAGTATCAGATCTTGATTAGGACGCATCACTTGGAAGTTCTGAAAATTGACCGCTACCTGATTCTTTTCCTTGTCGATATATTCAGTAAGTAAGTGATAGTCACCCGATTGCAGGAGGCTCACATCTACAGCTTTAGTATAGATTCCTTGGCTGGTTGGATTCAGTCTTTCATATCCAGAGAAGAGTACTTCACCTAGCATGGATGGATTTCGCAATTCTTTGACTACCGAATACTTAATAAAGTAAACATCCTCTGGCTGAATAGAAGGGTGATAGTACTCTTGAAAGAAATAAAGAATATTTTGCTCTTCACTGACAAGATCATATGCGAGTTTTTCATATTTGAATCCATACTTCTCAAATGGCAACCCATCTTCTTTGCTTAGAGCACTACAGAGCAGTGGCTTACTTAGAGTTGGATTGATTGGTTGTGAGACTTCAAGTTTGATATCGTACCCTATCGTGTCTGATCCATATTGATCTACAAGCGTGATAAGCAGTTGATAAGTCCCATCTGTGAGTGCATACCTCTGAACATCCCAGAGATCAGTTTCTCTATTTTCTTCAGTAACTTCAATGGCATACTTCCCTATATGCACGGTGTTAGCTGGTTCTCCCTTTGTTATTTGAACAATGTATTCTAGAATTCCAACTCCCTCCTTTAGCGTGACAGTCTTACTCTGTATACCGAGATAATTTTCTAGATATCCGCCGTCTTCACTGTAGTATATTCTAGGATGAACACTATATGCGAGTTGTGCATTTGCTTGTAAGCAAATGAATAAAAAGCTAAAAAAGATGAATGGTAACCTCAACATTTTGTTCTATTTTGCCAGTAATGATTACTGACTATTCTCTCTGCCATAAAGGTATTAGATTCTGTCGAATAAAAGAGTAAAAATTGCTGCTGAGCAGTCTAGATGACATTTAGTTTTCCTCTTACTTGACTGACTCATGGAGTTTGTCTCTTCCCTACTCTAATTTAAAAAGTCTTCGTGACTTTATCCTCTCCAATAAAGTAGGCTACAACATTTTTCAATCAGTTTGATTTTGCAAAATGCACCACTTTCATTTAATTACTTTTGCATCTTCCATGTATCTCCAAAATTATCTTAAAATTAATTTATTATTTTAGGTAAACCATGAATTCCTAATCTTTGAGCAATCGAATAGCAAACTTTAGCAGACTTTTGAATTGGCTTTGACATAAACTCAATCTCTGTTATCTTTACCAATGCTCATCTAAAATAATTGACTAAACCATGCTTAGAAACCTGATCGCTGTAGTACTTGGAATCATTGGTGGAGGACTTGCAGTTGGGTTGATTCAACAAATCAGCCACAAACTCTATGGTTCACCGCAAGAGATTTCTCTCGAAGATACTGAGGGACTTACAGCATTTATCCAATCACTCCCTACTGAAGCCTTTCTCTTTGTGATCTTCTCTCATGCCTTAGGAGCACTCCTTGCTGGACTTATAGCGAGCAAGCTTTCCTCAAATAATCACTATTTACTAGGCATCATTGCAGCATTTGCAATTTTCTTAGCAACTCTAGTCACGGTTTTCTCTATTCCAGGGCAGCCAGAATGGGTAATCTATGCTGATCCCTTCACGACCGTTACATTTGGATGGCTTGGTGCTAAGATCGGAAGTAGGTTTTAAATACTTCCAAAGCCATTAACACAAATTTAAACACTCAGGTTATTGATCTAAGATGAGGACAAATCGTTCAATCTGTCTTCTATGTCGCAAAATATGAACGATTGCATGCTCTAATATCTGCTCGGGGTCAAAGGTTTGGCCCCATCTCACTTTAAATTTTTTATCCAGATTATACTCTTCGAGCTTAAGATTGGGATAGTCTTCAAACAGTGCCTCGTTAAACTTAAACATCTCAGTCAAGGCTGATTGATATTGGTCAATGGTTGAATAAGTCCCTCTATCTACATAGTCAATTTGCCCACATAGAGATTTTCGTATTTCAATCACATAGGCATATCCACTTTCCACAACATGAGTCAGTATCGTTTGAATAGAGCGGCAATCTTTATCTTTGATAGTAGAATCTACTATTCTAACAAGGTCTTCAACTGACACCTTATTAATCACAGCGATGAGTGCATTTACAGCTCTCTCATATTCGTCTAATACTGCTCCTATAGCTCCATTATCCCTGTATGACTTCATCTTTAATAACTATTAAGTTGGATTGTAGCAATCTTAAATCTCTACCTCTGCAGCACTTCCGTAGAACAGACTAAATAGCAAATCATACAGAATAGTCTCTGGCTTAGCACCTCGTGAACCTACACCTTTGAATGCCTTATCTGCCTCTAATAATCCATTAAATACATCTCGAATCTGAGTCATGCTATAATGCTTAGCTGCTGTCTTGTAATTCCCTGCAAATGTTGGGCTAAAGAGCTTAAGTTTAGTAGCCAATGCTCTGTTATCTAGATTGATATTCGCCTTAGTTGTATAGACCTTAGAGAAATAACCATAGAGGTTAGCAAGAATAAGCGGTATTGGGTTATCTTTTGGATGAGCAGCAAAGTACTCTGCTATCTTAAAGACTTTGGTTGTGTCTCTTATTGAGAGGGCATTCTGTAGTTCGAAGACATTGTAATCCTTACTCATTCCAACATTTTTATGGATCAGATCTACTGTGACTTCTTGACCCTCAGGCGTTGTCACCATCAACTTGTCTATCTCATTGATAACCTTACCTAATTGATTACCGAGCAATCCTGATAGTCGTTGAGCATTATCAGGATGAATAAGTCGTTTTCGTTGTCTGATATGGTTGCTTATCCATTCAGCCATTTTGTATTCCTTGACTTTTTTGGACTCAAGTACTACCGAATTTTTTTTGAGTGTTGAAAATATCTTCTTTCGTCCATCGATTTTCTTCTTATATCCTATGAATAGACTTGTCATTGGATTGGGACGTTCTATGTATTTGATGAGCATTTCAATCTTAGAGAGGTATTGTGCCTCTTTGAGTATGATTACTCGTCTTGGTGCCATCATTGGATACTGACTACATTGGTCAACTATCTGCTTCCATTCAGTATCTTTACCATACATGATGACTTCATTAAACGCCTTTTCCGCCTCAGGGAGAATAGAACCAGCAGCCTCCATTACCTGATCAATGAAGTAGGGTTCTTCTCCATGCAAAAAGTAAATGGGGTCAAACTTCTTACCCTTGATATTTTGAATGATAGTTTGGTGGCTCATCTTGTCTTCTTAATCTCTTCTAGCTTTTTTTTTTCTGCTTGCTGTTCGATTTCCTCTTCTCTTTCACTCCGAGTACGGAAGACTTGTACAGCATAATAAGCTACTGTAAAGAATGGAATTGTGATAAACTTATATGGAGCAATCGTGTAGGTGTCACCAGTTTGACTTGCTAAGATGAAGCCAAGTACGAGCTCTAGTAAGATCAAGGCTGCTAAGAAGATGAGGGTTCGCTTGATTATTGGACTCATGTATAATAATTTAAATTGATACGTATGTCTATTTACCAAATATACTCAAACCGTTACAACCTTCACTCTATGGCATAAAAAAAAGCCATCCGTTATTAAGAGATGGCTTCTTCAATTGATTTTAAGGGTTTAAAATCTATCTTAACTCACTTTACTTATGACTGCTTTGAATGCATCATTGTGATTCATTGCGAGGTCAGCGAGTACTTTTCTATTGAGCTCAATATTATTTTGCTTGAGACCATGCATCAACTTAGAGTAAGTAGTTCCTTCTAGTCTTGCTCCTGCATTAATTCTAGCAATCCAAAGTCTTCTAAAGGCTCTTTTCTTGTTTTTTCTATCTCTGTAAGCATAAGACATTGCCTTATCTAAGGCATTCTTAGCTACTGTATGGACATTAGATCTTGCACCAAAGTAACCTTTGGTAGCTTTTAAGACCTTTTTCCTCCTCTTTCTAGATGCTACTGCATTTACTGAACGTGGCATAGTATAGTGTTTGTGATAAAGAGACCTCTATTCCAAGATGCTTTACTCCTTTATCAGTTTTAAAATAATTTCGATTTAGTTGATTCCTAGAAGTGCTTTGATTCTTTTACAATCAGCAGGTGATACATTTGTACTTCCTGTAAGATTAGTCTTCGCTCTTGTTGACTTCTTTCTTCTCAGGTGTCTAGTACCTGCTTGAAATCTCTTAATTTTCCCCGAACTTCTTATTCTGAATCTCTTCTTCGCACTCGAGTTTGTCTTTACCTTAGGCATAGCTATTAATTTTGGACTGCAAAAATACTCTTTTTAATTAAAAGATGTGCAGTATTATTTCTTTTTCTTTAATGGAGAAATCAGTACGATCATTCGTCTTCCTTCTAACTTAGGGAGTGTCTCAGCTCCACCAATATCAGCGAGCTCATTGATCAACTTAAGGAGTAGGAGTTCACCACGATCTTTGAAGACGATTGTTCTTCCTCTAAAGTGAACATAAGCCTTGACTTTTGCTCCATCTTCTAAGAACTTCCTAGCATGACGTAGTTTAAAATCAAAATCATGATCATCCGTATTTGGACCAAATCTGATTTCCTTAATTACTGTTTTTACTGTCTTAGATTTTATTTCTTTTTCCTTCTTTCTTTTGAGGTAGAGAAATTTGTTGTAATCTATAATTTTACACACAGGAGGATCTGCATTGGGAGTTATCTCCACTAGGTCTAATCCAGCTTTACGTGCTAAAGAGAGAGCTCTATGAGTGTTGTAGACTCCTACTTCCACTGTTTCTCCTATTTCTTCTGAGACTGCATCTAGGTCATCTCCGACTACCCTTACCTTAGTTGCACGGATTTTTTCATTGATGTTAAATTTGGGTTTTTCTACCCTCCTAATTGGTCGTTTTGATCTTCTTGCCAAATGTTTCTATTTAAGTTAAAATTGTATTGTGGACAAATATAGTGTTAATCTTGGTCTACATCGTCCACAACTGGAGACTTCAAGAGTTCAATAATAATATTTTCTTTCGCTTTATCCAACTTTGCACTCAATTGTGATCCTTCAACTGGCTTTTCATTGAGCATAAATTCTGCAAGTGGATCCTCGAGATACTTCTGAATTGCCCTATTTAATGGTCTTGCTCCGAACTGGGGATCAAATCCTTTCTCTGCAACAAATTTCTTTGCAGTTGGCAAGATTTTGAGTTTAAACTCTCCCATCAAATCTAGTCTCTTATACAAGTCACCTAATGTGATGTCAATAATCTGCATGATATCCTCTTGAGAAAGACTATTGAAAATAATGACGTCATCTATCCTGTTAAGGAATTCCGGTGAAAAAGTCTTTTTCAAAGCATTTTGAATAATCGACTTAGAGTCATCAAGAGATGATTGTTCTCTTGCTTGGGTTGAGAATCCAACACCTGTACCAAAATCTTTAAGTTGTCTGACACCGATATTAGATGTCATAATAATTAATGAATTTTTAAAGTCAACCTTTCGTCCTAGACCATCAGTTAATTGACCATCATCTAATACTTGAAGTAAGATATTGAAGATATCTGGATGCGCTTTCTCTATTTCATCAAGTAAAATTACAGAATACGGCTTTCTCCTTACCTTCTCAGTAAGTTGACCACCTTCTTCATATCCTACATATCCAGGAGGTGCTCCTATCAATCTACTGACAGAAAACTTCTCCATGTACTCTGACATATCTATTCTAATCAAGGCATCTTCTGAGTCAAAGACATGCTTAGCAAGTGCCTTAGCCAGTTCCGTCTTACCTACACCTGTTGGACCTAGGAAGATAAATGTACCAATTGGCTTATTCGGATCTTTTAATCCTATTCTATTCCTTTGGATAGACTTCGTAATCTTATTGACTGCATTATCTTGACCAATGATATGATCTTTAAGAGTGTCAGCCATATTGACCAGCTTTTTATTTTCACTCTTGGCAACCTTAGTTACTGGGATACCCGTCATCATTGAGACTACTTCTGCGATATCACTCTCATTGACAGGATATCTTGTCTGCTTAGATTCTTCTTCCCAATCCTTCTTCCCTTGATCCAATTTTTTAGTCAGTTTAGACTCATGGTCTCTGAGATCAGCTGCCTTTTCGTATTGCTGACCTTTCACTGCTTCGTTTTTCAGCTTTTTGACTGATTCGATTTGCTTTTCTAGGTCTTCGATATACTTCGGCACGTGGATATTCTTCAGGTGGGTACGAGCACCAACCTCATCCATTACATCAATTGCCTTATCTGGCAAAAATCTATCAGTAATATAGCGATCACTCAGTTTGACACATGCCTTTATTGCTTCTTCAGAGTAAGTTACATTGTGGAACTCCTCATATTTAGAAGCGATATTCCCAAGGATATGAATTGCCTCTTCTGTTGATGGTGGTTCGACTACAACCTTTTGAAATCTTCTATCTAGTGCTCCATCTTTTTCTATATACTGTCTATATTCATCTAGTGTAGATGCTCCGATACATTGTAACTCACCTCGAGCTAATGCTGGCTTGAAAATATTACTTGCATCTAGCGAACCTGTAGCTCCCCCTGCACCTACGATTGTATGGATTTCATCTATAAAGAGGATGACATCACGTGTCTTTTCAAGCTCATTCATGATTGCCTTCATCCTTTCTTCAAACTGACCACGATACTTTGTACCTGCAACAAGTGCTGCAAGATCAAGCATTACAATTCGCTTATTGAACAGTGTCCTAGAAACTTTCTTTTGCATAATTCTAAGAGCAAGACCTTCTACTATTGCAGTTTTTCCTACCCCTGGTTCACCGATAAGGATTGGATTATTCTTCTTTCTACGTGATAAGATCTGAGAGACTCTCTCTATCTCTTTCTTCCGACCAATGATCGGATCAAGCTTTCCTTCCTCAGCTAGCTTAGTCACATCTCTACCAAAGTTATCTAATACCGGAGTACGAGACTTAGATGATGTCTTACTACTCCCAAATGACTGTTGGCTACCTTCATCAAATGGTGTATCTGAATCTGACCCAGAAGAACTCATGATATCGTTGATTTCCTCTGACTCTTCGTGCACAACATACTCTAGTTCTTTTTTGTACACTTCGTAGTCAATATCAAACTTATGTAGTATTTGAGAGGCTTCGTTCTCTTCATGCTTCAGTATTGAAAGTAAGAGATGCTCTGGGCAAATTTCATCATTCTTAAATAACTTTGCTTCTAAGAATGTCACTTTGAGTACTTTCTCTGCATGTTTATTCAGCGGTAAGCTCCCAATACTAACATCAGTCTTATGATTACTGTTAGGTTTAGTTTTTTGTTCAATCTGTGCTTTAAGTTCACCAAGGTCTAATTCAAGTGAATCCAATACCTTCATTGCAAGACTTTGATCCTGCTTCATCATTCCCAATAAAAAATGCTCTGTACCGATATAATCATTACCTAGTCTGATAGCTTCATCTTTGCTACTAGAGATAATCTTCTTTACGTCTTGTGAAAATCGTCTATTCATATTAAATATATTTCCTTATTGTAAATATAGTAATTATTGTGCCATCAGTCAATATCTGCTAACATGTCAGTCAAAAGCAACTTAGAATGATTACTTCTAGACCTTACTATGTCAAATTGTCCTCAACTGCAGCAACTACCAATAAGAACAAAATATTCAAATTAAAAGTGTTAACAAGAGATTAATTGTTTCTCCATCGTTGTATTAACCCAAAATATACTACAAAAAAAACCAATTACTTTGCGATTAATCTGGTTAAATGCTAATAAATGCAAGGACTTGATGTAAAATAATTGCACTTTCTACTGCAATACTCAATGAATTTCTAATAGTCTCCAAAATTTTGAATAAATTTGCCGACCAAATTAAGAGTTAGAACTACAATTAATCTCAAGGATGAAATATTCATTAGACAAGCAAGATAAATACACATTACTTCAATTAAATGAAGAAAATCTGAATTCATTGATGGCGCCAGACCTCAAGTCTGAATTTGTCTTTCTCAGAAATGAAGGTGTCAAAAGCCTTATATTGGACCTTGGAAATGTCAAATATGTAGATTCATCAGGACTGAGTGCTATTCTTACCGCAAATAGACTTTGGAAGGATTATGGGTCTTTTATTTTGACAGGGATAGCTCATCCTGCAGTACAGAAGCTCATTACAATCTCTAGGCTAGAGACTATCCTTACGATCATTCCAACAATTGAAGAATCTATCGACTACGTCTTTATGGAAGAAATAGAGAAAGAATTGACTTCTGATCAAGAAGAAGAGTAAAACTTAATTCTCAAAGATTTGACATTTAGCTATGACTGATGTCTAACTGTGTTACCCACATCCTTTTCTCTCTCAAGTAACTGTCTAGCATGAAAAAGAAATTTCGGCTCACGATACTTGGATCAAATGCAGCAATGCCAGCGTTTGGAAGAATGACGTCATGTCAAGCTCTCAATTACAATGACAACTATTATCTCATAGATGCTGGCGAGGGTGCTCAAATCAGAATGTCGGAATATAAGGTCAAGCGTAATAGACTGAAATGTATCTTCATCTCTCATCTCCATGGTGATCATGTCTTTGGACTGCCAGGAATCTTGACATCATATAATCACTACAATCGAACTACCCCACTCAGACTCTATGGACCTACTGGTATCAAAACCTATGTAGAAGCAATGCTTAATGCAGGTCAAACAATATTGAGATTTGACCTAGAAATAGTGGAACTTGACCATGTGGAAGCTAAGGTAGTCTGGCAATCCCACGATCTTGCTGTAACAGCTTTTCCTTTGAAGCATAGAATAGCAACCTATGGCTACCGATTTGACGAGCAGTTATCCGCATATAATATCATCTCAGAGAAAATCGCTGACCATCAACTTACAATAGACGAAATCAAGCAAGTCAAATCTGGACAAAACATCAGAAATGGCAATGCTGCACTGAAGTTTACTGACCTTGTCTACCCAAGAGATGAACCTAGGAGTTATGCATATTGTAGTGATACGATTTATGATGAGACGATAGTTCAAACTATCCAAAATGTGACAACTCTCTATCATGAAACTACTTACACCTCAGAGTTTGATAAGGAAGCTAAAGAACGCTTCCATACAACTGGAAAGCAAGCAGCGCAAATTGCGAAACTTGCAGGCGCAAACACATTGATAACCGGGCATTATTCATCAAGGTATCGGCATGGTGAGGAACCTTATCAAGAAGCAAAATCATACTTTGATAATACACTGAAAGGCTATGATGGATTAATCCATGACATCTAATCAAAAGAAAAGTATTTAATACATAATGTGGCTAACCAAGCCACGTTGTATTCTTTAGGTTGTCGTAAAACAAGGAGTAATCATTCCGATACACAACCAAAAAAATCAATTGACACTATGAAAGGATTTATATATCAGACATTGGTTAACTACATTATCGTTGCTGTCACCCTTGTTGTATTTACATCAGTCTCTATAGGACAAGATGTCCAGTTTTCTCAATATCTCGCAGTACCGCAATATCTCAATCCTGCTCTCACTGGTAATATTGATGGCAAGTATCGTGTGGTAGCTGGATATAGAGATCAGAATAGAAGTCTCCAAACCCCATTGACAACATTTGGTTTTGGAGGAGATGTGAAGTTTGAGTTACCAAGTAGTAATGGGATTAGATCAGGTGATGCATTTGGTGTTGGTGTGTTCTTCTTCACTGATCAGGCCAATGCATTTGAACTGAATACCAATAGCATCAGTCTCAATCTTGCCTACCACAAGCGATTGTCTAAGCGATCAAACAATTATATCAGTGCAGGCGTACTCATTGGTGTTCAACAAAGAAATATCAATTATGACAATCTTGATTTTGGCGATGAGTTTAATCAAGTTGACGCCTTTGACCAAGTTTCCGCTGAGGTATTACCTCCAAATAATTTTGGGTATGCAGATATCGGGATAGGATTAACTTACAGTAGCCAGCCTACTGAGACAACAAAAATATTCTTAGGTACTGCTCTTCATCATGCAACACAACCAACTCTGTCATTCTTCTCTTATTCACAATTTATTGATCCAAGTACAGAAGTCGATTTTCAGTTATACTCAAAGTTTAGTGCTCTCGCCAGTGTAGACTTTAAAGTCGCTAACTTCACTTCACTCTCACCTAGATTAATCTATATCAAACAAGGCAATTCTGGTCAAATCGCAGCTGGTACGTATATCAAATTTACATTTGTGCAATCTAACACTGCTCTCTATACAGGAGCATGGTTGAGATTTGTTAATGACAGCAGTGGATTTGCACCAAGGTACTTTGTGCCGACGGTAGGATTTGAGCTTGGTAGCTTTAAGTTTGGCCTCAACTATGATCTCAACTTACTCCAAGTAACTGGGAGTTCATCCAATCTCAATGCTTTAGAATTCACAATGCAGTTTATTGGATCATTTGAAAATGATGACTACTTCTGTCCGTCTTTTTAAAGTTACCAATTAGTGGTAGTAATTAATAGCTAGACAAATAGACAACTCAAAATCAAACTGCAATCAACTCATCCTACCAAATTCTTAATACAGTGTTTTCTAATTAATCATATCTCATCAAAGTTTGAGTTTGTTTGTATCAACCAGTTCTTTACAAAATCCTTGTGGTACTCTACTTTGAAAGTTGAGACCTGAGAAGGTTGGATTTCTTTCTCTTGGATGATGTCCTTTTCTATTCTTTGAAATTCTCAATTATGGCGTGTCAGATCAGTTCTTACTCCATTGATTCTTAGATACCTAAAATTTTAGTTCTAGAGAATAAATTGATTATTACGGCAGATATTCAATTGCAATTGCAGCAATTGGGTTATGATGTTATTGGTGTACATCAGAATGCGGAGTAAGCTCTTCTAACTCTACAACATAACAAACCAGACTTGGTATAAATAGACCTTGGACTAGGAGGCGACTATGGTATAATCCAAGTTGCTAAAAGTATTATGAAGAATGCACTTGTTGCTATTCAATTTTGTCTTATAATATTAGTCCAGAATTGTTTGATCAATTAATAAAAGCAAATCCATATGCCTTGATACCCAAACCCTTCCAGAAGATTGATTTGGAAGGAGGCATCAAAACCGCGCTACAGCGAATTATGACATTAGGAAGCTACCATGAGGCCTTTAAATGACAATTAGTAGTCTCATGGATCAGATTGTACCACTCGGACAGTCATTCCGACCGCTCGGACAATTCCGTATAACATATCAAGGATTAAGTGATAGAATTGTGTAGAAAAGAGAAATATACAAATGGAGCTCAAATGGTTAGTCATTAGATAACTCAAAAAACTATTTGTTCTTAATATAAACGAATAAATCTGTTGTCAACATTGGCTGTCATTAAGTAAGTGGGTTTGAGCTTTAACCAAAGTTTAGAATGGCTCTTGTGAAATGCACTAATCAAATGAGGGGCAGGTGCCAGTGCATACTTGACATACAGACAATTAAAGATGAAATTAAAATGAATAAAAGAAGAGTTGCAATTACAGGGTTTGGTATTGTTTCTAGTTTGGGAAATGATTCAGTAGAGGTGTTAGACTCCCTGAAAAACAATAGATCTGGCATAGAGGTAGTGGAAGAATGGAAACAACTGAATATGAAAAGTTATATAGCAGGAACGATTAAAAACTTTGAAAATAATACAGTAAAAAGAGAGATAGGTGTGAAATCACGCTATATGGATCTAAACTCAATTTATGCTATGATGGCTGCAGAACAAGCTGTAAAAATGAGTGGTCTGGGAGAAGATGCTCTAAAGTCAGAAGAGACCAGTTGCATAGCTGGCAGCGGCCTCCTTTCAACGGATCCACTAATTAGAACAGCACTTAAAATTAACAACTATAAAGCAGCAATTACACCTTTTGATATTAATAGATCGATGTCGAGTAGTATAAGTGCTAATCTTTCAAACTTTTACGGCATTAAAGGAAGAAGTTATTCCATCAGTTCTGCCTGTGCTACTTCACTCCATAATGTGGGACATAGTTACGAGCTTGTCGCTTCGGGCTTGAGCAAAACAGTTATTTCTGGAGGTGCTGATGAGATAAGCGTAGCCATGGCTGCGCTTTTTAATGGCATGCGAAGTGCACTTGTGACCATTACTGACGACAGTAAAGTATCAGAAGCTTCAAAGCCATATGATGTTAACCGAAATGGGTTTGTGCTCAGTGGTGGTGGAGGTATCGTAATCATTGAAGACTTAGAAAATGCTGTAGAAAGAGGGGCGACCATTTACGGTGAAATTATCGGATATGGTGCTACAACAGATGGACATGATATCATCCAGCCACACCCTGATGGGGAAGGAGCCTACCGATGTATGAAGGTAGCTTTAGAAGATGCTCAAATTGATGCTGGAGATATAGACTATATAAATGCTCATGGAACAAGTACCAAGCTTGGAGATATCGCTGAAGCTAAAGCCATTAAACAATTGGTGGGAGATCACAATACTTTTGTATCGTCGACTAAGGCACTTTCCGGTCACGGGTTGGGTGCAGCAGGCGTCCATGAGCTGATTTATTGCTTACTTATGCTTAATAATGATTTTGTAAGCGCTTCAGCTCACATTTCAGAGCTTGATGAAGACTTCTCTTCCATTAATATAGTTAGAGAAACAATTGAAAAAGAACTAAACATTGTAATGACCAATAACTTCGGTTTTGGAGGAACCAATGCAAGTATGCTAATTAAAAAATTTAAAAACTAAAACAAATGAAAATGAATGCAAATGATGTAAGTACAAAACTTAAAGCAATTATTCATGAATGCTTAATGGATGATCAAGTAGAAATTAGAGAAAGTATGCACCTAGTGGATGAACTGGGCTTAGATTCTATGGGTGTTGTTGATATGTCAGTACAAATAGAAAGCGAATATGGTATAATCTTATCTGAAGCTGAAATCGAGACTTTGAAGACTTTTGATGATGTAAAAAGTATGGTATTGGAGAAAACGCAGCTCAAACAACAAATATAAAATTGAGGAAAAGTTGAACAGCAGGTTCATAAAATTCAGATTAATCAAATCACTAAATCATAAGTTCCAATGGATGCCAATATTATCCTTACCGGTGCAACCGGAATTTTAGGCTCACATCTAATGTATGAGCTGATTGCTCTGAAAAAAGTAGGTAGAATTACAGGTCAACTCGTAATATTAGGAAGAGGTTCGAAGAAATACCACCTAACTAAACGAATACAACGCATGCTTCTATGTGATTGTGCACCATCTTATCTTCATCAATTTTCACTAGAAATGTTGATGAATGAGTTGGTCGTTGTAAGTTGTGATCTACGTAATATAGGTGATGCTGCAGATCGTCTTAAGAGATACTTGAGCGATGCTATAGTTATACATGCTGGTAGCTCTGTTAATCTAGGTACAGATGATATTGCCGAGGCGCAAGTTTTACAAAACAATCACAAGGCTACCCTAAGATTGTTGGAAACTTGTCTGCCTGCAATCAGTCAGTTTATTTATATCAGTACTGCTTTTGCATCGGGACACCGTGCAGGAAAAATTGATGATGATTTCCTATCGTTACAGGATAAACAGTTTAGAAACCACTATGAAAAATATAAATCACTTACTGAGAGTCATGTGGTAGAAATGTGTGAATTACATGGTAAGGTGTGGCAGATATTAAGGCCTAGCATCATATCCGGCAGATTAATAGACAATCCTAAGTATGTGATTCCTAAATACCTTGTTTTCTATTTAGTATCAGACTTCTTTTCAAAAATGGCTCAACGTTATAGAGACAAGCAACCCTTAATTAGAATTATGCTAAATGCAGAAACTTCATTGAATGTTGTTCCTGTAGACTATGCTGCAAAAGCAATTGTAAATGCAATGCTAAATAGAGCTAACAGGCAGCTCAATATTGTCTCAACAGAGAGCATTTCTGTCACCACCATGTTTAAGATTATGCTCAATAAAAGTGGATATCATAACTCTGCATTTGTCAATGAGATGCCAACCGAGTTAAATGAGGTCGAAAAGTTTTATTACAAATGGATTGGGGGACAGCTAAACCAATACCTCAATACAAGTCCCTCTTCTTATAAAACTACGCAACTTATCAAACTCATGCAAGATGTTAGCGAACCTCAAATTGGCGAATATTTTGGAGAAATAATCGAGTATGCTCACAACGATAATTATAAGCAGCGAG
>Ga0114957_1001838_pt1 | contig 21791 bp, 16 predicted proteins | sample BantaG_FD_87175 | JGI IMG/M metagenome (GOLD analysis project Ga0114957, IMG submission 87175) | Marine algal microbial communities from Bantry Bay, Ireland - BantryBay_4 metaG | ecosystem: Host-associated > Algae > Red algae > Unclassified | place: Bantry Bay, Ireland | collected 2014-11-21 | reverse complement strand
GCCCTTTTTATATCCAAAAAGCTCGCAATATTTACTTTTATGACAGTACTGATGTTAGGAAGAAGAGCTTTGAGCACTTACCTCAAGAAACACTCAAGTCTCTTGGCGCCATTGGTTTTTATAACTCCGAAGACTTGGAGAACCTGTTCTTTGAATCATTTTTGAAGTCCTTTATGAGTCAAAAAGACAATCAAGCTTATGTTCAACCAAATCAAATCGATGAATTTGAAAAGCTTCTTCCCTCTAATTTTGAAAGTCGTAAGGTCATACCTGTTAAGACAAGGTCTTTCCAAGATATTTTTAATACTCAAAAAGAACTTAAAGAAAAAAAGAAGCACTCACCCTCTTCTTTGCAATTATTCTTAACATGTAAGCGAAAGTATTACTTTACCTATAATGAAAGAATGTTAAACCTTTTTACTCACAAACAACAATTTAAATCTTTTGAGGAAGGGCGATTAACACACGAAATCCTTGAAGATCTCATTGATAAGAAAGAAGTTAGGGATTTGCCAAAATTGGTAGAAGAGAAGCTCGGAGAGTTCAAAGACTTAGATGAATACAAGGTACTTGAAGCAAAAGATATAATTGCAAAAAAAGTACAGAGAGGCTCACTGGCAATAGAAAAAATTATCAAAGATTTAGGGCTGAAGGATTATAAAGTAGAGTTTGAGCGAAAAGTGAGCAATGATGAAAGTCTTGGCTTCATAGACATTGTTTTAGAAGATGAAGATAACCTGATTCTTTTAGACTTTAAAAGGAGTAAAGGGTCAATACCACTTAAATCAGAAGTCTTAAACCTGAAGAAAATCCAGATTCTATTTTACCTGAAAAGATTAAAGCATAAAAAGAATTTAATATTCGGATATATTGCTTTGGATAATATTGATAACTCTTTAATGTTCACAAACTTTCATTCCTCTATTTCTTTTGGAAAAACTTATGAAGTAGATGTATTAGAGTTAATGGAACGTTATGAGATATATGAAAGCAAATTAATTGAGAGTGTAAAGAGTGAAAGAGATTTCTTAGCAATACCTTCAAAAGTCGGAGATTGCCAATATTGTGAGATGAGTTACTTATGTCAGAGAAGTTTGGGCTAAGCTCAGAACAAGAAATTGTCGTTGGAGTTGAACGCAACCTCTTACTAGAGGCGGGGGCAGGTTCGGGTAAAACCTTCGTGATTATTCAACACTTGCTGACTTTACTTGAAAAAAATATTTTACTGGAGCAATTAGAGGAATCACAAACAAGGTATTTCCTTCAAAGCATTTGCTTAATCACGTTTACAAAAAAAGCTGCTCAAGAGCTTAGAGAGAGGATTGAAGATAATATTCAAAGCAAAGTACAAGGAAACGAGAAATGGAGCGAAATTTACAATAATCTAAACTTTGTATTTATTGGAACGATTCACTCTCTTTGCTTTCAAATCCTCAGTGAAAAAGGGGTCTTGCTTAGTGATACGGAAATTTGTAGTGAAGTATACTTTGAAAGAAAAATAGAGAGTTCGCTGGAAGGCTTCGCTCTTGAGAACCCCTCCAGTGGAGTACATTTAAACTTAGATTTTTTTAAAAAAGTCATGGTAAGTATTTTTCATGACAATAGTTTACGCTTGAACTTTGATGAGCCATTTAAGGAACTTGAATCGAGGTGGAGTGAGTTTTTCGAAATATTCAAAATAGACTTTTCCCACTTTATTGAAGGTGAAAGTAAATGGAGCCAATACGCACTAGGAATTAAAGTTGCGCTAGAGTCGAGTTCTCCTTTTGATAAATTACAAGAGTTATTTGAAATATTTAAAAGAACACCTGCCGTGGCAAAGAAAGAGAAGACCCAAGAAAACCTTGAACTTTCACTTGTTTTAAAAACCTTTAGATCTCATTACAAAAAATACAAAGATATTGTTGATGCTTATGACTTGAATCTTTCTAGAATAAAAAAACAGGCATCGGTGTTTCAAAAACTCAAAAAATATATTGATAATACTTATTGGAGGGATCGAAAGATAACTTACGATGATCTCGAGTATTTAAGTATTGAAAACCTTAATGAATTTGAAAATATTTTTCAAGTAGTGATTGTCGATGAGTATCAAGATCTTTCATGGACCCAGTTTGAAATTGTCTCGCATTTGAGTTTACGTAATGCAAAAAGGTTCTTGGTTGGAGATCATAAACAAGCTATTTATAGCTTTAGAGGCGGAGATTTAAGTGTCTTTGATAAAACGAGAGAGGAAGTGGAAGAAAATTTCCAATTACAAGATAATTATCGATCAGAAAGTGAGATTATTGAATTTAATAATGAAGTTTTTTCTTCCTTAATTTCGAATTATCAAGATCAAAAAAGTATTAAAAAAGGGGAGGGAGAGGTTCAGTTCTTCTCTCATACTATAGAGAAAGACAAAGTCAGTGCATCTGAAATGAATTCTCTTGAAGCATCTCACTTAACTCAAGAAATAGCACAGCGTTTAGACTCAGATAAATTTGGATCAGTTGCTGTCATTTACCGTTACCTTTCACCTGCAATGAAACTTTTTAGATCTTTGGTCAAGGAAGGTATTTCGGTGAGTATGAGATTAAAAATAAACCTGAAGGAAGATCCCCTTTTAAATCTATTCAAAATTTTATTAAGATCTAAGATTTCACAAAAGGAGGGTAACCTTGATATTAATTCACTGATAGAAGAGTTTAAAAAGCTTTATTCATCACTTTTTGATAAAGACAGAGAGTTTAAATGTTTCAACGAAGTAATTGAGAACTTTATTGTCGATAGTTATATTTATGGGCAAAAAATGGCTTTTGTGAATGCTTGCTGCTTACTTGGAATCAATACTGCTGGTTCACAATATTCGTTGAGAGTCATTGAAGATATTTTGTTGAGCTCAAAAAATAACGAACTAGACTCTCTAGAGCTCTTAGAACTCATGATGAATAAAACATCACCAATTCAAATTGATGAGTTTGGAAAAACTAAGTTTGTAGAAATAACAACATCGCACTCTTCGAAAGGCTTAGAGTATGATTGTGTCTTTGTCGCTGGATTGATGACAAATGGCAGATCTTCACAAGAAAAAAAGGCCATATTTACTAGAAAAGAAAGTATTCGCTATCTAGATGAGAATGGAGAAAGAAGGTCGACACCTCAATATTATATTGATGAAATTATTAAAAAAAGATCTGATTTATCAGAATCGATCCGCCTTTTTTATGTCGCATGTACAAGAGCAAAAAAAGAACTTAACTTCTTCACAGTTTCGGGAGAGGGAGTCAAGATCAATAAGGACTCATGGGCGAGTTTGTTAGAGCAATCAAATGCTTATAAACATGCTAGTAACTTCGTAGAAAAAGAAATATCAGATATTTATGATGCAACAATTAAACCTCTCTTTCATGAAATTAACTTTTCGTATGAAGGGTCATTCTCTCAATCGTTAGGGTTGTTGCCAGAGCTCTCTGTTGTGAAGCTAGCAAAAGTTAACCTATGCCCCTACCTCTTTTACTTAGAGGAAGTTTTAAAATTTTCAGAACAAGAAAAAGAACTACTTCTAGAGATAGTTAAAGGAGATGGCCTAAAAAACTATGAGGCAGGGAGCTCTTCCAAAGAAAGAGGAATTGAGATTCACTCAAAGATAGAGGAGCTTATTAAGCATATTGATAAAGTTTCCCCTAGTGAAGTGGATGCAGATTTAAAAATAGTTTATGACTTTGTTTTACAAAGAAAAAGTTGTGAAATGTATTTAGAGTACGATATGCGATTTAAGTTATTTGGTTTTACGATCTCGGCCCGAGCTGACCTTATTATAAAGAAAGGTAAAACTTTAGAGGTGGTTGATTTTAAAACTGGACTAAGTCACTCAGAGGAAGGCTACAAAACTCAACTAGCTCTCTATGCTTATGCTTTTTCTCAGGTAAACAATGAAAACTATGACTCGATTGAGTTGAAGATTATCTATATAGATGAGCAAAGAATTGAGAGTTTTAACTTTAACAAAGAAAGTTTGAATCTAGAGATTAGTGGGATACGTAAGAAGCTAGGGAAGTTGGGAAGTACTAATCTGGCTCATTGTCACCATTGCAGCTCCCAATCTATTTGCACAAAAAAACCAATATTCTCAGTCTAGCATTAGCGAATATTTTTCCCGGATACACGCTCTATACGATGCATCATTTTGCTATGTTAGAATGAATCTAAGTATTTAAAATAATTTAAGATTTCACACAGGAAGTGACATGAAGTTTTTATTAAGTTTATTGTTTTTTATTTCTCCCTTTTATAGTTTTGCCGGCGAAAAAGATATTTATGACTTTGAGTGGCTCGATGATGATAAAGAAATTTATGTTTTACAAAATAGAAGATATAGAAAGGTAGGAAGATTTAATCTTTCAGTTCTTGGTACTTTAAACCTCTCAGATAAATTTGTGAATAATATGGGAGGAGGAGTTAAAGGTGCTTTTTTCTTTAAAGAAAATTGGGGGATTGAAGCTGGCTTTGGAATTGGAAAGCAAAGTTATAATTCAACCTTTGATGGTGTTGCAAAGCAATTTGCAGTTCCGTTTTTTAATACGATTAAGCAATACATGAACTTAAGTCTTGTTTGGTCTCCATTTTACGGAAAGTTTAATACCTTTAATGTGATTTACTACCTTGATTGGTATCTTTCAGCTGGACTTGTTTCAGTAACAACACAAGATGATAGAGAGGCTTTCGGGGAAGAAAGAGTAGATATTCAAAATAAAAACTTTACCCTACGTGATGCAAGTTCTGTTGGGGCGACTTGGTCAACAGGCTTAGTTTGGTACCTATCTAAAAACTTTGGTCTAAGAATGGAGGTTACAGGTTTTCATTATAATGGTGATTTTTTCTTTAGATCAGGAACTACAGCAGAAGCTCAATCAAACAGCACAATGTTTCATAACTATAATTTAAGCCTCGGCGTAAATTTTCTTTTATAAAAGGTAAGAGATGAAAGAGAAGTTGCAAAAAATATTTTTACTTTTATTCCTCACCTTTGGTGTTCAACTAAACGCTGCAAGTTTGAAGACTGAAATTGTAAATGGCTATAACTCAGGCTTAAGGTATTCTCTCGTTCCTTGGTTAAAAGAATATATATATTTGAAAAGAGGTAATATCGGTAATGTCGATAAAATTGTCACAAATATTTTACTACGAGTAGGTGCTCAAAACTTTGAAGGTTTAGATATTCGTTTACTTGCGAACTCAGGAGCGAACTCTTTGAGATATGTTGCAGCGAAAAAATATGTGAAAAAAAGTGAGTTCTCAAAAGCAAGAACTGTCCTTACTCAAATATCTAAATCAAGTCTACTTTTTCCGTTAGCTCAAAATTTCCTTGCAACAATTTCATATCTAAAAAAAGACTATGAAAGATCATTGAATTATTATTCGATTTGTCTTGAGAGTTCTCAAGACAAAATGAACTCAGGAAATCAAAATGTTTTTAAGCAATTAAAAATTAATAGAGATATTTGTATTACGGGGAAAGCAAGAGTTCATTATGCAAAAAAAGAATTGAAAAAAGCCGATGATGCTTATCTGAACTTAGAGAAAAAATCAATCGTTTGGCCTCCAATCTTATTAGAAGAAGCGTGGAGTAGTTACTATGCTGGTCATTACAATAGAACACTTGGTAAACTAGTGACTTATAATGCTCCTTTGTTAAAGTATGTTTCAAACCCAGAGGTATATGTTTTAAAGGCAATGACTTACTTAAAGATGTGCCTTTATGGGGATGTGAATAAAGTAGCAGAAGATTTCTATGGCCGATATGAAAACTTGGCATCTGCACTAGAGCAAGAGGTCAAAAGAAATAAAGACTCTTTGTATTATTATCATTTAGTCTCAGGCTTTAAGAATGAATCTCCTGAAGAAAGAATGTATATATTAAAAGGGATTAAAAAATCACCAAATGTTAAGGTTTTCTTTGAAAATATTGAAAATGCAAAAAAAGAAAAATCTCTAATCGCAAGGCACCGAGGCAATAGAAAAGGTCTTTATAAAAACATTTCTGAGTTTGTAGAAACACAAAAGAAGGTTATAGGCCTACATGCTCAAACACGCTTAAATAAAACAGCATACGATTTGCGAAAATCACTTCAGTCTATGAGTTATATGAAGCTTGAAGTTCTTGGAAGAAAGAAAGAGGCTCTTTACGAAGGAAAGCCAATCACTGGAAAAAGAGGTGATGTGAAATATTTGAAAAAATCAGACAGGCAATACTTCTGGAACTTTATAGGAGAGTTCTGGGGAGATGAACTTGGAGATTATGTTTTTACGCTACCAGTGGAGTGTCCGGATTATGAAAAGTAGTTTAATTTTAACACTTTTATTTATAAGTAGTTCAGTTCTTGCAAACGATTCTACTCGTCAACGAATTTTAAGAATTCTTGATGAAGAGTTAAATGAAGTTTCTAGGCTTTCACGGCAGTATAAAGAAGAAAACCCTGCAATTCTTTTTAGAAAGTCAGAGCTGTACCTTGAGAAAGGACGAGTCACTAAGGAAGGAGAGAATGAAAAGTTTATTGGGCTGGCAGCAGATATAAGAGCGAAATCTAAAAAGAGCAGTTATTTTACTCGTTCAAGACAGTACTTTCAAAAAGCTAAAACCCAATCGCTTTATTTGTTAAAAAACTTTCCTGACTACAAAAGATCAGCAGATGTTTATTACATCCTTGGATTCAACGAAAAAGAATTTGGAAGCTATGGTAAAGCATTTGATTATTTGCAAAAAGCTGAGAAATATTCTAAGCCTGGCAGTAAGTCGAGAGTGCGAGCGGAAAATGCATTAGCAGAAATATATTACAATAAGAAAAATTATTCTAAAGCAATACAATATTATGAGAAAAACTTAAGTAAGCAAAATGATAAATGGTGGACGAAAGATGCTTATAATCTTTCATGGTCTTATTTTAGAAAAAGGCAATACTCAAAAGCAATCAACTTAATGAAAAAGGTTGAAGCTAAAAGTAGTGAGTCTCGATACATTGATATGAGAAGCCAAGTTAAGAAAGATATTGGGTTCTTTTATGCTGAGTCAGGCAAGATCTCTGAAGGTGTAAAGCACTATCAACAGTATAATCAAGATTACGTTTTAGAGTTAATCAAAATATCAAAGTTTTTAGAAGATTCAGGGAAGTATGCTCAGGCAATGACAGTCTTGAATGAGGCCCTGAAAATTAGTAAGAAGCCTGTGAATAAAGCAAAAATCTATATTGCAAGAATGCAGCTTTTTGATAAATATGAAAAAATTAATTATCACCTCAAAGATTCGATTGCACTTTATAAGCTAACAAAAACCCATAAGTTAACACCTGAACAATATAAAATATACAAGTATCAAGTAGAAAGGCAGGTTGGGAAACTCCAAAAGAAGGTTGGTGACAAAAGCTATCAAAAATCTCAAAAAGTTATTAATCTTAAGGTAAAGCAAGTTGCAAGTTATCTTACTCTTTTAAAAGGACTAGATCCTTCTAAGGAAAAAGAGAGTTACTTTTACGTAGCAGAAACTTATTATCAAGCTGGAAATTTTGATAAAGCAATGAATAGTTATTTAAAATCTTATGAGTTAGCGGCTAAAGATAAAAACTCTCAAATTAGGAAAAGATCACTCGATGGTATGGTTGCGGCTTTAGGCGTGAGTAAAGCACGTTTTCCGACTCAGGGAAAATATTATGAAAAAGTCTATGGGCTTTATCTAAAAGAGGATGCTAGATCAGCAAAAGCTCAAAGAATATATCAAAGTTTATTTAAAATCAACCTAGATAAGAATAATGACAAAGAAATGCGTCGAATTTTAAATACATACTCTAAGTATTATCCAAGAGATGTTGCGGCCCAAGAGAAAATGGTGAACTCTTTAATCCTATTTTATTCAAAGAGAAATGACTCGAAATCACTAGAGCAGATGATGGCTTTGGTTAATAATGGAACGTATAAAGTTTCAGTAAAATCAAAGAAAGACTTAAGAGGTGTTAGCGAGAAATTTGAAGTTAAAAAAATCGAAGAGGATTTAAAAAGAGGGAACTATTCAAATGCAATCGCTGGTTATCAAAAAGTATATTCTAACTTAAGTGGCTCAAAACTTGCTAGAAGTAATGCAGCTTATAACTTGATGGCTTTATATTCAAAAGAAAATAATGCACAACAAACTTATTCATGGGCAGCAAAGTCAATTGGTCTTCTCTCGACACAGGAATTTTTTAAATATCAAAAAAATTATCTTTCAGTAACAAATTTCCTTGTGGAAAGATTTCAATTTGAAAGCTCTGCTGATATCTCTCACAGAAGCTTTGGGAAACTTTGTGGGAGCCAAACTCAGTTAAAGGATATATTTTTCATAAATGCAATCAAAATGTATTTGGTCTCTCATAAGCTTTCTAAAGTAAATGAGCTCAAAAGGCATATGAAGTCTTGTAAAATGAAAGCAGATACTTCTAAAGCACTTGACCTCGAACTTCTAAGCTATTACGAGTCTCGAAGTGATTACTCAGGTCTAGAGAGAACGGTTCTTGAGCTAGAAAGAAATTCATCTTACTATCCAATTCTTTTGAAGCCAGCTTATAAGTTATATTCATACTATCAAGCAAACCGAATGAATCATAAATTAGGAACTTGGTTAAAACGGATTAATCGATATTATGTAGGTTCTCAAACTAAGAAAAGTAGTATTCCTAAAGAAGGTCTCGATGCCTATGCGTGGAGTAAGCTTGGTGGCCTCAATAGTGAACTCTCAAGATTTAAAAGTACTCGACTACGCTTTCCTGAAAAAACATTTAACACAATCCTGGAAAGAAAAATTAAGGCGTTACAAACACTGACTGACTCAGCAGCAAAAATTCAAAAGATTGGTTCGGGTCTAGGAATTGTTGCTTCATATGAAAAGGTGATAGATGGTTACTCACATCTAATCAATGAAATCGCTACGTTTACTCCACCAGGGAAAAAACCGGAGTATGTTAAAAGTTTTAAAAATTCGATGAAAGATATAACTACTCCTTTAAGTGGGAAAGTTGCTGAGTTAAGAGCTGAAGCAAGACGCTCAATATCTAAAAATGAAATTCTTACAAAGTATAATTCAGCCAATGAGAATTTCACTCATAATTACTTTAGTACAATGAGATTCTTTGATGCAGAAAGGAGAGGGCGATGAAAGTATTTGCAATGATTTTCTTACTTCTTTCGTGTGGAAGTATTGATGAAAAGAAAGCACCACAGAGTGTAAAAAAGAAAGCAACCACAACGCTACAGCCAAAAAACAAAACAGTTGAAAGGCAAAGTGCTCTTGCTTATAATTTAAACTCAGAATCATTGAAGGGGAAAACCCGATTCTATAGAGAAACTTATGATTCATTAACAAGTATTCCTAATAGTAGTGATGAAATATCAACGAAACTTTTTTTGTGCAGACAAGGAAAAGTATCACAAGGGATTTTAGAACTTTCAAAAGTTGGACGTAAATATTCGAAGTGGCCAAGCTTTTGGAATGCTCTAGGAATATGTTATTTAAAGAAAAATGCATTTTATGAAGGAAGAGTTTTCTTTGAAAGAGCATTGAGTCTTAATTCAAGCTACTCACCTGCTTATAATAATCTCGGTTTAATTGCGACAAAAATTGATTACTGGTACAGTGCGGAAGATTTTTTTAAAAAATCAATTCGCTTTAATCCATCATCCGAAGTTTCTCAGTTTAACTTAGGTCGGCTTTATCTTGCACACGGTCTTGGAGCGAAAGCAAGGTCGCACTTTACAAAAATTAGTGACACGCAGTTTTACAAAGCTCATGTTTTAAAACTTTTGGCCATTGCTCACATTCAAGCAGGAAGTTACCAACAGGGAGTAAATCTATTAAAAGGTCAAAGTGGACTGAGTTCAGAGCAGAAAATGTTTAATGCCTTTGCCTTGGCAAAGCTTGGGCGTAAAGCTGAAGCTAAAGCATTGATTGGGAATATGAGCTTACAAAAATCTCATCCAAGCTATGCACTTTTACAAGACACAAAGAGGTTTTTATGATGAAAGTATTTTTACTACTTATAGTTTCTTTTACTCTTGGAGCTCAGGAAAAAAAATATAAATATAAGAAGTACGAAAAGTTTGATTTTAATGCATTCTCAGTTCAGGGAGATTCATCGAGCCCTGGAGATATTTCAGTAAACCCTCGCTTTAGAGTGAAGTTTAATAATAAATTACCAGAAAAGAAGTCTTTTGATAAAGAGGCTTTAGATGCTTTGGATATGATCCAGTAGAGAAGGAATAGTAGTTATGGAAGTAAGTAACTTTTTTCAATTTAGAGGACTGAGTAAAACGGCAAAAGTGGTGAGCAAGCCCTTAAATCGTGGACGCTATCTAATTGGATCAATTGATACATGTGATGTACAAATCCAACATGAGTCTATTAAACCGATTCATGCTGTTTTAGAAATTGGAGAATCTTCTCATAAAATTTATCGTCTAGATTCTGACTCCAGTTTACTTGTTAATGGTGAAGAAAGAGATGTAAGTGATTTAAACCTAGGAGACACTCTCAAGGTTGGTGGCGTAGTGATCGACTTCGATCTATTTAGTGGTGAGAAAGTTCCTACACTCGCACAATCTAGCTTAGATCAAAAAAGAAGTAATGTGAGTAGCAAAACAAACTCTGTTATTACTCAAAAGCAAGTTGATGCTCCGTATTTAATTTATCCTTTTCAAAAAGATTATAATTTTGACCAAAGTGAGTATATTTTTGAAGATAACCAAGATATATACCCAATCTTTAACTATGATTTAACTCATCAAGCTGTAGAAGTGATTATCATTCATAAGAATAGAATCTTTTCGGTTGATTACCTGCCAGAACTTGAAGGGACGTATAGCCTTAAAGGATTAAAAGATAAAGTTGATCAGATCGAATATCCATACCTTGAAAAATCTCATGCGGTGGGGTTTATTGAATCAAAAGGTGGGAGTTTCTTTGTCAATAAACTTTCGGACTACTCGTTAAATGTGTTCTCTAATACAAAAGATAAGATTCAATCAAGTTCTTTAATTTTAGAGAAAGATGATATCTTCAGTTTTCAAAAAGGTGATATCTCAATTGTTGTCAGAAATGTTGATCCACCACCGATGGTAAAGACACCACCTGTATTGCCACGTGATAAAACACTCTTTATGCTTCTTTTCCTAGCATTCTTCTTTGTCTCTATTCCAATGTACTTTATATATAATTTAAAGATTGATAAAGAGGAAATCGAAAAAGAAAAAGCTCCTGAAAGAATTGCAAAGATTCTTTATAAAAGAAAAACATTAATGAAAATCGATAAGAAGAAAACACCGAGTAAAACTAAAACGCCCCCTAAGAAAGTTTTGAAAAAGAAAAAAGTGGAAGTTAAAAAAGTTGTGAAGAAAGCTCCAGGTCCTAAAGTCCCGGTGAAAACACCACCTAAAAAAGTAGCAAAAGGAAATCCTCCTAAGAAGGTCGATAATAAAAAGAACCCAGCTCCACCAAGTAAGAATAAGGCAAAGAAGTCGGCATCATCAAAGTCAGCTTCAAATAAAGCTCCCGGACCGGTGGGACGAAAAAGTAAAGCACCAAAAACAGCAACTACTTCACCTACTCCAAACTCAAGAGGAACGGTTGATGTTTACAAGTCCAATAAATTTAAATCATCTATTAGTACTTTACTTGCAAAAGGTGGACAGTTTAGAGGAGCAAAAACATCTGGATCAAGTTCAGGTGGAGGTGGAGGTGCAGGCTTTACAGGAACTCAAGGCGTGAGTGGAGGAAGTGGTATTTCAACAAGTACAGTATCAGGTAAAATTGGATCTCCTAATGGAGTAAAGAATGGCGCGCAAACTTTCTCAGCCGGGGCAGAGGGAATCTCAGGAACGAAAACATTTTTCACAGCAGGTATCCCATCAGAAACTGCTGTGCTTGGTTCTATGGACCCAGATTTAATTCGAAAAATATTGAGAGATCACATTCCACAGTTTAGGTATTGTTACCAAAGTGAGTTAGATAGAAGTAATTCTAAGTTTTCAGGCGCAGTGAAGATGACCTTTAAAATAGGGGCTTCTGGACGTGTTGCAAGCTCAGGAGTGTCAGGTAGCCAGAGTATTCCAGCAAAAACCAAGAGTTGTATAAATAGAGTGTTAAAGGGAATCCAATTTCCAAAACCTCTTGGTGGAGGAGTGGTAGAAGTTAGTCAACCGATGAACCTTTACCCGAAAAAATAACGAAGACAAACAGTTATAAGAGGAACATTTTCCCATATAACGCATGTAGATATTTATAAGTATAAGATATTAATAGGATAAAAATTTTAGGAGCATATCATGGAAGAGAATCAAGTTTTACAAGATCCAAGTCTCATTATGGATCCCAATGCAGCACCGGTATCATTCGCAGATCAAGTTGTTGAGTTTATCCAAAGTGGTGGTGTTTTTATGTACATCATTATTTTGGTCTGGATATTTGGCCTGGTTATTGCTGCCTATAAATTTTATAAACTTTACTTTAAAGATGATGTTGATGGTTCTTCGTTTATGAATGAATTACAACGGTATGTTCTTTCCAATGACATACAAGGAGCAATTAGAGTTTGTTCTGGTTCAGTGGCCGCACTACCAAGAGTTTTAAAAAGTGGTCTTAAAAGAGCAACTCAAAATTTAGAACAAGTTCAAAATGCAGTCGATGCAACAGCTCTTGAAGTTATCCCTAAAGTAGAAAGAGGTCTGAGTTACATCACTCTTTTCGCTAACATCACAACTCTTCTAGGGTTACTTGGAACAATATTTGGTTTGATTCAATCATTTGCAGCTGTTTCTCAAGCAGACCCTCAAGATAAAGCAGAGCTTCTTTCAAGAGGTATATCAACGGCAATGAACACGACAGCAGCTGGTCTAATTGCAGCAATTACTTTGATGTTAGTGCATGCAGTTTTATCTGGAAAAGCAGAGAAAATTATTTCTCAAATAGATGAGTTTTCAGTAAAGCTTTTAGATCTTATTGGAACAAAAAACGAAACTGACAAGGCGTAAGAAATGTATAGCGCTCCAAGTAGAAGAAGAACACAAAATTCAAAGGGTGATAAGCTGAATCTAGTTCCAATACTGGATTCGGTTTTTATTTTAATATTTTTCCTTCTTTTATCTGCGCAGTTTATAAAAATTTATGAAATAAATAGTAATGTTCCTATTGTTTCTTCTCAGCCACCTCCGCCACTTAAGAAACCGCCGCTTTCTTTAACTCTCGAAATTACTGAAAAGAAAATGATCTTACTTTCAGGACAGCCTTTGTCTGCCATGAAAGAGTTTGCTGTTGATGAAGAGGGAAATTTCCCTGTTGATGAGCTTCATGAGCTATTAATAGACGTTAAGAAAAAGAATAAAGAAGAAAAAACAATCATTATTGAACCAAGTAACGAAGTTACTTATGAGCATATTGTCAAAATTATGGATGCAGTGAGAACGTTTAAAAAAACGGATGAATCTGTCTATGGTAAAGATAAAGACGGTGTTGATATTGTGCTAGAAAACTTATTCGAAGATATTATCTTTGGAAACATCACGAGTTAATTGATATGGGAAAACGTGCAATTAGACATAGAGGACGAAGAGGTAAGAAAGCTCCGTTTGAGCTTGATATTACTTCGTTGTTAGATATTTTAGTTATTCTCTTAGTTTTTTTATTGAAAACTTACAGTACAAATAATGTCGTTATTAATATTCCAAAGGAAATTGTTCTTCCTGACTCAAAGTCGATAGAATCCAATACTCCTGGAGTTGTGATTCAAATTTCAAAAGAAAAGATTTGGGTAGATTCAAATATTATTGTTGATTATGCAAATAATCCTGAAGGTGTAAAAGTCTATGATCATGGTAAAAGATTATTTGTGCCTCTTTACGATGAACTTGTAAGAGTAAGAGAAGAGATCGAGCTTACAAACAAACAAGCAAACCTTGATCAAGATTTTTCTGCGACGGCCAACTTAGTCGTTGATAAAGAAATCACTTATATTGATGTTAAAAGAATCCTTTATACTGCGGCTGAAGCTGGGTTCAAACAATACAAATTTGTTGTTCTTGGCGAAGAACAGTTTTAAAGTTCATACCAAGTCTTGCCATAAGAAATATCTACTTTCAAAGGTACATCGAGAGCAAAAGCTGAGCTCATTTCAGTGTTGACTAGTTCTTGCATCAACTCTAGCTCATTTTCTGGAACTTCAAAAATAAGCTCATCATGAACCTGCAGAAGCATTTTTGATTTAAGTTTTTTAGTAGAGATTTTCTTGTCTAGTTTAATCATCGCGAGTTTTAGTATGTCCGCAGCACTTCCTTGGATAGGACTATTTACAGCGATCCTTTCGCCAAATGATTTTACATTTCTATTTGTGGCCAAGATTTCAGGAATAATTCTTTTTCTCCCTACAATCGTTTCAGCGTAACCAGTTTCAACACACTTTTCTTTTAAAGAATCGAGAAAAGACTTGATGTGAGAAAACTTCTGAAAGTAGTGTTTTATATATTCGGAAGCTTCGGTTCTATCAATCCCTAATGATTCTGAAAGCCCAAAAGATGATTGCCCGTAAATAAGTCCGAAGTTAATGGCCTTGGCCTTAGATCTTGTTTCATCATCCATATCACTAATTGAAACATTAAAAACTTCAGATGCCGTTTGAGTATGAATATCTAAATCATGTTTGAAAGCATTGAGCATGGTTGGGTCTTGAGACATGTGCGCCAGGATTCTTAACTCAATTTGAGAGTAATCTGCTGAAAGTAAATAATGATCTTTAGGAGCAATGAAAGCTTTTCTAATATTTCTACCATATTGTGATTTTACAGGAATATTTTGAAGGTTAGGATTCTCAGAAGAAAGTCTACCTGTTGCCGCACCTGTTTGATTAAAGTTTGTATGTATTCTTTGAGTTTTCTCATCAATCAACTTTGGTAAGGCATCTATATAGGTCGAAAGAAGTTTATCTATCTCCCGATATCTGATAATTAGTTCGGGTACAGGAGATGTTTCTAATTGCGCTAATACTTTGAGTACTGAAGCATCTGTAGAAGGACCGGTTTTGTTTTTCTTAATAATAGGAAGGCCCAGTTTATCAAATAAGAGTTCAGCTACTTGTTTGGGAGATTTTAAATTACATTCAAAGTTTGACTCTTCAAAGATTTGAGCTTGAATGTTTTTAAGCTCTTTATGATATTCCTTTGATAGTTTGTTAAGAGTTTTACCTTCTAGAGTAATACCATTTTCTTCCATCTTTACTAAAATTGGATTTAAGGGAGTATCTATATCATAAACGATTTTTTCGAGCCCTAGATCTTTAACTTCTTTTTTGAGCGAGTCAAGGCCATTGAGCATCAGTTTTTGTAAAGACAAGAATCTATAATCAGACTTCTTCATTTCTTTACCTACCTCTTGTTGGGATAAGTGAGTGATGACAGAGAGAGCATCATGTTTTTTGTAAGGGTATGCAGCGAAATGTAATATAGAAAAATCAATGATGTTTGCTTTGATCACAAGATTATTTTTCAAACAAAAATGAGTCAGGATTTTAGGGTCCAAAGTCAGAATGTTTTTTTTCTTAGAAACAAGAGTGGAAACTACCTCTTTTAAAGAAGCTTTATCTTGAGTTTTATAACAAAAGCGAATTTTCTCAGTAGAAACAAATACTTTATCTTCATGTATACGTAAGCATATGAAGTCACTTTTATTATGCTTCAGGAAACTTTGAACTTGAGCTTCGATAAAGTAAATATCATTCTCAGGTAGTGGATTGAGTTCTTGTTTTTGCTCCTGGGTAAGTGAGAAATCCTTGGTCTTCTTTTCGTCTTTTTTCTTAGGTTTTTTAGAAGAAGGTATAAACAGTTGGTTGATCAGACTTTTAAAATTATATTTTTCGAGAAAACCTTTAATCTCTTGGTTTGCATCCATTTTATATTCAAGCTGAGTCTGTTTAACCCCAAGAGGTATTTGTGTCTTTATAGTGATGAGTTCTTTTGAAAGAAGTGCTTCTTCTTTGTGATTAGTCAGCCCGTTGAGTACTCTTTTATTTGAAATGGATTCAATATTTTCGAAAACTTTTTCAAGGGTTGTGTATTCAGCTAGAAGCTTTGAAGCTCCTTTAGCTCCAATACCTTTTACTCCGGGGATGTTATCAGATGCATCTCCAACTAACGAGAGGTAGTCGACAATCTGTTCAGGGTAGACACCCATTTTTTCAAAAACTCCATCTCTTTTGTAGATTTTACTTTTCATCGTATCAATCATATTGACCTTATCATCAACAAATTGCATGAGGTCTTTATCACTTGATGCTATCAAAATTTGATCAAAGTCTTTATAAAACTGGGTAACACTAGATCCTATAACATCATCTGCTTCATAATTTTTGACACGAACACAAGGTAGCTGAAACTTTTTAAGCATTTCATCGATAATAGCAAACTGAGGTTTAAGTTCATCAGGTGGTTCACTTCGGTTTGCTTTGTATTCAGTGTAAAGTTCGTTACGAAACGAGCCGCCTTTATTGTCTTGAGCAATAAGAACATGAGTTGGTCCAAGATCATCGATAGCGTTTAACACCATTTTTGCAACACCATAAACAGCATTTACAGGGGTCCCGTCTGGTGCATTTAAAGGTCTAATGGCGTAAAAGGCACGAAAAATAAAATTGCTAATATCAAAGATAAGAAGTTTTTTCATAAGGCCATGATTATATGGACTCTACTACTTAATGTACAACTCCACTGAACTCACTAGGCATAAATTGTGTGAGTGCTTTGAGGCGTTCTTGCTCGGATTCACTGTTGGGGTCGTTTGCAATCACTGTTGTTTCCGCAATGATATCTCCAAGACGATAGATGGAGTTTTCTTTAAGAATAAGGTAGGACTCGTATGCTCCAAATAAGAACATGAGTGAGAAAGAGCTGATAAGACCGTTTCGGCCAAAGTGTAGGAGAAATATAGAAAGACCAAGGGGGAGATTTCTTATTATGGAATGCTGAACACTACAAGGAGTCAGGTCTTCTAGGTTCAAAACTTTGAGACCAATGATCCTTTTTCCTACTGATTGCCCCTCAAAAAGAGAGTCAGCATAGAGGATGTAAAGAGCTCCTATTATGATACCAATATATTTAATAAAAAAGCACGATGTTACGCATATTCCGATATCTATTGCTTTAGCCACTAATCGTGACTTTTTGGCCCTTAGGCTTACATTGCGCTTGATCAGTCTCCCAACGTAAGACTGAATTTTTGATTTGTTCATATTGCGATCACCAAACTTCTTATATACTCTTATCTTTAGCAGAATTTGACTCTATAATCTATATAGATAGTAAAAACTACAAAGGAAGAGAGCATGGGAAACATTAAAGAAGTTAACGAAGAAAACTTTGATGCAGAAGTTTTAAATAAGAACAAGCCAGTTTTGGTCGATTTTTGGGCTGAATGGTGTGGCCCTTGTAAGGCACTTGCTCCGATTCTTGATGAGGTTGCTGGAGAGCTTGGTGAGAAAGCTGAAGTTGTTAAAGTAAATGTTGATCAAGCTCAAATGCTTGCTCAGAAGTATGGGATTAGAGGTATTCCAACTCTTATCTTTTTTAAAGATGGCGAAGTAAAAAATACTTTGGTTGGTAATCAACCAAAAGCCGAGATTGTAAAAAGTCTTGAAGAGCTTTGTTAATTTTTTTATAAAATTCTCTGCATAAACATTTAAAAATAGGAAGACCTGATGGATACGACAGCTTTGATAGTGCAAGCGCAAGCTTGGCTAGTTGATTATGGACCGAAGATAGTAGGAGCGCTTCTTACTCTTGTCATTGGTTTATGGGTAATTAAAAAAATAATTTCTTTTATTAGTAAGAGGTTTGAAAAGAGCAATTTTGACCCTACACTTGCACCTTTTATTTTAAATCTTGTTAATTCAATTTTAAAAGTCCTGTTGGTATTGAGTGTGATAACAAAACTTGGAGTACAGACAACTTCTTTTGTTGCAATTTTAGGTGCTGTTGGTTTGGCCATTGGTATGGCGCTACAAGGAAGCCTTGGGAACCTTGCTGGTGGAGTATTAATTCTCATCTTTAGACCTTTTGGTGTAGGAAGTTATATCAAAGCTCAAGGGCAAGAAGGAGAGGTTAGTAAAATTCTTTTATTTGTCACAGTTTTAAGAACTCTTGATAATCGAACTGTATACCTTCCCAATGGAGCACTTTCGAATGGATCTATTGAGGTTCTTAATGAAGAAGAAAACAGAAGAGTTGATATGGTTTTTGGGATTGGCTATGGAGATGACATTGATAAAGCACGAGCTTCTTTTAAGCAAGTTTTAGACAGTATTCCCGAAGTTCTTTCTAGTCCAGCTCCAGATATTATTGTGACAGGGCTTGGTGATAGCTCTGTGAACTTTTCAGTAAGACCTTGGTGTAAAGCAACTGATTATTGGACTGTTTATGCAGGAGTTCATGAAAAAGTGAAGAAGACTTTAGACAAAGAGGGGATCTCAATTCCATTTCCTCAAAGAGATGTTCACCTTCACCAAGTGCAATCTTAAAAGATTATTTAATTTATTCGAGAGGGTCATATAGACCCTCTTTTTATTGATAGAATCAAATTTCTAAAAACCAGCTTGGTTCAATAACTCCGGGCTTGGACTCATAATCAGAAATGGCTTAAGATAAATAGATGAAGTATTATTTGGTCTTAACTTTTTTTATTTACTCATGTGCAACACAAACTATTTCTCAGAAAACAGTGCTCACTAAAGAAAGCTTTAACAAGAACATTCAAAGTATTTGCCTCTTAGGTGAGGGGAAAGGGAAAATGATCTTTGGTGATAAAAGACAAGTCTTTTCTTATGATTCCTTATTTAGGGAAAGCGAGTGGATTATGGAGCTTTCTGTACCTTTTAGAGGGGCCGAGTACTTTAAGATAGAACAAAAAGGTAGTAAATTAGGATTTTCAGGAAGTTTCTACCAATTACTTAAAGCTAACTTTACTCAACTTGCGGCTCATAACCCTGAGTATAATAAGGGGGACCTCAAGAGACTTTTAGGCTTTGTGGCCAATGAGCTCTTTAAAGTAAGAGAATTTAAGAAGAAATTTCAGGCCAATAACGATTCTTACTTTGATAGCTGGTGCACGACGGCCCCAAACCTGGAGTGTTCACACCAAAATCAAGGCACGGATTATAAGCTTGATAGTGAGAGCTTTAGGGCAACTAAAAAAGTCGGAGAGTATACTCTTAGTTGGGTTAACTCTCATTTAAAAAATTCAAAAGACTCAAGGTTTCAAAAAAGTATATTTAGTCTTAGTCGTTCTGGCCGGGGCCTTCTTGAGACCAGTTTTTATCCAAGTAAATGTGAAAACGATTCTTAGTCTGTAAGGTCTTAGAAACGTTGTTAATTAGTCTTAGTTCCAGTATCCTCAGTCTTTAAGAACTTAAAGAAAAGTTTAAGGAGTTAAAGGTTATGAAGTTTCTAAGAGTTGTGTGTCTTGCACTATTATTATTTGGTTGTACTAAAGAAAAAATGAGTGGAAAAAGCGGACATGCTGCTTCGGGAACAAAAGTTTTAAACCTTGCTGCTTTAGCAAAGGTTAAAGGATTTGATCCTAATCAAGCCAGTGACCTTTACTCAGGAAACGAGATTGCAAGAGTATACGAAGGTTTACTTCAGTTTCATTATTTAAAAAGACCTTATGAATTAGCTCCCAACCTAGCAAAGTCAATGCCTGAAGTTTCAAGCGATGGACTCACCTATAAATTTGAAATTAAAAAAGGGGTCATGTTTCACGACAATGCTTGCTTTCCTAATGAAAAAGGAAGAGAGCTTGTGGCGCAAGATTTCGTTTATACAATTAAAAGAATGGCCGATCCAAAAGAGCAATCAAAAGGTTGGTGGTTAATTGATGGAAAAATTGCTGGCTTAAATGAATGGAGACAAAAATATAAAGATACTCCTGCCAATTATAAAGACGTAATCGAAGGTATAAAAGCAACGGGAAAATATACTGTTGAGTTTAAGCTTGCAAAACCCTTCCCTCAGTTTTTATATGCACTTGCCATGCCATTTACTTATGCTGTACCAAAAGAAGCAGTCACACATTATAAAGGTGAGTTTATTAATAACCCAGTCGGAACAGGTCCGTTTGTGACAAGCACTTATAAGCAAAATAATAAAATAGTTTATACTAAGAACCCAAATTATAGAGATGAGTTTTATCCTTCAGAAGGAAGTGAGTCAGATAAATCGAAGGGTCTTTTAAAAGATGCCGGCAAGAAAATTCCTCTAGTAGATAAAGTCATTGTTAATATTATTAAGGAAGAGCAGCCTAGGTGGTTAAACTTTAGAAAAGGAAACCTGGATGCGATGGGAATTCCAACTGAGCAGTTTGACCAAGTCATGATGAGTGGTAAAGGTCTTTCTGATGAGTTTAAAGCTCAAGGAATTATAGAAACAAAGAAAGTTGGATTAGATATCACGTACTCTGCGTTTAATCATGAGCATAAACTTTTTAAAAGTAATAAAGCTTTAAGGCAAGCAATGTCTTTGGCTTATGACAGAGCTCAAACAAATACAATGTTTTATCAAGGTGTTTCCATTCCAGCTCAATCAATTGTTCCGCCAAATATTGCGGGGCATGTAAATGAATTCGAAGGGCCATATCAAAGACTTGATTTGGTGAAAGCAAAAGCAAAGTTAAAAGAAGCAGGGTTTGCAGAAGGAAAGGGTCTTTCAGAGATTACTTATCACTATACTTATTCTACTAAATCAAGACAGATGGCAGAAGTTTTTGCACAGAATATGGCCAAAATTGGTATAAAAATTAAGCCTGTGGGAGTCACTTGGCCAGAACTTGTAAAACTAGTGAATACAAAACAAACTATGATGTTTGCAATGGCGTGGGGAGCTGACTATCCCGATGCTGAAAACTTCTTGCAACTTTTATATTCCAAAAATGCAGCTCCAGGTTCAAATGGAGCAAATTATTCAAACCCAACTTTTGATTCAATGTTTGTTAAGTCCTCTACTATGGCCGATAGTCCTGAACGAACGGCCCTTTATGAAAAAATGTACAAGATGGCCGCTGAAGAAGTACCTATAATTTTTGGATTTCACAGAGTTGGTTACGGACTTAAGCATGGCTGGTTGAAAAACCACAAGATTACTGAATTTGATCACGGTGTTGCTAAGTACTACAACATTGATCTTTCAGAAAAAAGTAAACTTCTGAAGAACCTATAATCAATGGAATTACTACAATATACTTTAAGAAGGCTACTCTATTTAATACCAGTAATTTTTGGAGTGAGCTTTCTGATATTCATTCTTTTTAATGTTGTTGCTGGGGATCCAACTCCTATTTTATTAGGAAAAAATGCGACTGTTGCACAGATTCAAGAGCTAAGAGCAGAGCTTGGACTAGATCGTTCGTTTCTTGCTCAATACTTAGATATTGTGAAAAGTGCTTTTACTTTTGATTTTGGAAGATCTTGGCAGACAAAACAAAAGATTACAGACATTATTAAAAATGGAGCGGTACCTTCTTTAACTTTAACTATTCCTGCTTTTGTTATCTCAACTGTTTTTTCGATATTGATTTCCTTGTTTGTCGCATTTTATCGAGGTCGAGGGTTTGATATTTGGGTGAGAGGAATTTGTATCGGTCTGATGAGTGTTTCAAGCTTAGTTTATATTCTCTTTTTTCAATGGTTCTTCGCTTTTAAAATGGGATGGTTTGAAATCTCAGGCTATGAAGAAGGATTCCCTCATTTTATTCCCTATGTCAT
>Ga0114957_1001831_pt1 | contig 21869 bp, 18 predicted proteins | sample BantaG_FD_87175 | JGI IMG/M metagenome (GOLD analysis project Ga0114957, IMG submission 87175) | Marine algal microbial communities from Bantry Bay, Ireland - BantryBay_4 metaG | ecosystem: Host-associated > Algae > Red algae > Unclassified | place: Bantry Bay, Ireland | collected 2014-11-21 | reverse complement strand
GCTAGGTAAGTTCCTTCCTTCAAAGTGGAATGTCAGAGTACCATTCTATGCACAATACCTCAAGTCCATCAGTAATCCACAATATCATCCATTTGACTCGGATGTCTTGATGAAGGATAAGATATCAGCAGCACTGACTCCACAGGAAAGGGCAAACGTCAGAGCAGAAGCTCAAGATGTGACTACGATTAAGACCTTCAACTTTACTAATGTCAAAAAAGAGAGAAGTACAAAGCCAGCAAGTAAAAAAAATCCCACAAGTACAAAGACCAAATCTGGAGGTGCAATTGCAATTAAAGGTGAAGAGGAATTGGATGATAAGGCTGCGGTCAAGGCAGCAAAGAAGGCTGCAAGAAAGGCAGCACCTCCTAAACCAATGCCTTGGGATATCTCAAATTTTAGCGCAAGCTATGGCTACACCGAAACAGATAGACGAGACCCACTTTTAGAGTTTGATAATACTAAGGAGTATCGAGGTGGAATCGACTATCTCTATAGTAGAAAAGTCAATTACATCACACCATTTAAATCTATCAAGTCTAAGCACTTGAATTTAATCAAGCAGTTTAATTTTAATTTATTGCCGAATAGTTTTGGATTCAACACTATCCTAGATAAGACATTTAAACAGAGGAAATTTAGATTGCCAAATGAAAAGGCATTCCAGTTTGACGAAAAGAGTTTCGTCTGGACGAGACAATATGACTTGAAGTGGGACTTTACTAAGTCACTCAATATGAGGTTCAATGCATCGAACCAATCATTTATAGACGAACTCAGGCAGGTAGGAATTTCAGATACTGCAGATCAGAGAGACTGGCAAGATGAAAATGGGATAAAGCGATCTACGGAAGTTTCAGAAAATGCTGACTTTGTACAAGATTATTGGATTAACAACTTACAGAATGGTGGACGAAACAGAAGTTATGACCATCAACTCTCACTGACCTACACTCTACCAATTAGGTACCTTCCATTTATGGATTGGATCTCAGTGAAGACTCAGTACAAGGCTGACTATACCTGGGCAGCAGGACAGTTAATTACTATAGATGATGTTGGGAGTGAGCCTGGAGAAGGGAATCAACCAGGCGCAGTTATCAAGAACAATCAGAACAGATCTGTCAACGCAACTCTTGACTTTAAGAAACTCTATAGTAAGAGTAAATATGTCAAAAGTTTGGACAAGATAGGTGCAACTAAAGAAAAGGATGATAAAAGGTCAAGTAGACATACAGGATCAAGAGATGCACTCTCAGTAGATGATGTGGCAAGTCCAACAGATAAAGATAAGACAGGAGGTAAAGCAGAGAGAACAAAGAAGTCAGAAGGACCGAGAACTATTAGTGGAATCGAGAAATTTCTTGTAAGACCCCTCTTCTCATTGAGAACTGTTAAATTGAGCTATAGAGAAGACCTCTCCACATTGGTCCCTGGATTTGGCGGTCATATTGAGGATAGTGCTGGAAATTCAGTTGACCCTAATGCTTATAACCCAGTTTTCTTTGGACTATCTGACGGATTTAGTGCTCCTGGATGGGACTTTGTAGCAGGGCTTCAACCAGATATTACAAGGTCAGCATCTAATGACAATTGGCTTTATCAAAATCAAGAATGGTTCAATACAAGTAAGGTGCTCAATAAGCAAATCATGCAAAATAATAAGCAGACTTTAGAGGCTGATATTGCTTTAGAACCGTGGAAGGATGTTGATATCGATATCGAATTTTATAAGAAGACGAGTCGAAACCATTCAGAAGAATTTACCTTCTTAGAGAAAGATGGCCAAGATCCAGGATTTACCCAGCAAGCACTTTACGATGTAGGTTCGGTAGAGTTTTCATATTACACATTGAACACACTTTTTGGTGTTAAAAACGATAATGGTGATAGGTTAGATCAAAATGGAAGTTCTATCCAACTCTTCAATACATTGAGAGACAACAGAGCTGCAATCAGTCAACGGTTAGCTAGAGAAAATGGTGAACATGAGATCGATGGAGAGGATTATGCTGTTGGGTTAGGTAAACTCAATAATGATGTAGTAGTGCCAGCATTTATTGCAGCATATACAGGACAAGATCCTAATGATGTCAACTTAGATATTATTGATGAGTCGTCACAATGGAATTTCTTACCCAAACCAAATTGGTCACTTAACTATAGAGGACTCAATAAACTGCCTTGGTTCAAAGAAGCATTCAAATCGATCAATATCAAGCATGGTTATAAGTCCGTATTTGGGATTAACAGATTTAACAGTGACCCGCAATACGATGCTCTCGCAAATAATGGTGATCTAAATGATATAAAAGTAGCCTCAGGTAACTACTACACGAGGTGGGAGATACCAAGTATACAGATTAATGAACAGTTCAGTCCAGTCCTAGGTATTGATGTACAAACCCAAAATAATATCACCTTTACCGCAGAGTATAAGAAGTCGAGGCAACTCGAACTCTATACAACAGTTGCAGAGCTTAAAGAGCAGAGAAGCACAGAGTGGGTCTTTGGAGCAGGGTTCCAATTTGAAGATGTCAATATTGGCTTCCTTACAGGAGAAAGAAAAAATAAGAAGAAGCGATCAAGAACAAAATCTGCAGGAAATAAGGCAGGAGGTATTGGTTCTATCATTGACACTGGAGAAGACATTCCACGAAAGTTGATCTTTGATGTTTCGATGTCTTTTGCTGATAACATTACTTATGCTCATGATCTCAGAAATGATGCCTTAAATCCGCAAGCAGTGAGAGGGACAAAGCAATTCAGGATCAGCCCGAGTATTGAGTATGATATCAATAAGAATCTCTCTCTCAGATGGTACTCTGAATATGGACAGACTACACCGCATGTAACACCTCCATTCCCTGTTACTAATTTTGAGACAGCATTCGTTGTGAGATTTAAACTGAACTAGAGATCATTAGATGGTGTTATTACAATTTACGAATCGCTTTATTGTTAAATAGAAGAGATGTTTCAAAGTATAACACCTATAGTAAAGAACTTGTTAATTATTAACGTGATTGTCTTCTTTGGAGCGACATCACTGTCTCAGATGGTACCCGATCTCGCGATGTACTTTCCACTCTCGTCGAGGTTTTCGCCTTATCAAATAGTGACACATTTCTTTATGCATGGAAATACTCAGCATCTCATCTATAATATGTTGGGACTCTTCTTCTTGGGACCAATGGTTGAGAGGGCCTTGGGGAGTAAGGACTTTCTGAAGTTATATTTGTTAGCTGCCATGGGAGCCTTACTTACTCATATTGGTGTAGATTATTACGATTATTTGCAAAGTGGTATCCCAAGCAATAGAGGAGTCGTTGGAGCATCAGGAGCGATATATGGAGTCGTAATTGCATTTGCAACACTCTTTCCTAACACCAAGTTGATGTTGTTATTTCCTCCTATTCCTATCAAAGCTAAGTATTTAGCTGCAGCATATATCGCCTTTGATTTATATAATGGTGTGATGAGAACTAACACAGGTACTGCACATTTTGCTCACCTAGGTGGAGCACTGACGGGATTTCTCCTCGTGAGATATTTCTTCGGGACACAACGAAATAGAAGGTCATAATATGTTAGATTCTATCTACAAGGATATCAAGCGCCAGGTACAGATGGGTAATACTGTGACAAGGATTATCATTGTCAATATTGCAGTTTTTGTCATTCTTAATTTAGTCTATGTCTTTGATTACCATGCACACAGTGGAGTTGCAACTGACTCTTTCTATAATACTTTCAGGTCTTTTTTGATTCTCCCATCTGACCCGATGACTTTTCTCAAGCGATTTTGGACGATTATTACTCACATGTTTACCCATAAGGGGTTTTGGCATTTGGGATGGAATATGTTAATCTTTTATTGGTTTGCAAGGATACTCGGTGATTTCATTGGTGACAAGAAGGTATTACCACTTTATTTGATGGCAGGTGTTGCAGGTGCTATGGTTTTTATCTTGACAGACCTTCTTATACCTACGGGTACTGGAGGGCAGGCAGTGGCATTAGGAGCATCCGGTGCAGTAGTTGGTATCTTGGTAGCAGCGGCTACACTCTCACCTGACTATACGATGAATTTAATCATACTTGGTCCTGTAAAGATTAAGTGGATAGCGATGGTTTCTGTCTTCTTCTATATTATTGGAACAGCAGGCAGTGGCAATGAAGGAGGAAATTGGGCACACCTTGGTGGAGCAGCATTTGGCTATCTGTATATCACTCAGTTAAGACGAGGCCAAGATCTTACTGGATGGTTGCAGCGACTCATCTATAGAGAAGACAGAGGAGCAAACCAGAGTAAGAGACCAGTAAGTCAGCCAAAGAGAACTAAACCCAGGAAGTCGGCCCTCTCAATAGTCCACAAGAAAGAAGAACAAGAAGCACCTGGAGCGGCGATGGATAATCAAGCTAAACTTGATAACATTCTCGATAAAATAAAAGAAAGTGGTTATGACAACCTGTCACAAGAAGAGAAAGATTATCTTCATCTTATGAGTAAAAGTTAGATATAATCAATAGCCTGTCTTTTGAAGTACATCGCATTAATTATCAATATTTCTGTCTGTATCGTAACACTTGGATGTTATGCAGCGCCATATGTGGAGCCAAGTCAAGCTGTGATATTTCCAGTACTCAGTGTGATGACTCCATATGTCTTAGGTGCTAACTTTCTCTGTCTTCTCTATTGGATACTTTTTCCAAGCAAATACTTTTGGATTCCAGTCATAACATTATTACTTGGGTTTAGCACATTTAAGAGGCACTTCAATTTTTTCCAATCAGGAGTTAAAGTAGAAGAGAAATCACTACCAGTTACCATTAGCAGTGTCAATATCAATTCTGGCCAATACCTTAGGGTAGATCGCAACAACCTTGATAGTAAAAAGATGGCATCACTCAGGCATTGGACAAACCTGCAAGCAGATACTGATATCATCTGTACTCAAGAGAAAAGATACTTTGGACAAGTTATGCTAGATAGTATGCTTAGCAAAGAATTTACCAGACATGGTAATGACACCATAGGGACAGGAATCTACACACGTCATTCCATGCTCAATAAAGGATTTATCGATGTAGGTGGTAACACGCATTATGTGGCTTGGGCAGATATTCAACTTTCAACCGATGTGGTAGTCAGAGTCTACAGCATGCATGGCAGTAGTAATATGATCTCGAGTAAGTCTAAGGAATTAATCAAGGAAAGTAATCTCAAAAGTCCTGCATTGATGTCAGAGATCAAGGGCCTCTTTGCTAACTATGCTAGATATGCATCTCAGCGCAATAGTCAGTATGATCGATTAGAAAATCATATTAGTCAATCTCCATATCCAGTAATACTAGCTGGAGACATGAATGATGTCCCACAAAGTTACCTCTATCAAAGACTCACTAAACGACTCAACGATGCTTTCAACAGCAAGGGTAAAGGTATCGGTGCAACTTACCGGGCACTGCCAGGATTAAGGATAGATTACATCTTTGCTGATGACCAATTAGTACCTCAGAAGTTTTTAGTTGATCGAGTGGATATCTCAGACCACTATCCAGTGAGAGCACAATTTTTCATCCAAGTGAAACAATAGGCTTCTTTCCTTTCCGAGTGGAATGTAAAAATTGTTGATTTATAGTGTGACTATTACTTGCCTTGGTTCTTTCTTTATTTATAATATTGAAAGAAACGAACGGATAATCCATGACTCATATCAAGTATAAACTTCAGTCATTAGGCAACGTTTTTACTTTGTTAGTTTTATATTCTTGTTCAAACAGTAATGTGGCAGCCTCTCCGCTGCCATAACTGAGAAATCTTCATTTTCGTAATTTCAATTTAACCATGAGTTATAAAATAAATGGATACTAATAAGACAAGTCTCTCTCGGCTCGATCCTTAATCGAGAGAGAAAAGTAGAGTTGAGCTTATACCATTTAAATATTAGAATGTCGGTATTATTTTAATAGAAATAGTCAATCTCTGCGTTAAAAATACTCATTATTAGCTGTGCCGCCCACAGCGGTAGCTACGGCTATGATTGTGTTTTTTGACTTAATCTTAACAAATTATCTTCTATAATTTTATCTGACACCTTAAAATCTATATGGTATTACATCCAATCTTTAGTACTTGACTCTACAGTATAGAGAAGTTGATCTCTAATCTGTTTTGCTGTATCTAAAGGTAAAAAGGGAATCAACAAACTCCCCGATGCAGTAAAGAGATAAAGATCAGTAAGATCTCTACGACGTTGGAAGAGTCCAGACCTCAATCTGACAGCTTGGATCTTATATGACTGTAGGACTTCGAGGCTGTTGCCAAAAGTACCACCAGCTATCTGGATCAACCCTTCTGTTATGCGATATGTAATCTTATTGTAAGTCTTAAAGACTGAGATCATTCTATAAATAAGATAGAGGCTCAAAGGCATGAGAAGAAGATTTTTATCTCCCAACAATAAAATCGCAGAGAAGAGAAGTACACCAAAGATGAATAGATTACGAATACTATAAAACTTGTATGTTGGCGAGACCATATTCCACGTGCTATCACTATCACTTGAGTAGCCAAGTTGCGAACGTACAGATTTGACGTGTTGTTCTGAGCAACCTGGTATTGAAAGTCTCTTCTTCTCAGTTACTGTCCGACTTGATGCTTGCTTGAAGTAAAGTGTATAGTAATCAAACTGCTTTTGCAACCATGTTCTTTCCCAACCAATTACTTGGATCTTTTGGTCCTTGGCGGTAAACTGACGACTATTTATCAAACCATAGGAGAGTTGGAAACTCTCCTCTTTTCTGACAAGTTTGAGATTGAAATATTGTACAATTGTTTTGACTAAACTAATTACCACAGAGGCTATTGTCATCAATACAATCAGTGTACTAATTATCAGGACGCTACTTTTAATGATATTAATATCAGGCACTTGGTCTTTGAGTTTGTCTAAGAGATCTGCATCTTCTGCTTGTTGGATAATCCAGAAAATAAACCCAAGGATAATGAAGCCAGACTTAATATGATTTTCAGCTAACCCAACCTTGAATAGCTGTAGAGGATTTAAGCTGAAGATTTGTTGAGAGTTTGTGTTATAGTTTAAATCTAAGGAGAGACTCCTAGAAGGCGTAACATCAGTTTGAGTTTTCCTTTGATGTAGGAGGACATCTCTCAGTTCGTTGGCTTTCTCAAGAGTCACAGCCTCAATTGATGCTTCACTGCCACTGCTTCCAGCCGTTGTGATATTGACCTTAACAAGATTGACCAACTTATGGATTACTGTTTGATCAAAGTCTACAGCTTGGATTCTATCGAGAGGGATAGAGATTTTAGATGTGCTAAACAGTCCTTTTTCTACAATGAGATGCTCGTCAGATACTGAGTAATAGTATCTGAAGTAAGTCACAACACCTCTAGCTATAGTAAATACCAAAATCCCAAAGGAGATCATAAGAGCTGTCGAACCTCTGTCTTCAGAGCGATTACCACCTAAGAGTAAGACGACGATGATGATACTGAATTGCTTGACAAGGTTTTGTATGATTCTTGCAACTAGGACCAAGATTGCAAATGGAGACTGTCTTTGTCTCTCTATCTTATTACTCCTCTTCATAGTGAGTTACCTTATGAGAGATCATTGAGAGTAAGTAGGTTTTTATCCCGTTAGCAGTTTTGAGAGTTAGTCCTGGTATTTGGATGTCACTACTGCTTCCACCAGCTGTAAAGACTTTGACTCGTGATAGGTCTAGCCATCGTTCGATTAGGCCTTGAGTAACTTCCACATGTTGTATCCGATTATATGGAACAGAAGTGTCAGTTTGATTGATCCAACCTTTCTGATATGAGAGATCTTTCTGTCTTAGGAGGTAGGCTTGATACTTGACACTTTGAAATCCAAAGATTAGTAGCAAAAGACAAAGAACTCCATAAATTACAAAAAGAGCAGGCAATAAATAGTCTGGAATTTCTGGTATACTTTGAAGTGTATCAACTGCTGTGAAAAGAGCAACACCAAGTATGATAATAAGTACAATTCTCCACAGAAGAGCAATGTAAAGATATTTCTGATCGATCTTAATATAGTCACTCTCCTCAAGTTGAGGAAGGTCGTCATGTAAGATTGGTGAATTTTGCCACATACGTAAATGTAATCTAATTCTATGAAATTGCTATCTCAGTAGGGGAGTAAGGAGTACAAAAAAAGGCACATCTCAGATGTACCTTCTCTATATCTTAATAAAATCAATCTGGATTTTATTGATTGATGAAGCTTCTTAGTCTTTAACTTCAAAAGTAACCTTTAGGTTGACTCTGTATTCATCTACATCACCATCTTTTACAGTTACACTTTGACTCTGTACAAATGCAGATTTGATGTTTTTTACTGACTTTGATGCTTTTTGGATCGCGTTGGATGTTGCATCTTCCCAGCTTTTGTTTGAGTTAGCTAGGACTTCAATTACTTTCATGATTGCCATAATCTTTCTTTTAAGTTTTTATTATTTGATATAATTTTCATAGACTTAACGATGAAAGAGTTTTCGAGTTTATACTCACAATCAACATTAACATTACAATGCCTAAAATGGAGTAGAAGAATGCTTTATTTCAGATTAAACTTTATTGGTAGTGTAAAGAGCACTTTGACGAGTCTACCTTGTTGTCGTCCTGGTCTCCAAGCTCCCTTGTCAGCATTCATAGAGTTGAGTACTTTAGCAACAGCTTGCCCACAACCTCCACCAATATCTCTCTTAATTTTAATGTCAGAGATGTTTCCTTTCTTGTCTACAACAAACTGTGCAATCACATAACCTTCGATTTGATTCTCCCTTGCTATCGTGGGATATTTGACTGTACTTAAGACATAGGCCATGAGCTCTTTATTAGCGCAGTCTGTTTTTGCATCACGAGACAGATCAGTTTCTTCACATCCAGGAAACCTTGGCATCTCTTCCACAACTACAAAGGGATCATCATTTGCTGGAGGTTGAGGAAGTGGAGGAGGGAGAGGGACACTTGTCTTATCAACAAGTAATGGTGTTGAGACGAAAGTATCTACAACAGTAGCATCTGAGACAACCACCATTTCTACTTTCTGCACTATGGAATCAATGTTGTCATCTTCTACGAATAGGATAGAGTCAATTACTGGAGGTAGGACTTTGACTTTCTTTACAATCTCTTGAGCCTTTGTCCTCTTATTAGTTACTTCTAAATCTAGGATGTCTGGTCCAAGATCTAATACGGTGTAAGTTTCTTCGTATGAAGTTGTTGTAATATTGAAGGCATAGATCATGAGTCCAAAACTCCAAGCAAGGCCAATATAGAAAGCAGGAAACCTTGTTCGCATCGGATCAAAGTTGTAAGTCTTAAACAGTTTTTTGGCAACTGACCGACCTACGAGTATTGTGCCAACTAAGAGCAAGAAATGGAAACCAATTGATTGAAGTGATGTAAAGAGTAATAGCATACTATTGTTTGTTTTGTCTATTAGAGAGATGCTTTATTAATGTGAGAGTGGTGTATCTAGCATTCGATCTTGTTTTTCAGTCACGGCTAAAAAACAAGAAAAATCACCTTTGGCTAAGTAAACACTTCATACCTTGAGACCAAATTAATATCAGCGTTGAAGGCGAGCCTTTTTTTTATCATCACTACGATCTTTTGGGGTCTCAATTATCATTGGGGCAAGGACCTCCTCCAAGAAGTATCAGCATACGAAGGTGCCTTTTGGAGGTACTTAATTGCAGTTACAGTCTTGACTCTTTTGGCAATTACTCAATTACCTACTAGAGAGACTTGGAGGCAAAATTGGAAAGGAATTCTTAAGATTGGTGGCCTAGGTTTGGTAGGCTTTAATTTCTTTTTTTTCAAAGGAATGGAATTGACTACACCAGTCAATGCCTCACTCATTGTTGGTCTCAATCCTGCGATTACTCTCTTGCTTTCTTCTGTAATACTTGGTACTCGGATAAGCCTGAGACAGGTTGTAGGGATGTTGATCGCCTTAGTTGGAGTCTTGTATCTCCTCTTCAAAGGTGAGATAGATGCTCTGATTAATTTACAGTTTAGCCTTGGTGATGGATTGATACTTCTTGCTTGCATCTTCTTTGCACTTCACCATGTTTGGGTCAAGAAATATAGTAATCCATCAATTACAAATGCTCAGCTGAGTCTGCTTGCAGCTGCAGTTTGCTTTTTCTTTTTCGTTGTATTGATTCTAGGGTACATGGTCTTTGCACCAGGTTTTGATTTGTTTGTTGGTGTAGGAGATTACTCTCAAAGATTTTGGATGTCAGCATTGGGTATAGGCGCTTTGGGTACAGGATTAGCGTATTGGTTTTGGTACAAAGGAATAGCGATTGCTGGTGCTGCTAAGGCCGCAGTCTTTGTCAATATAGTCCCACTCTCGGCAGCAACATTCTATGTGATAAAAGGCTCGAGTCTTGAATCATTTCACCTTATCAGTGGAGCGATTATTATCTCCGGTATCTTGATTATGCAGCTCGGGGGAAACAGGGTTGGTTAAGGGTAATGATGTCTCATTTATAAAAAAGATAAGCTTTGGTTTACAATTAGCCTATCATCTCTAAATCACTCCTTAACTAATTTTACATTTTTGATTCCTTCAGATGTACTAATAGTAGCAAGATAAAGTCCACTTAATAGTGATCTAGTATTTAAAGTAACGATTAAACTATTTTGCTCTAGAGTCAAGACTTGTGCCCCCTGTAAATCTGTCACTTGTACTGATTTTATAATTGTATTATCACTAGAAATAGTCCATTGATCACTTGAAGGATTTGGATAGACTAGTACATCACTTGCTTCCAATTCTTCAGTGCTTGACACTATCTCACCAAAGTAGACATCATCGAAGTAATATGTTTGTACTCCAACCGTAGCACCTTCAGTGCCAAAGTTAAAAAAGATGGAAGCCATATTATATGACCAACCATTGGTCAATCCAAACTCTAATGCTGCAGTCCCAGGTGCTTCTGTTGCAAAGTCAAATCGCATGACTTCCCATTCTTCTGATAGGGTAGTTTTGATTTCTGTCTCACAAGTGTGAGTTGGATCGTTGGAGTCTTCTACTTTCAACCTAATCGGTGTTCCAGCTTCAGGAGACCAAACTCTTACAGACATAATTGAGTTCTCTAAAGTGAGTGGGATATCAGTTGCAAAGCCACCATTGGTCCCAATCGTAGTTCCAGCCCAAGTTGCTGCTGCATCAGTTTTGATTGATTGGATGACACGATTGCTGTCATCTGTGGGGTCGATAATTACTGTAGAGCTATTCCCACCAAAGTCTGTCATTGTATAATTCACATCATTGGCTTCAAAGGTGACAGGTAAGTCTAGTTGGAAACCACCAAATAATTGAGACACATCATCAAAGAGGAAGGTTGAACTTTCAGAACCATCACCTACGTTGCCAAAGTCAAACATAAAAACGAGAGTATTCAGATCAGAAGGAGTACCAGTAAAATCCCATGTCATTTCTTCCCATTCTCCTGTTACTGTAGTTGGCACATCTCTCTCGACTGGATTACCTGGACCTTCTAATTTAAACTTGACGATTGTTCCAATCGGAGCTGTAGTAAAGACCTTCATGGTAAGAGAATTGTCTGCCGTAAAATCTAAGTTTGTGGTGAGCTCTATCTTACTTCCAGACCAGATAGTTCCTCCATCTCTTATTAATTGAGCAACCGTTGCACTTGTGTTGATTCCACTTGGTTGAGGATTTGGAATAACACTTGCAGTACCACCATCGAAATCTATAAAGTTTTGTAGAGTAATATCATCCTCAAAATCAATTGGTAGAGATTGTGAGTTACCTACTGTAAAGGCAAGAAGTATTAAGAAGAATAAAGAAATTTTCATGGTGATATTTTTATTTTCAAGAGAACAACGAAATCTAAAGATAGAAGAATCTAGAGATAGGGATGCTTAAAGTATATCATGTCAAACAGTCAAATATGCGACTCTTATTCCTTATCACTGAGTTAAAGTTCTATTTTAGCGACAGCTAAAGTAACCTTACTTGCATAGTATACGTTACAAACAATAAGTTCATCACACCCTAAGACGAGCAGTTATGATAGCAAGAGAGTTAATATCAGAAAGCATCTACCCAGCGAAGACCACCGACTCAGCTGAACAAGTAATAGACCAATTAGAAATCTATCGCCTCAACGAGCTACCAGTGCTTGATGAAGAAGGTGAAGTAGTTGGAATCATCAATATGAAAGATCTAGAGACTATGAGCCCTGAAGATATTATTGGGGAGAGTCTCCATATCGGACTTATAGACCATGTCGCTCCTATTGCTCATATCTCTGACATCATAAGACAATTGGGGGAGAGATCATGGTCAATGATGCCAGTCCTTAATAAAGAAGGAAAGTACAGAGGCATCATTAGTCAAGAAGATATCTTTAGAGCCTTTTCTACTAGTTTTTCTATACGAGAAAATGGAGCAATCATCGTTATTGAGACTAGACGAACTGCCTACTCGATGTCTGAAGTGGCACAGATAGTTGAATCTGAAAATGCAGCCATTATTTCCTGTTATCTATCAGATGGCAAGGACCAAGAACATATCCGAATTACACTTAAGGTAAATAAGTTGGATATCCAATTTGTACTTTCAACACTTGAGAGATATGGATATGATATTATAGCGAGCTTTACCTCTAATGATTACACTAACACACTCAAGGATCGATACGACCACTTGATGACTTATCTCAATGTGTAGTATAAGCTGCATATTGAAGTCTGTACATCTCATCCTCTTGGTTGGATGTCTCTGTCATCTTAGTCTGAATGGACAAACAACAATTCAGATAGACACTATTACCTTGTCAGGTAATAAAAAGACAACAACCAAGACCCTACTCTTTGAAAATCCGATTAAAATTGGAGAGCATATCGCTAGAGATTCAATAGAAGCGATACTAGATAATTCACGTCTTCAACTTCTGAGTTCTGGATTGTTCAATGCCGTAGAGGCATCGATGAGTTATAATCAAGATTCAACTTCTGCTCAGATTCACTATGACTTGGTAGAGAATTGGTATCTCTTTCCAGTCCCTATCTTTGAGTTAGCTGATCGAAATTTCAATGTGTGGTGGCAAGAGTTTGATAGAGACTTGACTCGGGTTATTTATGGTTTTAGAGTGGCTCATTATAACCTAACAGGAAGAAGAGATAAGCTCAAGTTTCTTGCTCATACGGGTTACCAACGTAAGCTTGAGATGACATACGACCTTCCCAATATTATTGGAGAGAATTGGGGACTTGGTGTCAATCTTTTTTATTCAGATCGAAAAGAGATAGGGTATAAGACAGAATTTAATAAGACACTATTTTTCCAAGCAGAAGATGAACGAGTCCTACTTAAGAGATTTAGGGTTGGTACTAAGCTTATACATAGACCGACTACTTATCTCGATCAGGTTTTCCGATTAGAGTTTCATCAAAATACAATAGCTGACACAATAGTACAAGAGTTTAACCCGGACTACTTTCCTAATAGATCTAGTCAACTTCGATTCTTTTTGTTTGAGTATGACATCCAACAGGATAAGACGGACTATAGTCTCTATCCATCGCGAGGATATAAGTGGCGATTCAATATCAAGAAAGAAGGCCTGTTTATTTTTGACGAGATAGATAATGCATTTCTAACACTCTCTGGTAAATACTATCAACCACTCAGCGAGAAAGTTACTGTGACGACTCAGTGGGAGGGAAGGACCAATCTGTCGAGGACTCCACTTTCTTTCTCTAATAATACTGGGTTAGGATGGAGTGATTTCTTAGTGACAGGCTATGATCTCTATGTCATGGATGGTCCTGATTATATGATTAGTAAAAACTATGTCTCATGGAAATTCATAGATTTAAAATTTTCTTTATTTGATATTATTCCTTCTCAGTTTAGAGTCATCCCACTACAAATGTACATGAGAATCAATTTTGATTTTGCCTATGTCAATGAACCAACATACACTGAGACCAATACGCTGAATAATCGCTTGATTTATGGCTTTGGTCCTGCATTGGATATTATACTTTACCACAATTATTTGTTTGCTATAGAGTACGGTATCACTCAAGATCTAGAGACAGGAGTCTTTATTAAGACTAGTATATCTTTTTAGATAGAGAGTGCATCTCAGATACTTTGATATGTCACATACCCGAGAATCACACCAATATAATTGGGTAGAGATTGTTCTAAAGCTATTGGGTAATTTACACACCGATGTATTTTTCTATAGAGACAAAATCTTGATATCAAGAATCTATAACTCACTCTAAATAAGGCATTTATAAACATAGTATTCTGTATACCATATTATCTACCCAAAAACTAACATAAGTTTTGGTGTAGTAATCATATAAGCAAATAATCTTATGGTATTGTTATTGGCTTAGTATGAATGATTGAACGTTGCACACCTTACGAATCATGAAAGCAAGATTTGGGTTGCAACTTTAATAACCAAAACCATATTCATATTATGCTTCAACACAATGAAGATTCCATCCTCTCGGATGCTCGCTTTTGGTTTGTTCTCGTTACCACTTTGGTCTTGATAGGCTTTTTAGTAATGAGCTACCCGGGATAGCAAAAAATTGGGCCTACCTTACTCAGGGTTGCCCAATTTTTTTTTTGCTTTTATTTTTTATCAACTTACCAAGTGTTTCGAAATCACAACCTTATTATAAGTGTTGGGGTTTATAAAATTACAATTAGAAACAATGAATGTTTTACTTTATCATACAATGCTCTCATCAATGCTCAACATATTTGTATTTGGACACAAGTCAGACCTTAGTCAATGGCGTATTGTTAATGATGGCGTGATGGGAGGAAAGTCTACAAGTAGTATCACAGTAGATGAAAATGGAAGAGGTCTATTCTCTGGTGATGTGTCTTTAGAAAATAATGGTGGTTTTGCTTCTGTTCGTTATGAGAGTGGTTTAGAGGATATCCGTAGATACAATAGTCTTAAACTTAAGATTAAAGGTGATGGCAAAACATACCAACTTAGAGTCAAAGGGAGCAAAGGAGACTATCATCAATATAGTTACTTAGTTGAAACCACAGGCGAGTGGCAGACTATAAGTGTTCATTTTGACAAACTTCAACCAATCTTTAGAGGAAAGTTACTAGATATTCCAGTCTTTGATGGTAAAGAAATGCATGAAGTAGGTTTTCTCATTGCAAATGGAGTAGCAGAGTCATTTGCCCTACGGATAGACGAAATTTCTCTCCAAGAGTAAGTATCACATTTATGTAAATGATAAGCATGTCTCAGAGTGGAATAATAGTACTTTTGCTTAGATGATGAGATGGATGTCTATATTTATGATTTGCCTATTGAGCATTTTGCTGAGAGGTCAAGAGGTTGATACCATCCAAGGTCCAGATATTAATATTACATCTACCCACAGTACACAAGGTGACTATATCAAGACAATAAAGGGAAAAACGAATGAGTCTATGATTGATCTTTTAGATTCTCAGTCCGCATTTTTCCTAAAAAGTAATGGTCCAGGTTCTTCAGTTACGACTAGCCTTCTTGGCGGTAGTGCTAGCCACACATCGCTTACACTAAATGGCATACCAGTTACTAATCCATTAATTGGTCAGTTGGATTTTTCACTCCTGCCAAAATTTTTCAATCAGGGCATGACACTCAATACTGGACTGTCACCACAGCTATCTGAGACCGGAAGTATTGCTGGTAATATAGAAATAGATACTTATCGTGGAGAGAGACCTAGGCTCACAGTTGGCACAAGCGTAAAAGATTATGGAAGTGTTGAGTCATTTCTCTCTTACCAACATCAGAGTAAGAAAGCGACTTACTCCGCTAACATCTCTCGACTAGATGCTCAGAATGCGTTTCGTTATCGGATACAAGAATTAGATGAAATCAGAAAGCAACAACATGCTGAAAATACAGCGACCAACCTCTACTTTTCTGGGAAGTGGATCTTGAATAAAAATCAAGAACTCTCAGCTGACTATTGGTGGCAAGATCAAACAAGGAATATTCCTCCGACACTTGTACAGAATGTCAGCCTTCAATCTCAAGATGATAGATTAACAAGGCTAGGTTTATCACATACGTACTTCGATTCTCAGAAGAGTCTCAAGTCAAGAGTAGGGTATACACAACAGAGCATAGATTATGAAGATGCACAAATCAACTATCAGAATACTGGAGATTTCAAGACAATTTATGTAGAGTCAATCGCCAAACTCAATCAAGGGAGAACAAATCAATTTGTACTAGGATATCAAGGTGACTATAACCAAGCAAACAATGGTGGATTTGAGTCTGACCAAGATCTCTCAACTCACAAACTGTTACTTGGTAGTTCTTATCAGAATACTAATTGGAAGAATAAAGGTAAGACAGATTTACTATTAAGGCTTGTTTCTCTCCAATTACTAGAGAGATCGTCTCAAGCAATCAGCGGCAATATCAGTCATCAAGTAACACTCAAGACTGGAGCTCAATTGAAAGTGTCACTGCGTAAACTGTGGAGAGCACCAGCGATGAATGATCTCTTTTGGGCAAGAGGTGGTAATCCAAACCTCTTACCTGAGCAAGGCTGGGAAGGGAATATTGGGTACCTCATCAGAAAGAACAAGGCATTGACATTTACCGGACACCTCTTTAGTCGCTGGGTGGACAATTACATCCTGTGGGCACCACCCGAATTAGGTCAGCCATTCATGGCAAGTAATGTCAGTCGAGTCTGGGCAAGAGGGTTAGACATAGAGACGAATTGGACGATACAGAGGGAGCAATACCACTTCTCTCTTCTGTCTCGACAGAGCCTAATCTATAGTTCTCCTGATAGAGATAACTCTAGTATCGGTCTCGTCAAAAACGAACAACTTATCTACATCCCAGTGGCCAAGAGTAATCTCACAATACGCCAGAAGTATCACCATACGCATCTTATCATTGACCTTCAGCATACAAGAGGATACAAGGGAATCAATGCTGACCTCGAACCGTACACTCTTGTCAATGCAAGTGTTGCTCAAAACATCTTTATACAGAGTAAACGATCAGAAATAGAGCACAGAATGAGCATTGAATTGAGAGGTGTTAACCTCTTTAATCAGGTATATTCTGTCATTGAAAGAAGACCTATGCCCGGCATCTATGGAGAGATTAATTTTACTTACATTTGCCCCAAATTGACACAATATTAGACACCTTATAAATTAATACTTATGAAAAACTTTTACACAACTTGCTTAGCAATCTTAATGTCTTCTACAGGAGTGTTTGCTCAGTATACTGAAGACTTTGAGTCATTTGGTGTAACAGATGGTAATCCACTCTTCCAAGCAGACAATGGATATGCCTTTGAGTCTGGTAGCCTCTTATTCTATAATGACTATAATGAAGAGTGGGCATCATGGAGTGGTTTTGCAATCTCTGCAGATACAGATATCATGACACCAGGATTTGGTAATCAATATAGCTGTATCGCAGGTACAGGGAATGAAGGAAGTCAGTCTTATGCTGTAAGTTTTGCTTCACCAGCAGCATCACTTGCAATTTCTCCAAATGAAAACGCAACAATGATGGAAGTTGCAATCAATAATAATACATATGCTTACCTCAGTATGTTGGATGGAGATGCTTTTGCTAAGAAGTTTGGTGGTATTACTGGAGACGATCCTGACTACTTCCTCTTGACGATCAAAGGTTATGAAAAAGGTGAGTTGTTGGCTGATACTCTCAACCATTACTTAGCTGATTATAGATTTGAAGACAATAGTCAGGACTATATCCAAAATGAATGGGTAGTTCTTGATATTGTCAATGCATTAGGTTATGTGGATAGTTTGTCATTTCACTTGAGTAGTACAGATGTAGGTCAGTTTGGAATGAATACTCCTGCTTACTTCTGTATGGATGACCTAACAAGAAGTCCTTTGGGAAATACAAGTGAGATCTCAACATCTGTTGAGATTAAAATCGGACCAAACCCAACGCAAGATTTCGTTACACTGACTGCGCAACAACCGCTAGAGGCAATCACCCTATTTGATATCCAAGGAAATGTAAGGTATAGAAGTGAAGGTGACAGTTCAACACAGACGATTGATCTATCAGCATATGCAAGTGGAATATATACTATCTTTATTTCTTATGAAGGCACTGATTATATCCAACAAATTGTCAAGCTCTAGATTTCTCCTAGTAATAGGATTTTTCATTTTCTCAGGTAACTTATTTGGACAATCTTCACGGACTATTGCATACAGTGCAATCAAAGCTGCAAAAGAAGGTACAATGATTGTTTGTGTCGAGACACAGACTAAGAGCTTGGAGGCACTTAGCAAATTTATTGAAGCAGAAATAAGCGTCAAGCGAAAAGCTGAATTAATCGAAGAACGACAAAACAAAATTGAGTTCAGAGAAGTATTTGAGAAAAGTGCAAATGAAGCATTTGCGACTAGCTATTCTTTTGGTAAGTATGTGGTCATTCCAGATACTGAACTCAAAGCTTATAGAGATTCTCTTGAGTTTATAGATGAGCCTTACCTCATCTTAGTCAAGCGAAATGATGTGAGAGAACTTGGAATTGTCAATAGTGATAACGTCCATGTGCCTGGTCCTTTTCCTCAATACTTTGATGGGTTTATGAGGAATCTCAATAAATTGTTTTCGGAGGGGAATGAGCAGCAAGAAGTCTACACTGAATATTTCACAAATAGTATTTTTAAACTCAATACAAAACTTCTAACTCTGTCCCATAAATTGGAACTGAAAGAAAGAAAAAGAGAACTAAAGCGGATGCAAAAGGAAGGATAATATCTGCTCTAATACCATCGGCTGTAGATTGCAATCACCAAGGTGATCAATCCTACTATTGAAAGACCAAGAGAGAGAAGTTTTATTCTTCTTTGATTCTCAATGTTAATGAAAGATGCTGCTATCAGCAGAAGAGGGATGATCGGAAAGAAATACCGTCCAGAAAGACTTAGGATCCGATCATTACCTACAGGACTCCATTGGAGATAGAGTGAGACTGAGAGACCAATAATCATCACAAGACTAATTACGATGAAGGAGAGTCTCTGAGTGACATTAAGTTTTGGCGCATTTTCAGCTCGACTGATAGAGAGGAAACCTCCAACTAATCCAAGAATGGCTATAATTATTGGATGGAGGTAGTTTTTCTCCCAACCATACTTACCGATGTAGTGAGCTATCGTGGAAGGAGCTGACTCTAGATAAGAAATCAGCGCAACTTGTGCAAAAGAATACGGATGAGAGAGTATCCAAGAGAGCTGTGCATCAGGATTGACAGGTGGATTGAGTTGTTGTGAATCTCTGAAGAGATGTGAATATTCAGAGTAAGGAATGAATAACGACTTACTATATGGCATCCAAAGAAGTAAGGTGACTCCAGTAATACACAGCAGTATTGACTTCATCAAAACACCTTTTTTTAGACGATCATTAGGTACCAAAAGGATCATAAATACTAATGGGAAGTAAACTAACTTATTGAGAGTAATGAACACAATAATGAGGCAAATAATAATGTATTCTTTCAAAGAGATACGGTGCTCTGTCAAAATCATTCTGAGCAGTAAGGCAATCCATAGGAAGCATAAACTAGAAGTAAATGTATCACCAGAAACCATCGATGCAAGACTCAATGAGGAAGGTAGTAAGGCCAGAAAGCAGATTAATATCTTTTGAATGGGGATGATGCGAATAGCTAAGGTGATCAGTGTAAGCCAAGAGAGAAGGCTGAGAAGTCGAGTGAAATAGAGAGATTGATACGGAGTCAATCTGAGGAGTTGAGAGAGAGCCTGACCAACGACTTGTGGGAAATAGACGGTTGGACTATAATATCCAACATTCGCAAAGTCAACGAAGAGTTTTCCAGTCTTTCTCAGTCCTCTTGCCCACGTATAATCAGCAGCATCAAATCTAGGATCTTCAGATTTTCTGATGGAGTCAAAATGTGAAGTATATTTTAAGAGACTACCATCAATCTCTCCACCAAGCCGGTTTCCATCTAAGACTTCTCCCATCAAATGACCTTGCGCAATGTGAGCTGACCGATGATAGTGATTAGTTTCATCTGGGGATTGAAAAGGAGGAGTCACCCAAAGAATGAGAACTCCAAAAATCAACCCAATGAAAGCAAAGTAGTGATGGATTTGTAGATTCATCTTATAGTCTTTAATGACTATGATCACTTAGCTGCATACCAGCTTCAACAGGTACAGTTATTGTGTTTTTAATAGGAGTGATTGGACAATTAAATTTATCTAAATAAGCACAATATGGGTTGTAGCATTTGTTGAAATCAACCGTAATTTTCTCACCTTCAGGAATCTTAAAATCAAGGTAACGGCCACCACCATATGTGCTGTCTCCATTCGTCTCGTCATAAAAAGGACAGAAGAGATAATCACCATATTCTGGATGGTCCATCATGTCTATATTTTGATATAATGTGAGAGATTGTTGTTGACCACTCAAGACAAATACAATCGAACCATACTCCCTGTAGCGAGGAGTCCTAGTGCCAGATGTCTTCATTTCAAAAATCTCAGTATCAGGTGTGAGAGTTACTGTGGCAGGAACTTTATACGAATCAGATATTGGGTAAAAAGTAAAGTCAGCCTTAGAAAATGTCTTCTCTTCGAACACATTGAATGCCTCAATATAAGTTTCCATCTCTTCATTTTGCCAAGTCGCTATTTCAGATTGATATGAAGTTTTTGCTTCCTCTTGTGTCATATCACTTTCAGAAATACTAACAGCATCGGCTACCTTTTTCTGACAAGAAGTGCAAATTAAAAAGAGGAGACAGCTCAATAAAAAGATTAGGTTTTTCATATTCGATTCTATATTAGTATTAAAGGTAGAGATTTTGAAGGTAGTTTTTCTCTTTGATTAGAAATAGACATTCTGCTAAGTTTTGAAGTAAGTCTTTATCTTAGGGAGATAGATTTATCAATAATACTCAAAGAAAAACAACACTATGAATAAAACAACTCATAAAGTATTGATGGGAATTGCAGTATTTACCATTGTTGTAGGACTCTTTTCACTGTTAACTCATGGCGGAAGTTTACAAGTTTAAGTTGTATTTTTATTGGAGCTGGCTTGATCGTATCATTGTACTATGAAAAAGGGAAAGGATACAAAGAGTGATGCAACCCTCTTGAAATTTAGAAGTCTCTTAATGCAGTGTCCGAGACACGGTATAGAAAACGAGATAAAAATTGCAATGCGATTAGACAAAAAGTATATTACTGCATTCTTGATACTTTTCCTCATCTCTTCTCATTCTCTCTATGGTCAGAATGAGACAGATCAGTTTAGGTTAAGGATAGGAGTATTGACTGAAACGATTACCCATCCAGGCCTAAGTCTAGGTTGTAGTTCAATTCTGAAGAATAAGCAAAAGACGGTAGTAAAAAAGAAAGCGACATTAGAGAGAAACAGTGAACTTGTACTCATCTCTAAGATTGGCTTCTATCAACACAGAGCAAATCACACAGGTGTTCTTTATAGTGCATCCATTGGTCAAAAAAGGTACGTCATCTCTCGTAAACTTACACACCAATATGGATTAGGGTTTGGAGGTTTAACACAAGTGAACTCTGGCGTCACATATGAAATCAAGGATGGTGATATTGAAGAATCAAATCTAAAAAGTCGGACATACTTTCACGCATTTCTCTTTTATGAAGTAGGCTATCCAATCAAGCAATCTTTCAGAGGTTATACAAGGGTTCAACTCGGAGCTAAATTTCCATACAATACTTACTTTTCAATAG
>Ga0114957_1001826_pt1 | contig 21917 bp, 17 predicted proteins | sample BantaG_FD_87175 | JGI IMG/M metagenome (GOLD analysis project Ga0114957, IMG submission 87175) | Marine algal microbial communities from Bantry Bay, Ireland - BantryBay_4 metaG | ecosystem: Host-associated > Algae > Red algae > Unclassified | place: Bantry Bay, Ireland | collected 2014-11-21 | reverse complement strand
TCTTCTCGAATGTCTTGTGGAATATTGGCTTTGGATTGATAGAGTAGGGAAGCGAGATCGTATTGCAATGCGCCTTTGCGACCACCTTGATAATCAATGAAATACGGGTCGCCACTTTTTATCATGATGTTCCGAGTTTGGAAATCACGGAACATAAAATTTTCGCAATTGGTTTGTAACAGATAATCTGCAAACCGATGCATATCATCTTCTAAGGCTTGCTCGTCAAATGGAATTTTTGCCAATTTTAAAAAATAATATTTAAAGGTATTAAAATCCCAAAACATACTTTGTTTGTCAAAACTTGCTCTTGGATAACAAACAGAATAGTCCAAATCCTTTCCTCCTTCAATTTGTAAATGTGCTAATTGTTTGACTACTTTTTTATAAATCTGAATCAGGTAGTCGGGGAATAAATCTCCCTTTTGCAACAAATAACTATACAAAGTAGTCGCCCCTAAATCTTCTTGTAAATACACATGCTCCTCTAAATTTTCCAAATAAATTTCAGGGACACGTAATCCTTGTTTCTTAAAATGTTTGGAAAAAGAAAGGAAGGCTACATTTTCTTTATGATCGGCATTGTAAGCTCCTACCGCAATTTTATCACCATTGGATAAACGATAATAAATCCTTGGAGAAGCAGAAGGTGCAAGTGGTAAAATTAAGGTTGGAGGTACGCCCGCCCATTGTTCGAAAAGATTGGATAGGAGGGATTCTATTTTTTGTTTTGTCATTTTTATAAGAGTAAAATGAATAAATAAATGGAGTGCCGAAGATAGTATTTTATTTTTTTGGAAAACTTAATCGCTTTTTAAAAATAAAGGAACGAAACAACCCTTTGAAATTGTTGTAGAAATGCTTAAATTTAGTACTCAATAAATTCAATAAATATGGATATTCAAAATATAGATAGAAATCTTTTAAAATCAGTTTTGCTTGAAATCTTGAAGGAGAAGCCTCACTTGTTAAAAGATGTAATCAAAGAACTTTTATCAGATAAGCCTTCAAATGAGGAAGATGAAGCTAGAAGAAAGAAAATCATTGAAATGATTGACGAAGATTTTGATAAATACGACGATGTATTTAAAGCACTCGCTTAATTATGAAATATTTAAGAAAAGAAGATTTTCTAGTAATCAATAAAAAAACTATTGATAAACATGGGGGGAACTTTGTTCCTCCTTTTAATTTTTTGAAAGGGAATTCTCTTGATTAATTGGTTGAAGCTGTCGGGGCCGAAATGTTTGGAGAACCACTTTATCCAACGATTGCTGATAAGGCTGCATTTTTAATGTTTAGCGTTATTTCTAATCATGTATTTCAGGATGGAAATAAAAGAACTGGACTTGAAGCAGCATTGTTATTTTTAAAACTGAATGGTTATAAATTAAAAACAGATTTAAAAAATATCTCAATTTCTGATTGGGAAGGTATTTTAATTGAAAAAGGAGATTCATCAAATTCTAATGAGTTGTTGATTAATTTTACATTAGAAGTTGCTTCAGGACAAATCAGATTAGACGGATGCAAGTTATGGTTTGCTGAAAATATTGAAATGTTAAAATGAGTTTAGTTGCCTAATATTCATTCACCTAAATCGTCGAATCCAAATTATACCGATTCACATCCAGACTAATTCGAATACTTCCTTGAATCGGTAGGTCAGTCCATAGTTCGAAAAGGTCAGATAAGAGGGATTCTATTTTTTGTAACGATTAATCAAAATTCCGTACGTAGTCTCTAATTTTTTTTTCTATTTTGGTTGATGAAATAAATTACTATGCCAAAGAGAAAACCAAAATCGAAGAAGGAAGTCCATCAACCTGATGATAAATTATTCAAAGAAGTGATGGAAAAACCTGCCAATGCAATTGAGTATATTAAAACTCACTATGCTGAATTGGCTGAACAATTGGAACTTTCCACCTTTCAAGTGGAACGTGAAAAATTATCTATTCCAAATTTTAAAACCTTTGAAGCAGACATTGTTTACACTTGTAAATTTAAAGATTCAGAAGAAGAATTGAACATCAGTTTGCTTTGGGAAAACAAATCTGAACCCGATGAATACATTTTTATTCAAATCGGGTTGTACCTTTTTCTACGATATTATAAGATGGTCAAGTCAGAGAATATGAAATTAGAACCGATTATTCCACTTATTTTTTATAATGGAAAAAAAGATTGGATTCCTAAGAGTTTGACTGATTTATTGAAGGAACATCCATTTTTAGGGGTTTTTGAAAAATATCTTCCGCAATTCGATTTTCATTTTACGAATATCGGAAAAGTACCAATGGAGGAACTATTAAAGATAGAAACAGCGTTCTTTAAGAGTGCGATGATAGCAATGGCAAATAAGTATGATTATGATTTGCTGTTACAACTTTTTCCTATTATTTTTGAAGTAGAAGAAGAGGATGAAGAAATAACATTGGTCACATACATCTTTGCATTGCACGAACGATTACCTGAACAAATAAAGAAAGACGTTTCACCTTTTTCAATTAAAATAAAAGATACAGTCATGAGTACATTTGCAAATTTTAAAAAAGAAGGAAAAAAAGAAGGAAAAAAAGAAGGAAAGATTGAAGGCAAGATTGAGGTTGCTCAAAATATGTATGAGGATGGATTTACAATTGAGCAGATAGTAAGAGCTTTAAGAGAAACAGAAGAGTTCGTGAAAAAAGCAATTGAATCTAAAAAGAAATAATTTTTTCTTATTCTCTCCAAAAAGCAGTTTATCTAAAATAGGTAAACTGCTTTTTTAGTGTGTTAAACTAATGCTTAAATATTTGCCTAATACTCATTCACATAAATTGTCGAATCCAAACTATACCGATTCACATCTAAACTAATCCGAATACTTCCTCGAATTGGCGCACCATCAGCAGTCCATTTTTCATCACGCCCATGTGCTACTAACCAATGATTTCCCAACGGAATATTTTTAAAACAACCTTGCCCATTTTCATCTACTTGAAATACTGCATCGAATATATCTAATTTATTTAAATCATAGCCAGGGAAAATCGTATCGTTATATTTGAAATAAACTTTGGTATTAGGTATCAATTCTTCGTGGTGTTTGATGTCTATACAAACCTGAGTTGTAGCAGCTGGTTCTGGACGGCAGGATGCGACAAGGGCAAGTAAAATAAGAAATGTAAAGTGATTTCGAATCATCGTAAAATGTTTTAGTTACTTATAACAACGAAGTTTTGGGAGAAGTGGTTGTAGATTAACGTTTTTTTTTAACCATAAAAGGCTCATGGCGATAAGTCACATAGAAAAAATAATTGGTTCATTATTTACAGGTATGTTTTGAAATATCTTTTGATAGATTAGCCAAATCATTTCCTACATCAGCATCAATAAATCTTGTACCTTCTTTTTCTTCGATACAAAATTGATATTCAGATTTTACACTTCCATCAGGCATCAAATAATCTTCTGCACGTTGACCATCCCAAACGATATTTGTATGCTTCATAAAACTAGAATATAACAATAGAATTCCAAATTCATTATGAATGGTTGGAAACCATTTGTCGCATTGGTAAGAATTATTTTTAATAATAATTCTCCGAGGATAAGCATTGTAGTTTTTATCTTTTTTGATGGCATCACCGATACCTCCGGATTGTGCAGACATTTCATTTAGCCTTGCTTGAGTGATTGGATTATCTGAAGTAGAGGCTTGCTGTGGTGTAGCAGCATTGTTATCTGAAGCAGCAGAAATATAGGAAGCAATGGCAATGTCCATTGTTCGATTATCTATAAATTCATTATCATGAACATAGATACTATCAGAACTCATGATGAGCATTCCATTGCCAGAAGGGACTCCTGCAACGATAGAACCTTTGGGTGCAAAGCTTCGAATATTGTTATTGTATATTTTATTATTATAAATTTCAACGTTTTTTCCATAACGAGCCAACCCTGGAAGATCGAAGGCTAGAATGCCTGAAACATTTTCATGGACATCATTATTATAAATTTTTACATTGCCACAATTTTCAGATTCGATACCTGCTACATTATAATACACATGGTTATTTCGGACGACTACATTGGTGGATTGTCCTACATAAATTCCAGCGTCAGAAGCTCCAATAGCGGTACATTCTTCTATTAAAATATTTTTACTTAAAACGGGATAAAACAAATAAGCGGGATTGCTTGATTCCATTTTCCCTGTAGCTGCCGCCGCTACTCTTCTAAAAATTAATCCATCACAGTCCATTGTTTTGATGACATCGCCTGCTGCATCTTCAATCGAAAAATCTTCTAAGGTGATATTTTTTCCATTGGTAATTCGAAGACCTTCGGCACCTTCTTTTTGACCTTTAAAACTCAAAACTGTTTTTTCCATTCCCTGACCTTTGATGGTAACATTGGTCAAGCCATCAATTATGATACTTTTTGAAATGGAAAAATGTCCTTCTGGAATTTCAATGACTGAGCTATCTTTTGCTAATAAAAATTTAGTGAGGATGGCATCTTCCTGATCGGTGATATAATTTCTTTCAGGATGGTATTCTGGTGTGGGTTCATGTGCAATAAAGAGATATGATATTCCTAGGAATAATGCTATTGCAACTAAGGTATAAAGTAATTTTTTCATTTCGTAAACTTTGTTTTGTGTTGACGAATATACGAAATGAGGGGGGATTTTTGAAGTATCTAGCTAAACTTGTTTGCGCCAAGGCTTTCAATAGGTTATCTATTGTAAGGTTTTTCACTAATCCAATTAAAACCTCTTTTGATTAATTGATAATCTTTCATACTTTTTCTAGTCAGAATCATGTCTAGATAATCTGTTCCATATTTTCCAAATACATGAAATTTTGAATCATCAATTTTTTCATATTTCATTTCATTAAAGTTAGATTCTCGATCTGTTTTAATTTTAATTAAGTTTTTAGACTCATCTAATTCAAAGTTAAAAAACTCATGCTGTTTATTACTCATTGTAATTGTAGCATGTCCGTCCCTTCTTTGCTGAAAAATTTTCCAATCTAATTTAGGATTTGAGTATATTCCTAAACTATCATTTGCTCTGGTAAAATTTTCAACGATATACTTTCCTCTAAAAATTGACTCAATAGCGATTGGTTTAGTATTTTTTCTTTCATTACTCATTTTATTTTCAGAATAAATACCAAAAGCTAGATACCCAATTATCAATGTCCATTTTAAAATAATTTTAGGTTTTTGATATTTTACACTAACAACATTATGAAAAATAAATGGTTCTACCTTTTGATTAGTTACAAAAAAACTGATGAGTCTTCGACCATTTAAAGCAATCAAAAACGCAGATATTAGCACCAAGTGCGTAGACAAAATTTTAACGGGGACATCATAACAGTAATTTAGCATCATTACATTTATCATGACTCCAAATGTTATTAATGCACCAAGAGTTGTAGTTTTCCTACTCAATAATAATATTCCTCCTATAAATTCTAATGCTCCTGTGAATATAGTATAAGGTTTAGAATATCCCATAAAAGTCCACAATAAACCCATCGGAGATAAGTCTCCTAATTTTTGCCCTAATCTAGCTTCACTCGGAAATGAGAACTGTAAATAAAATAGTTTGCTCAGTCCATAAGTCATCATTTGAACAAATAAATAATAGCGCAATAATATAATTAACCAACTTAATAATGTATTGTAATTATTTCTTTTCCTATCAAAAACAGTAATAATTATTGAAAAAAATATCGAAAATATAGCAAAGAAAAATATTTGATAATAGTGGAATGTGGTATCTCCACTTCCATTGAAAACGTAGAAAATAGAGGTTGAATGTCCTAAGAATTTCGCAAACCACGGAATTACTTTTTGCCAAATAGGATCTAGTAAATTAGTAAAGAAGAATTGTTTAGAGTTGACAAAAAGGGAGCAATAAGAAAGAAAAAAGAGAAAGAAAAACCTTTTAGAGAAAGACCATTTATCATTGTACATATCTAGTTTTTTTTTGATAAATAAAAATAACAATCCTTCAGACAAAAATTAATTCTATAGATTTTTTAACAAAAAAAAACGTGATCCGAACCAAGTCCGAATCACGTTTCCCGAATCAACAATTTTCAAAAAAATTAATTCTTCACTATTAATTATTAATTACTTACTCTTCATCTTCAAATGCTTCGAAGTCAAAGATTAAAGAGAATCGCAAAGTATTATCCAATGGATTTCTCTGATTAGTAGTAGGCACCAAGTAAGAGAAATTCAAACCAAATACATTATATTTTAATCCTAAACCAACCGTAAAAAATTGACGGTTACCTTTAGTTCTATGCTCTGAATAGTAACCCGCTCTTACTGCGAATTGTTTGTCATACCAATATTCCACACCTACAGAATACATCAACTCTCTGATCTCTTCACTAAATCCACCTTGTGCATCACTAAAAGAACCTAGCACACCACCTACAACTGATTTTTGTTTGTAATCAGGAATACCATCAGCATCCTCATCACAATCAGGTGTATCAGGTCCAGTTCCTCCCAAACAAGGAGTAGGTACCAATAATTTATTAATATCAGTAGTAAATGTAAAAGAGTTATATTCATCAAAATTAAATTCCCAAGCTGCTCCAATTCCAAGATTAGTTGGAATAAAATCTTTATTAGCAGAATTGGTGTATGAAATTTTAGTTCCTAAGTTAGTGATTGCTGCACCAATAGTAAGGTTAGTTTCATTTCCAGAAAGTTCGATTGGTTTTTTATAAGTCAATCCAAAATCAACTGCTCCAGCCGTTCCAGGATTAATTTCAACTGCACCTACTCGCTGTCCTGCAGCCAAGTTAGAATAGATAAATTTACCACCTATAGATAAACTAAAATTATCCGTTAATTTTCTTGCATAAGCAGCAGATACTTCAAACTCGTTAGGTTTTCCAGTACCATTATCTCCACCTGAATCATTTGTATAATTAATCAATCCAAGAGAGAAATATCTTAATCCAAAACCAACAGTTGATAACTTATCAATTTGCTTATACCCTGAAAGGTAAGCCATATAAACATCATTCAATCCTAATGCTCTTAACCAAGGAGTATAAGTAGCAGATAAAGATAATTCTTGCTCAACGAAAGCTAGTTTTGAAGAATTATAGTGAATGGCATTGGCGTCTGGAGAAATAGCAATTCCTGCATCACCCATTGCACCTGATCGTGCATCTGGAGTAATTCTTAAAAAAGGTACAGATGTGATAATCGTGTTGGTACAAGGTTCGCTGGTTGTACCAGGTTTTACCCATTGACCAGTATCTGTATTGAAAACGCAATCAAATTGTGCGTTAATACTGGTAAAAAAACATAGCAAAATGACAGTACTAAGGAGTAGTCTTTTCATAATTTTATTTGATTTCAAAATTTGAGTTCGCAAATATAGGGGATTTTATCGTTTTATCGTTTAAAATTTAAAATTAGGAGTACAGTTTTGGGAAAAGTGGAAAAACGGAGGATAGCATAGAATTTAACAGATTCATAACGTTTTATATTCTGATTCTATTTTAGCAATATTGATTTTTTTTGAAATAAATTTTAGCCGCAGATAAACGCTGATTTTTTATGATTTTTGATTATTACAATTATGAAAAAAAATCATAAAAAATCAGCGTTTATCTGCGGCTAAAATTTATTTCAAAATCACCAATTTCTCAAATTCACTTTCCGCATTTATAGCTTCTCCACTAGAATCACTTCCGCCGAGTTTAACTTTATAAAGGTAAACTCCACGTGCTAACTGATCTCCATATTCATCAGTTCCATCCCATTGTATATCGGTAATACGTGTGCCTTCGGCCATCACTTGTTCTTGGATTGTTTTGACGAGTCTACCTGAAACAGAGAAAACTCGAATTTGTACCTCCACAAGTTGATTAGGTAGGTTATGCTCGAATTGGAAAGAAGTATTTTCCATAAAAGGATTTGGATAATTTAATACATGATCCAAGGCTACTTCTGCGGAATTGGCTACAATAAATTCGGTGTAACCTTCTGCGGAATTATTGGCAATATCCCAAGCTCTCACTTTTATGGTATGCTTACCTTCTTCCAAATTAAAGAGGGGAAAACGAACAGTTCCTTTGGTATAATCATCTAACTCAGATTCGTAAAAGTCATTTAAGACTAATGTGTTTTGAGTATTTTGATCTAATACACCTGTTAAGTCATGTCCTATACTATTACCTACAACATTGATACCATTGTCATCTGATAATTTCACTAAAAGTACGGGGTTCTCATTGGTGATTCCGCCAAAAACAAACTCCTCATTATTCATATATACCTCGACCAAAGGTGGTTGGTCATCCACAACGGCATTGGCATTAGTTCCTCCAATAATCATTTTATCATAATAACCTGCTGCATCCGTAGCTACTCCATCATGTGCGTAATAACTAATTTTTCCAAAACCATAAGAGTAATTAATATCTACAGGTACTACAAACGTGAAGGAAAATTTACCATTATTTACACTTGCCACTCCTTTGAAAATCGTATTTTTTTGTAATTCAAATTCAATAATTGGGCTTCCTCCATCTTGTCCAAGTGTGCTTACCGTAATTGGTTTATCAAAAATAGTTGGGAACACTTTTCCATTAAAATCAGATAACAAGTTTCCAGAAAAATTTTCAATTTGACCTTCAATCGTAACTTTCTGTAATGCTTGAATGGTATCTTGACTTGTAGAATCAATAGCTACTCCATTGATACTTGTCGTAACAATATTATGTTCAGGAATGACCAATTTTTGAGAAGGATCACCAATCAAGGCAAATTTTCTTTTATTTTCGGATGAGCCTAATTCATTTTTTGCAATAACTGAAATATCTCCAATGGTATAAGTATCTCCATTAGCTTGACGATCAAAAATATTTCTAAAAACAGCTTCTGTCAACTGTTTGTTTTGAGAAGAATAAACGGCACGAACCGTAGTAAATAATCCAATACCACCACCTTTTTCATTTAAAAAAGACATCTCTCCAGCCGTCACATAATTAGGTTCATCATATCCTGTAAAAGAACAAGTAGCAGTTACTATAAGTGGTAACTTATCAAAGTTGTCCCAATCAACAATATTTTGTGTTCGAAGTACACGCTCTTGTGCCCATCCACCGCCACCACCATGACCTAAGTAGTTAAGGGCTAAAACTCCTTTAAATAAATTTTGGTTGATCGCATTAGTGGCATCTGGAAAACGTTGTCCACCTGGTGTCGATTCTTGTCTGAAGGCATCAAAAAGAATTTTATCATGGTTGAAAACTTTATGCTCAGATTTTACTAATTCAGAAACACCATCAGCTTGTTTTGAATGGACGCTATTGTCTTCATCATCACCTATAAATGCTAATCGTACTCTCCAATCTCCCAATGTTTTTGGACTAGTATCATAATTGATGATTTTATCAATTACTGCTTTTGCTTCATCAAGATTTTTAACAGGAAGCCTTCCTACGGCAATATCCAAATCGCCAATCAATTCAGGTGAACCTTCTCCTGGACTTAATAATCCAAAAAAGTCATCGGATGGATAAGCAGTAATAGGGTGAAGAGATTCATCCGTTTCATAGGCAGGGATAAGGTTATGGAAAACATCACCTTCTGAATTGGTATTCAATTCCTTAATATTCCTATGGTCAAAAGAACCATCCCCTAACAATAATAAATACTTGAATTGAGTAGATCGGAAATGAAGCATTTCTGCCATATCTCGAATGGCGCAAACGTCTTGAGTACCACTTGAAAATTCATTATAAATATGATCTAACCTTGCTTTCTCTACTACCAAGTTACTATGAGATGCCCGGTGACTTCTTAATCGTTCGGCCTCTTCTTCAAAACCTTGTGAATAGACAATCAACATATCAATATTATCCATTCCATGAAGATTTTGATTTTCAATTTTACCAACTGCTTCTCCTTTTAATAAAGCATCTGAAGAATTGAAAGCGACAAAATTTCTTAAAATATTGGTTTCTACGCCAAAAGATTGAGTGTTGCCATTGTTGGTTGTTTCTTGTATGGATGGATTTTGAGGATTGGTAATATCCCAAATTGTAATTCCGATTGCGTTATTTAAATTAAAAGAAGAGCTAGAATGAGCGAGCGTATTTTTATCTCTAAAACTCATTTGACTTCCTGCCATTATTAAATCCCTTCGAACATTCATTGCTAAGTAATCCAACCAACCTTCACTTTCTCCTGTGCCATTATAACTTACATTGAAATCAAAAGTATTTCCCTGAGGTGGAAAGTCCACATTTATTTTTCCAATTTTTGCATAAGTAGATTCTCCATTAGTAAGCGTCACGTTACCCATTGAGGAAGATGAAAATTCTTGTCCATCTACTTTTACTTTAAATCGTGTAGTATTACTACTTCTTCCTGCAAATTGTGCTATTAGTTTAACCTCTTCATTTGCTGTTAAGTTGGAAAATGAAAATAGATTACTATAACTCCGTTCATTTACAAGTGAAAAAATATCACCAAACCACATTTTCCCTGATCCTTGCCCACCTGAAAAGTCATGTAATAAATTTCTTTGGTCATCTTCAAAATGGGAATAATCATCAAAAGAACTGGTATTAAAAGAGGTACCATTGATGGTAGCTTGTGTAGCTAATCTCTTTCCATTGGTAGAACTTATTTTTATAAAATAAGATTTAAACGTGGTATAAATATTTTTTTCAAAACCAAAAAGTGATGTATTTTCATTAAAAGACCATTTACCAGCTCCTTCTCCATAAAACAAAATATAATCATCCGAATTAAAATTTCCATCACCTTCCCCTCTAATAAAAATTGGATTTTCAATTAAATCATCAGGCCGATTTTCATTAATCATTTCAGGAAGCATTCCTCCACCATTTCCAAAGATTTGAATATTTCGAGGATCAATATTATCTAAGTTTTCAATTCCTAGTTCTGTTTTTAAAAAATCATAGGTGAGTTTGTGAATTCCATTGTCATTCACTTTTATTTTATAAATATCTCCATCTGCTAGGGCAGAGGTGTAAGTATTAGGGCTTCTTAAAACGGTAGAGCTAGGATCAGGTTTAAATAAAACTTTTAATTCAATACTAACTACTTTTTGATAACCACCCAACGAAGATTTGATAATGGGAATAAAAGAAACATTTGCAAAATAATCTCTTCTACTTGTGCTGATATAAGTATCAAATGACAATTGTTCTCCAATAAAATCATCATCTTGTGTCGGCTTTTTATCAAGAGATTCATATTGAACATTGATTATTTCAACAGAAAGATTACCTTTAGAAGGTACCTGAAAGCGATGAGCAGAAACAGGTAAAGAAGGATAACCCTTTTGATATATTGCTCCTTCAAATGCTAAAATCTCAAGAGGAGTAATCAATTCATAAGGATTATGAATGACAGGTTTTTCCGCCCATTCAAATTGTTGGTTAATCGAGTGTGTAGATTGTCCGAACAAATATGAAAATCCAAAAGTAAGTAACAAGGAGAGGAGAATATTTTTCATATTTTAATTTTTAAAATTTCTTCCAATTTTTTTAGGAGAAAATTGCTGTTGTTATTAATTGTTATAGAAACGTTAACGGATTAGGCGTATTGCTTTGTTAAGAATTTTACATAACAGAAAATACGTTAATGTTTTTTAAACTACATTATAATTAAAAGTGTAATTCTTTAGTTTATATTTATGCACCACATAAAAAAAATATAACCCAAATCATATCTTCAAAATAATCTTGCGGTATTTTCAACAAAAATACCTATTTTTAATACTAGACCATAACAATCTTTAGTCAATGCAAAGACAAAACTTTTTTATATTAATATTGGGCTTGATGTTGATGTGTAGTAATTCTCTACAAGCTCAAGATCCAATCTATAGCCAATACTACGCTGCTCCTTTGCAGTTAAATCCTGCATTCGCTGGAAATACATATACCCCTCATATTGCGATAAATTATCGAAATCAATGGCCTTCTTTGAATCAAGCCTATGTGAGTTACTCTGTATCGTATTCTCAATTTTTTAAAGATTTTAATAGTGGGATAGGATTAATGGTCTTGGCAGATGATGCAGGACAGGGGCTTTATAAAACAAATAAAGTGAGTGGAATTTATTCCTATCGCTTAGAAGTGAATGATAATTTATTTATAAAATTGGGACTGGAAGCTAGTTTAGTGAGAATAAGTTTGGGATGGGATCAATTTATTTTTGGAGATCAGATAAATGAAGAAACTGGATTTACTAGTCCTGGTGGAACCCCTTTTCCTACAGAAGAAATACGACCAGATAATATTGCCAGCAACTATTTTGATGCTTCGGCAGGACTTTTATTATATAGTTCTCAATTTTATGCAGGAATATCTTTTAAGCATTTAAATACGCCCAACGAAAGTTTTTTAGCAATAAATGAAAATCTTGATACAGGACTTCCAATGAGACTTGGATTACATGCAGGGTATGAATTCAAAATCAGAGAAGGCAATAAAAATAGACCTTCCTCGTTTATATCTCCAAACGTCATGTTTGTTAAACAAGGCGACTTCGGACAACTCAATATTGGAGCATATGGAAATTTAGGAATTATTTTTGGAGGTGTCTGGTATCGTCAAGGTTTTGCCAATCCTGATGCAGCAATAGTTTTACTAGGAGTTCAAGCCGGCGGTTATAAAATTGGCTATAGTTATGATATAACCGTATCGCGATTGACACTAGGCCGCTCCGGCGGAAGCCATGAAATTTCATTAATCATGAATTTTGATAAACCAGATAAGGTCGATTATAATGACTGTTTTGGTTTATTTCGTTAAAAAATTAATGAAAAAGGAAAAAATTGCTGAGGTAACAACTTCATCACCATTCTTCCTAACTTCCTTTTACCATTACTTAATAGTAAAAAATTTATCAAAACCCTCAATATTAATAGTAGAATTAAAATAAGAGTAGCTTTCAAAAGTTAGCTATTTAAATTTTTAACTATATTTGCCAGTCATTTTTTTAAACTATCTAAAGTAAAAAATTCAAAAAATGAGAAAAGTGCTGCAGTACCGATTTTTAGTATTACTATCTTTACTTGTACTAGCTTCCTGCGGGAAAAAAGAGAAATCAGCTACCACCGGCTGGAACTATAACGACCAAAAATGGGGTGGATTCGAAAAACTTGATTATGAAGGACAAGCAACCGGTCCCAATCTTGTACTTATTGAAGGTGGTACCTTTAGTATGGGACAAGTCGATCAAGATGTTACTTTCGATTGGAATGCAATTCCAAGACGAGTAACCGTTTCTTCATTTTATATGGATGAAACAGAAGTAAGTAATGTCGCTTACAAAGAATACTTATATTGGTTAAATAGAGTATTTGGAGAATCTTACCCAGAAGTAAGAATCAAAGCATTGCCAGATACATTAGTTTGGCGTGAAGAATTATCTTTCAACGAGCCATTTGTTGAGACCTATTTCCGCCACCCTTCTTATGATGATTATCCAGTAGTAGGTATCAATTGGGTACAAGCTAATGAATATTGTAAATGGAGAACAGATCGTGCAAACGAGATGATCTTAATCGAAAGAGGAATCTTAAACCCAAATCCTGAACAAAAAGATGAGGATAACTTCAATACTGAAGCATATCTTAATAATCAATATGAAGGATCTGTTAAGAAAAACTTGAAAGACCACAAAACTGGTGGTGAAAGAAAAGTAAAATTCGAAGATGGTATCATGTTACCTTCTTACCGTTTGCCTACTGAAGCAGAATGGGAATATGCTGCTCTTGGTCTGATTGGAAATCAAGCATCTTCTAAAGATGAATTGATTACGGATAGAAAATTATATCCTTGGAATGGACAAGGTGTGCGTTATGATAGAAGAGACAAAAATCAAGGTGCTATTTTAGCTAACTTCAAAAGAGGTCGAGGTGATTACATGGGTATGGCTGGAAAGTTAAATGATAAAGCACACATTACTTCTCCTGTAAGAGCATTTATGCCAAATGACTTCGGTCTTTATAATATGGCTGGAAATGTAAATGAATGGGTAATGGATTTATATCGACCTATGACAAGTACAACAATTCGAGATGCTGAAAATCAAGAATTGAATCCTTTCCGTGGAAATAAATTCGAAACTAAAGAATTAGATGAAAATGGAGCACTTGTTGAAAAAGACAGCTTAGGTCGAGTAAAATACCGATATGTAGAAGATGATGAGGCTGCTAGTCGTGAGAACTACAAAAGAGGTCAAGTATATAACTACCTAGATGGTGATGAAGAATCAGAAGCTCTTTATAATTATGGTGTAACTACATTGATTTCTGATAAAGCTAGAGTTATCAAAGGAGGAAGTTGGTCTGATAGAGCATTCTGGTTATCTCCAGGAGCTAGAAGATTTAAAGAAGAGGACAAAGCAGACCGAACAATTGGTTTCCGTTGTGCTATGACTCGTACAGGAGGTCCTGAAGGAAATGAAGATTCAGGTGGTAACAGATTCAAGACCAAACGTAAAAAAGTAAAAAGAAAATATAAATAATATTTTATTGTTTTCGAAAAAAGTCCCTGTATTCATTACGAATGCAGGGACTTTTTTTATTTCTTGTGTAAGTATTTTTTACAATTTTAATCTAAAAATGAAAAGTATAAAAACACTATACGAACTTTATAAAAAACATCCAAAAGTTATTACTGACAGTCGAAAGATTGAAGAAGGATGTTTATTCTTTGCTTTAAAAGGAGATAATTTTAATGGTAATAAATATGCCAAAGAAGCTATTGAAAAAGGGGCAGTTTATGCAATTATTGACGAGGTAGAATATGAAAAAGGAGACCAATATTTATTAGTTGATGATGTACTTTCAACTTTGCAGGAACTCGCAAATTATCATAGAAGGCAATTAATGATTCCAATTCTTGCTATCACAGGATCAAATGGAAAAACGACTACTAAAGAATTAATTGCGACTATTTTAACCAGCCAATATCATTGTCATTTTACAAAAGGAAATTTTAATAACCATATTGGGGTTCCATTAACTTTGTTAGAGATTTCTCCTGAAGCAGAAATTGCTGTAGTGGAGATGGGGGCGAACCATGTTGGTGAGATTGAATTATTATGTAAAATCGCAGAACCAACTCATGGTGTTATCACTAATATTGGCAAAGCTCATTTAGAAGGATTTGGAGGTTTGGATGGTGTAAAAAAAGCAAAATCGGAATTGTATGATTTTTTGAGAAATACGAATGGAGTTGCATTTATCAATATGAACGAATTATATCTTACCGACTTATCAGATGGAATAACTAGAAGAGTTTTCTATATGAAAAGCGATAAACCAAATCCATTAAAAGCGCCTTTTGAAACTTCTTTATTTCAAACTCATCCTTTTGTTAAAGTTGGATTTCTCAATAAAAATCAAAACCAAATAATGATTCAAAGCCAATTACTAGGGGGGTATAATTTTAATAATATAATGACAGCGATATCAATTGGAAGATATTTTAGAGTTCCGCCTCAAAAAATAAAAGAAGCTATTGAAAATTATATCCCTTCTAATAATCGATCACAACTAGTTAAAAGAGCAACCAATACTTTTATACTTGATGCCTATAATGCTAATCCGACAAGTTTGAAGAATGCATTAGAAAATTTTGATAAAATTAAATCAGATCAAAAAATTGTCATTCTTGGAGATATGTTAGAGTTGGGAAAGTATAGCTCTAATGAACATGAAAAAATAGTGGAGCAATGTAAAACAATGCAATTGGATGATATCATATTAGTAGGGCAAGAATTTTCTAAAATAAAAGATAAAGCCATTCGAAAATTTAAAACTGTTCAAGCTTTAAAGTTGTGGTTTGATAAGCAAGAATTTAATGAAAATTATTTTTTAATTAAAGGATCAAGAGGGATTAAATTAGAGAAAATATTGTCGTAATTTATTGATAATCAGTTGGTTAATGCATTTAGGAAAATCTCCTAAATGCATTAATTAATCTTACAGGAAGTTCTTCTCTACAAGCCAATTTATAATCTTGATAAGAACAAGGAATGAGTTTATGACGAAGTAATTTTCTTTTGGTTTTAATAGGTACTTGTATCCACCACCGCCCAGTCTTTTCACTTTTCCAAAAAGTCAAAGCATACTCCGTTTTTTTGGTATCCACAATATATTCAACCAATCCATCCATTGTTTTTGGATAATCATTTTTTCTATTAAAAAATCCATCAATAAAGTACCATATTAATTGAGAAATTACGTGAGCAGATTGTTGATTTAAATCGAGTTTAGATTGAAATCCAAAAAATCCAATAGATGTTAACTTTTCACTCATTCCTGCATACCTAGCTATTTGGCAGGCTTCCTCTGTAAAAAGTCCACTAGGAGTAGGGTTATTTACACCAGGACATTCAGAACTTCTGATAGCATTAATAGTGATAGACATCATATCGGCATCTCTAATAATAGGCTCTGCATCTTCCATTTGATTCCTCAGTTTTCCTAGACGTATAGTTTCAAAGTTATTCTTTTCAAAAATTCTGGTACCATCAGGAGCAGTAAAGTGAGTTTGTAAACCAAGCATACTTAAATTAAACAAGTGAGAGTTTCTAGTATCAATGATTTTATTTAAGAAAGTTTGAGTTTTGCTACGTGGATTATTGTAATCAATTTTTTCATCTAGGAGTACTGCATTAATCATTAGTTTTTTATGCTGGTATGCATGATACTGAGAAAGGCAATAATCATTAGAAGAACCTATAACAATTGGTAGGATATTACTATCCATCAATTCTTTTAAAATAGGAATTAAAAAAGCAGGTTCTTCTTTACGAGCGTTTCCTAAATCAACAATTTTTAGTTTTTTGAAATGAAAGCTAGTATGATAGAGTATATCCCGAATGGCATTCGAATTTTCTTGTCCTATACCTATTATAGCAATACTACATTCGGAAAGATCAATTGTAGTATCTTTGTGCAATAATATTTTTTTTCCGAAATGATAATTTTTAAGTTTATTGTAGTTTTGTAGCTGATTAGTATCAATAGGGTAGAACCAATTATTTATCATTGTAAAATTTTGGCAAAAATAATTATAATCTCATAACTTTAAGCAAGTTATTTATGATATTGTGGGCTTTATAACAAATAAGCAATGTATATTATTTTTACAAATAATAAAAAATATTAATAAGTGGAACAGTTATTGAGAAAAGGTTTAATATGTTAGTTATTTATAGCATTTTTATTTATAATCATTAAAAAAAGTAGAACAAAATTTATTAGCTTTCGTTTACACGCTTAGTAAATTTTGAAATCAATAATGATTTAAGCATAATCTTGAAAAGGTAAAAGAACTTTTTTAAAATTACACCACAAACATTCGATTTTTTGTATTAACTACATTAGTGAGTTTTACAGAAAGTTAGAGTAAAAATGGTTATTCAGACCTTTATTTCCTGTAATAGTGACCCCGTAGTCCCAAAGTCGTCTTACTTATTGTAAATGTTTTACATGTTTCAAATGTATTTAGACTCTTTACCTATCACATTCAGGATGTAAAGTCCAAGTTTTAGTTTTGGATCACATCCGTATCCAGCCCTTTAATAGCCAATTTTCAATATTAAAAATGCAATTTTTAATTTCTTGAGTGAAGGATTTCCGTTACTCAAATCGTTATTTTGGAAATATTTAATTTTTATAAAATCAAAAGACCTATTTTTGGAAATTTATAGTAATAAAAAGAGAACAATATATTCTCTATTATAAATTGAAATTAAATTAGTCAAACATCTATTTGTTAATCATCAAAGTAATTACCCTATGACAAGAAAGATTTATTCTCTGCTGACAAGCATTTTTTGTCTTTTCTTATTGACTACTACCTCAGCACAAGACGACGGAGATCGTAAAGCTGGACTCAAATTTAATGCTCAACCTAAACATATGTGGGAGGTTGGTGTACATGGAGGTCACTTCATGGTTATTGGAGACATTTTACCTCGTCCAAGTTTTGGAGCTGGATTACATGTAAGAAGAGCACTTGATTATGCATGGTCAATTCGACTAGACGCTATGTTTGGTCGCGCACTAGGTTTAGAACCTAGAAATTCAGGAAGTACAACTACTGGTCCAGCTCAAGCTAATAAAGTATTGAGAGGACTTGGATACAATCAATCAGATTGGTATCACAATTACAAAACTGACTTCTGGTCTCTTGATGTCCAAGGAGTCTTCAGTTTGAACAGTTTTAATTTTAAAAATCAGACACGTAAGTTAAATTGGTATGTGTTAGGTGGAGTAGGTATTGATTCCTACAAAGCTTTCTACGACGCAACTGATGATAATGGAAATATCCATGACTTCAACAATGTTGATAATGGATTAAGTACTGGACTTAGTCGTGAAGATAGAAAAGAAGCTACTACTCGAATCAAAGACATCCTTGATGGAAATTACGAAACTCGTGCTGAAACTGCCAAAGGTAGAAGAAGTGGTGGTAACTCGGATGATGAGAGTGAAACTCAAGTCAACGCACATGCTACAGCTGGAGTAGGTGTATCTTACAGAATCAATGACAGATTCAATATCGGAATTGAGCACCAAGCAAAAGTTTTATTTGGAAATGAAGCTGACCTTGTTGACGGTTACAGACATCGTACAGTATTTGATTTGACTCAATATCGAGATATGATCAATTACACAAGTATCCGATTAAACTTTAACATTGGAAACAAAGAAAAGAAATCTGAGCCATTATGGTGGGTGAGTCCTATGGACTTATTAGCAGATGATATTGCTGAAGTTAAAGCTCGTCCAAAAGTAGATATGACTGATACTGATGGCGATGGTGTTATCGACATGATCGACCAAGAGAAAAATACAATGGCAGGTTGTGCAGTTGATACTAGAGGTATCATCCTTGACAGCGACAAAGATGGAGTTGTAGATTGTAAAGATAAAGAACCATATACACCAGCAGGATATGTTAATTCTGTAGATGCGGATGGTATTGCAGCAGTTCCTACTCCAAACTTTACTACTGAAGGAGATGTAAATAGAATAGTAGATGCTAAAATTGCAGCTGCTACTCCTAGAACGACTACTACTACTGTTGCTTCTGCAGCAGAATGGTTTTTACCTATGATTCACTTCGATTTCAATAGATATAATTTGAAAAATACTGCTTACGGCCCACTTCACAATGTGGCTACAGTAATGAAGAAGAATCCAGGTATCAGAGTTGTTGTAGAAGGTCACACAGATAAAACTTCTGACAACTGTTACAACGAAGTGCTTTCTTATAACAGAGCTAATACAGCAATTGATTATTTAGTAAGCAAATACGGAATCTCTAGAGACAGATTAATCTTAAGATACGGAGGAGAGGAAACTAACCTTGTTCCTACGAATGCTAAAAACATGATGAACCGTCGTGTTGAGTTCAAAGTATCTGAAGGAGAAACTGAAATGGGACGTCCAAACTGTAGAGGAAATGCAGGAGTTGGTGGTTCTAACTACTCAGGAAACAAAGAAGCTGGATATTAATAAATACCAATTTCTAGAAACAAAAAAAGGGTTATCATTAAATTGATAACCCTTTTTTTATGTGTGTTTTATTGACTTAGACAAAACTCTTATATCTCTTATTTGGTATTAATAGTCTCCAATAGAAAGCATTACTAACGTACAAGCAATTTCAGTTTCGATTCCATTTTCTTTAGCTAGTGAAATCAAAGTAGGATTCTCTGTTCCTGGATTGAAAATAATTCTCTTAGGTTTTAAGGATAAAATATAATCGTAATATTCTTCTTGTCTTTTTGGATTAAGATATAAGGTTATCGTATCAATTTCATCAAAAGCAGGTTTTCCTAATTGTATATCAATACCTTCAATTTTTCCTTCCCTAATTCCAAGAGGAATTACTTCATGACCATAAGTTTTTAACTGACTTGTTGCGATATATCCATATTTAGCTGGATTAGTAGTCGCACCTAAGACTAATGTTTTTTTCATAATAAATAAAACAAAAAAATCGAAGTATAGTTTACTTCGACTTTAATATTAATATATAGGTTGTTAAAATGAATTCAAATTTATAAAAACTTTTAGACCAGCATTCTAATCGGATCTTCCATCACACTTTTAAAAGTTTGAAGGAACTCAGCTCCTGTCGCTCCATCTACAACTCGGTGGTCACATGATAAAGTAACTTTCATCCGTTTTCCTGGAACAACTTCTCCATCTTTTACAACTGGCTTATCAATAATAGCACCTACTGCCATTGAACAAGCATTTGGTCGATTAACAATTGCAGTAAATTCTTCAATTCCAAACATTCCTAAATTTGAAATCATGAAAGTACTACCTTGCATTTCTTCAGGTGGTAATTTTTTCTCTTTTGCCAAACCTGCTAAAGATCTCACTTCAGCATTGATTTGTGAAAGAGATTTCATATCCGTATGTCGAATAACAGGAAGTAACAATCCATCTGGAGTAGCTACGGCAACTCCAATATTTATTTGTTGATTATATCGAATGGTGCTTTCATCCAACCATGATGCATTAATCACAGCATGCTTTCGAAGAGCAACTGCTGCTGCCTTCAATACTAGATCATTAAAAGAAATTTTAGTAGGAGAAATTTCATTCATTTTCTTTCTGGATGAAATTGCTTTTTCCATATCCATTTCTATGGTCAAGTAAAAATGAGGAGCAGTAAATTTATTAGCAACTACATTTTTAGCAATCGCTTTACGCATCATACTCATTTTAACATCCTCATGACTATCTGTTCCTCCAAAAACGAATGGTTGAACTGCGGGAGCTTCTTTAGCTGCGGGGGCAGCAGTTGAAGTTGATGCAGGAGCAGATGCATTTCCAGATTTGTCTATCAAAGCTTCCACATCTCTTTTAATAATTCTGCCATTATCTCCAGAACCCTGAACCGTTGATAAATTAATACCAGCTTCGGCAGCCATACTTTTTGCTAAAGGAGATGCTTTTATTCTAACATCTGATTGAGCAGTATTAGGTGTCTCAACAATATCTACATTTTTTGCTTCTTGTGTCTCTTTTGGTTGTGGAGTTGCTGCGGGTGTAGCATCCTGACTTTCTCCATTATCACTACCATTACCATTACTTTTTTCGTCCTCAGCAATAGCAGTTTTCCAATCTTCACCTTTCTCTCCAATAACAGCAATTACACCATTGATAGGTACTGTTCCTTCTTTTACAGCAATGTGCAATAAAACACCTTCAGAAAAACTATCCAGTTCCATTGTTGCTTTATCTGTTTCAACCTCAGCGAGCGTTTCACCTGGTTCTACTTCTTCACCTTCTTCTTTTAACCATCCTACAATATTCCCTTCGGTCATTGTATCACTCATACGGGGCATTCTAATAACTTCAGCCATAATATTATTTTGAATTTTTGATTGTTTTGAAAATAAATAGGAACTGCAAAAATGCAATAAATAAAATAGTTTTTATGAAAAATTGTTGAGAAAAATTCTAAAAACTATAGTGATTTTGGAAAGAGAAAGGACTATTTGGGGGACTTCGCTGGATTTTATTAAAAGTTTAGGGTTATTTGGAATCGTTTGGTGCGGTTATGATTGTTTTCCAAAGTTTTAAAGGGGCTATTGCACAAGTCGAGTTTTTTAATCAAAATCAAAATGACAGTCAAAATCAAAATTTGCCCGCTAACGTAAAAAAACGCTATAACATACAAATTGTCAATTATTTAGGAATCGCGATTGAGGACTTTTTGATTTTGACTGTCATTTGAGTGTGAAACAAATTAGGTGTCATTTTTTTTTGAATATTGAACGCTGTCATTCCGAGCGAAGTCGATTGTCATTCCGAGCGATGAACGAGTCGAGGAAAGGCAGTTCCG
>Ga0114957_1001825_pt1 | contig 21938 bp, 25 predicted proteins | sample BantaG_FD_87175 | JGI IMG/M metagenome (GOLD analysis project Ga0114957, IMG submission 87175) | Marine algal microbial communities from Bantry Bay, Ireland - BantryBay_4 metaG | ecosystem: Host-associated > Algae > Red algae > Unclassified | place: Bantry Bay, Ireland | collected 2014-11-21 | reverse complement strand
TTATTAATTCTGATTGATAAATTTTCTGATTACTGACCTCTATTATTTTATTCTATTTTTTTTCTTTTTTGCTAACTTTTTAAATTCATGAACAGGGTTATGTGAATATTGAGGAATTTAATATTCATCTTTACTTTCTTCTCGCAAAAAAGTTAAAAGATTTAAAAATAAATAATCAATTTTAGACCTAGTTTCTTAAAAACATAAATGGTTGTATAAAACCGTTTAATCCAGATTTATAATACTTCCGTTGTCGTTTTTTAAAATTACGCCACAAATCGTTATAGATATTTTATTGTCTATATTGTTTAAATTTTAGCTCGATTTGTTAGTTTTTAGTGTTACAATTATACTTTAAATATCAATTTTATGCTTAAATCATAAAAAAGCCTTTTAAAATTAATTAAAAGGCTTTTTGTTATTCTATTTTAGCATATTACTTCTCAATACCAGCTAGTTCTATATCGAAATATAAGTCTGTATTTCCAGGAACACGAGGAGGACGACCGCTTGCTCCATAACCTAAATAACTAGGGACGTAAACTCTTGCTTTGTCTCCAACATTCATTCTTAGTAAGGCTTCTCTAAAACCAGAAACTAAGCTTGCAGATTGGTTATAAGGTTGAGCAAACGGTTTGTAAGCACCTGCTTTATCTTGTTGCGCATTATATTGATCCATTTTTTTAGCAATACTTGCGTAGGTAGTGTACAGTAATTTGCCATTCATAAAATAACCACTACAATTAACTAATACTATGTCCGAACTCTTAGGTGTAACACCGTTTTTAGCTTTGTTTAAAATCATTGTCATCCCTGTTGGAGATTCAAAAACTTCTCCACTAAGTCCGGCATTTGCTTTAAGGAAGTCTTTTGCAGCTGCTTTAGATTTCTCTTTAGCTAATGCTTCTTGTTCTTTCTTTGCCTCTTCGAAACGTTGTGCTAAAAGAGGTTCTAGCTCTGTAAATACCTTCGAAGCATCAAAAGCTTTTGCACCTTGTCCTTTTCTAATAATTTTTACAGAGTTAATAACGACATCTTCTAAAGGTTTATTTAATGTTTGTCTGTCTTTGGAAACAGGAACGTTAGAAATACTGTCTTGTACCTCCATTCCTTTTACTAATTCGCCAAAAACAGCATGGCAACTTACACCACGACCGTCGCAGTTTTTTAAGCTTCCATCTTCGTTGAAAGCATTTCCTCTAGTGTAAGGAGCTTCAGTAATAAAAAACTGAGAACCATTAGTATTTAAACCTCCCGAATTTGCCATAGATAGTATTCCAGGTTCATTGTGAGTAAGATCTTTATCAAACTCACTATAAAATTTAAAACCAGCACTGCCTGTTCCTGTTCCAGTTGGATCTCCACCTTGAATCATGAAATTATTCATGACGCGATGAAAAATAATACCATCATAAAAAGGTTTACCCTTTAATGAATTGTCTAATTTTGGATGAGATCCTTCAGCTAAACCAACAAAATTGGCAACAGTTACAGGTGCTTTTTCATAGAATAATTTTGCAACCATTGTACCCTTTGTGGTATTAATTTCTGCATATAATCCGTCTTTTAAATCTGGATATTGATCTTGACAAGAGGATGCGTTCATACTAACTAAAGCTAATAAAGCAAAACTAAAAAGTTTAAAATTGGTTTTAATGTTCTTCATTTTTAATAATTATTTTTTTGTTATCGAATTTATTGTTACTTGACTAATTAATGGTGTATTTCTACCAATTTTATTTTCGTCTCCATAATATCCATAAGCTTTTTGAGAAGGAAATATAAAGGTATATGTTTCACCAGCTTTCATAAGTTTTAAACCTTCTCGTAAACCTGTAAAAAGTTCTTCTTGATCCATGGTGTAGGTTCTATTTTTTAATTCTGAAGTAGTATAGATAGTTTGTCCATTTAGTGCCGAAAGATTAAAATCGAAATTTACAATATCACTAAACTCAGGAAATTTAGCGTTATCAACCTTAGAAACAGTGTCTTGAGAATACCAAAAACCATATTCTGAAGACTTAAATTGTTTTTTATTTTGAGCATTAATGTATTTTTTTATAGCTTTCTCTTCTGCTTTGTAAAGTTTTTTATTGCGTATAACAGACTCTTTAATAAAGGATCCTGTTTTTACAGTTTCAGGCTTTCGAGCTTCTGGTGTTTTGCAGGAAAAAACACCTGTGAAAACAAATAGTAAGATGAAGAGTTTATTCATTATTAATGGCTTTACTATAAGCTGGTAATATACTAATAAATTTTTTAACTGTAGCCTCTAAAGACGTGTCGCTTTTTCCTCCTGCAGCATTTGTATGTCCTCCACCCTCAAAATGATCGCGAGACAATTGGTTTACAGAAAAATCACCTTTAGAGCGTAACGATATTTTAATAATACCCTGCTTTTTATCTTCTATAAAAATAGCTGCTAATACAGTTTTATCTAGAGATAATGCATAGTTTACAAAACCTTCGGTATCTCCTTTTTTATAATCTAAATCTTGTAATTCTTTTTGAGATAGTGTTATGTAAGCCGTTTTATACTCTGGTATAATTCTTAAATTATTTAACGCGCATCCTAATAGTTGTAAACGATTATAACTATTAGTATCGTAAACGTTATTATGTATTGCAGTATTCTTTGCGCCTTTGTCTATTAAATTAGCTATTATGCGATGTGTTGTACTAGTAGTGGAGCGAAATCTAAACGATCCAGTATCTGTCATAATTCCAACATATATACAAGTTGCAATGTCTTCATCTAATTTATCTAGAGCATTAAGTTTATCCATAAAATGGTATACCATTTCGCAAGTAGAACTCATAGAGACATCACTAAACATATATTTAGCGTAATCGTCTGGCTGTTGGTGATGGTCTATCATTATTTTTAAACTCTTACTGTTCGTTAAAACAGATTCCATATTTCCAGTGCGATGGAAAGCATTAAAATCTAGAGTAAAAATAATATCTGCAGCATTAATAAATGTTTCAGTTGTTTCTTTATTGGTTTCATGAATTTCTATAGTTTCTACCTTTGGAAGCCACTTTAAAAAATCTGGAAAATCGTTTGGAGCAATAATCTTTGCGTCGTGATTTAATTTAAGCAAATAATGTAGAAGTCCTAAAGTTGAACCAATAGCATCTCCATCTGGATTTTTATGAGGTATAATTGCAATTTTTTTAGGAGTCGCTAAAAGTACTTTTATCTCCAAAATATCTTTTGTATTCATAGGTAGCGAATATACAAATTATTACTATGTATTAGTATTGTTTTTATTAAGAAATACATTACTTTTGCACCCATAAAAAAAATATAATAATGGCAACAAATAGAACATTTACAATGCTTAAGCCTGATTCTGTAGAAAAAGGAAACATTGGCGCAATTTTAGAAAAAATTAACGCTTCTGGTTTTAGAATAGTAGCAATGAAGTTAACACAAATGACTCATGCAGATGCCGAGGCATTTTATGCAGTTCATAGCGAAAGACCTTTCTTTAGTGAACTAGTAGAATATATGACACGTGGACCTATAGTGGCTGCAATTTTAGAAAAAGATAATGCTGTTGAAGACTTTAGAACCTTAATAGGCGCTACAAATCCAGTAGATGCAGCAGAAGGTACAATTCGTAAACTATATGCTGCTTCAATTAGTGAAAATGCTGTTCATGGTAGCGATAGCGATGAGAATGCTGCAATTGAAGCTGCTTTTCATTTTTCAGGTAGAGACATGTTCTAGTTTTTTTTAAACGAAAAAAACAAACACTTTAGCCTAATTTTAACACTTTAATTTTTTTGTATCTGATAATCAAGTACTTTAGCTAAACTTGAAAATAACATCTATGAAAATTATTAAAAATTTATTGCTAGTTTGTTTTTTCTTTTCAACTTTCTCTCAAGCGCAAAATAAAGAAATGGTAATTGAAAGTTTAAAACTTAAAACTAAAGCTACAATTACTATCAACCAAAATTCTAAAGTTCCTGAATTTATTAAGTTTTCTAACAATAATAATTTACAACTCAAAGGTTCTTCGGTTGCAGAAAAAGCACTTAATTTTTTAATTAAAAATAAAGCGATTTACGATATTGAAGATATAAATGGCCATTTTAAATTTAATAAAACTGAGGTTGATAACATTGGTTTTCAGCGCGTTGTTTTAAAACAGCAACACAATGGAGTACCAGTTTACGATGGAAAATTATTATTTCATTTTAACAAGGAACATAAGTTAACTGCAATAAACGGTAATTTTATTACAGATATTAAGCTTAATACAAATCCAACCATTACAGTAACGAAAGCTAATACAATAGCTTTAGCGATTGTAGAAAATCAAGATCTTAATTTTTCTGGAGAAACACTTTTTGTACACGACTCTAAATTATTCGTTTTTCAAAAAGGATTAGTACAAGGTTATAAAGGCGCTAATTATTTAGTATACCAAGTAGAAGTTAGAAACGACAATGATGTGAGAGAGTTTGTGTTTGTTAATGCACATACTGGAACCATTGTAGAACAATTTACTGGAATTGCTCATGCAATGGATCGTGTGGTTTACGAGAATAATACTGGAAATATAGCTTGGCAAGAAGGAGACGTTTTTCCTGGGGCATTAACCATTTGGCAACGTAACGAAGTAGAAGCTTCTGCACATACCTATAATTTTTTTAATAATGCTTTTGGTTATGCTTCTTACGATGGTGCCGATGCGCAAATGCGAACCATTAATAACAATCCGGGAATTTCATGTCCTAACGCAAGTTGGAATGGTACTACAGCAAATTATTGCAATGGTACAGCTTCGGACGATGTTATTGCTCACGAATGGGGACACGCATACACACAATTTACAAGTAATTTAATCTACCAATGGCAATCTGGAGCAATAAACGAATCGTATTCAGATATTTGGGGAGAGACAGTAGATATTTTAAATAATTATGAGGATGCAGATGATAATAATGCTTTAAGAATAAGTTGTAATAATAGCGATCGTTGGAGACTTGGTGAAGACGCTACTGCTTTTGGCGGTGCCATTAGAGATATGTGGAATCCTAATTGTAATGGCGATCCTGGTAAAGTTACAGATTCACAGTATTATTGTAATGAAGGTGACTCTGGAGGAGTACACGTAAATTCTGGTATTCCAAATCTTGCTTACGCTTTACTGGTAGATGGTGGTAATTATAATGGACAAGTAATTTCTAGTATTGGTTTTACAAAAGCGGCCCACATATTTTGGAGAGCTTTAAGTCAATATTTAACTACTACAAGTAACTTTATAGATTTGGCAGATGCATTGGAAGCTTCTGCAAACGATTTAGTAGGCATAAATTTAGAAGGTTTGTCTACAACTGCAACTTCTGCGGGACCATCTGGAGAGATTATTACTGCAATAGATATTCAGCAAGTAAAAAATGCAGTATTGGCTGTAGAAATGCGTGTTGAACCTACACAATGTGGTTTTACAACAATTATTGGAGATACACCACCAATTTGCGATGCAGGAATAAATAATCCTATTTATTTTGAAGATTGGGAAACAGGAACAGACGGTTGGACTTTTAGTCAAGTACAAACAGGAGCAAATTGGACCTCAAGAGATTGGCAAATAGAAACTACCTTACCAAATAGTAGAGTAGGAAATGGAATTTACGCTGTAAATGCTCCAATTGGAGCTGTGTTTGGTGGTGATTGCAAAACAGATTTTCAAAACGGCATAATGAGCTTAACCAGTTCTGTATTTTCTATGCCTAATATAACAGAAGGCACCTTCAAAATGGCATTTAACCATTATGTCTCTACCGAACCTAATTGGGATGGTGGCAATATTAAATATAAACTAGATAATGGCAGCTGGATACTTTTACAAGCATCATCATTTACTAATAATCCATTTAATGGTACTATAAATAGTGCTGCAGCTGGTAACGATAATCCTATGGCAGGAGAAGTAGCTTTTACTGGTACAGATCCTGGATCTAACAAAGGTAGCTGGGGAACAAGTATTATAGATTTATCTTCTTTGGGAGTTACAGCTAATAGTACCATACAATTTAGATTCGATTTGGGAACAGATGGTTGTAACGGTCGTGAAGGTTGGTATTTAGATGAAATAACAGTTTATAACTGCTCTAATACTTTATCTGCTTCAGAGTTTTACGTAATAAGTAACCTGGTTAAAATCTATCCAAATCCATCGAATGGTATTTTTAATTTGAAAAAAACAGGACAAATAAATTTAGAAAAAGCTGAAATTTATGATATTAACGGTCGTTTTATTCAATTTGTAGATTTATCTAATATAAATAAAACTAAAGCTATCGATTTATCTAATGCAGCAAGCGGTATGTATTTTATGAGAATTTGTTCGGATAAAGCAAAAAGTGTTATTAAATTGATTAAGCAATAAAATATATAATTTAGAATAGGAAAAGCAACTAACCCTTGCGCTCATTTTAAAAAGAATAAATAGAAAAGCCCAATCCTTAGGATTGGGCTTTTGCTTTAAAAAAGTTTGTAGTATATATTAAATAACTTTAACGTTAACTGCGTTTAATCCTTTTTTGCCTTCTTGTAAATCGAATTCGACTTCGTCTCCTTCCCGAATCTCGTCTATTAAACCAGAAACATGTACAAAGTGGTCTTTGTCCACACCTACTTCTGTAATAAAACCAAATCCTTTGGTATTGTTGAAGAATTTTACTGTGCCTTTACTCATTGTAATAAATTTTAATATTAATTATTTTGTAGTAAACAAAGATAATGCCATTAGTTTACAACCGCTATAATGAGTTTTAAATAGTAAAAAAAAGCACTAATTAAAGAGTGCGTTTTTAAATAAGGTAAATTGAATATATATATAATTATACTACTTTTACGTTTACTGCATTCATACCTTTCTTGCCTTCTTGAAGTTCAAATTCTACTACATCACCTTCACGAACTTCGTCGATTAATCCAGAAATGTGTACGAAATGGTCTTTGTCTGATCCTTCTTCAGTAATAAAACCGAATCCTTTAGAATCGTTAAAAAATTTTATTATGCCTTGAGCCATTTTAAAAAATTTAATTTATTAAATAACAAATATAATATTTTTTACTACAAAATCTATTTTATTTTATGTGGTAAAAATTATATAACATTAATGTAATGCTCTTAAATTTAGAATAATACTATCTCAATATAACTTTTTTTATTAAATTCTTGCCTAATTCTTCGTTAAGCATAGTTCTTATTTTATGTTTTCCGTAGCTTAACTCTTCTCTTAGTGTGCTTGAGCTTAATTCTACGTAAAGTGTTTCGTTTTTTAAATCTACAGCAGTTGTATAATTATTTACACCATTTCCCATAAGTTTAGTCCAAGCATTCCGAACGTTCACTTTATCTAAACCTTTTTCTAGTTTATTGTTTTCTACAAAGTCTTTTAAGGCGTCTTGTATATTTAATATGCTGTTGTTTCTTTTTGCCATGTTTACTTCGTATTTAAATGGAAATTTTATTAAATTAATTGTTAATTTACTCTACAGTAATAGGAGTAAAGCGTTTGTATAAATATACATCGTTATTTTGGTTAACAATCTTTAACTTACTATCATTTGCTATTAAAACGGTTTCTTTCCAATTAGCAAAATGAGTTGTGTAGTATAAATTTAAACTATCGTTTTCTATTTTTATTTGAAGCATTTCTGCATCTTTAGAGGTTTCGTATTTACCATCGAAACGTGGTGTTATCTTTTTTCTAAAACCTTTTAAGCTGTCACCAATAGAAATATAATCTACTGTTTGGTTTATTTTATATTCTTTTTTAGTACCATTAGATAGCGAAACACTTTCTATTTCCCAATAGCCATCAATATGTTTTACCAATGTGCCTGGGTTTTTAGAGCAATTTGAAATTATTGCTGTTATTAATATTAACAAAATTTTCTTCATTATTTAATTTTTGTTTCATGAGATTTCTCATTCTTGTTTATCTTTTTAAATGTATTAGTAAATACTAAGCAATTGCCATATCGTTTCTGCGTTACTTCTTGCAATGACATTAATTTATAACTTAAAAATCTCATAAGATTGATGCACTTGCTTTACAGCCTTTTCGGTTCTTTCTGCATGTGTGTCGCTTATAAAAAGTTGTCCAAAATTTTCATCGTCCACCAATTTAATTAATTGCGTTACGCGTGCTTCATCTAACTTATCGAAAATATCATCTAACAATAATATTGGGTTTACACCACTTTGCTGTTTTATAAAATCGAATTGCGCCAATTTTAAAGCTATTAAAAACGATTTTTGCTGTCCTTGACTACCAAATTTCTTTATTGGGTAATTATCTATATTAAAAACTAAATCGTCTTTATGTATACCAACACTTGTGTATTGTATGGCTTTATCTTTATTAATAGCTTGTGTTAAAAGCATGTTTAAATCCGTAGTAAACAAGTTGCTTTTATAGACTAAATCTACAGTTTCATTTACATTACTAATGGCTTGGTATCTGGCTTTAAAAATAGGAATAAAAGTTTTTAAAAAAACATCTCTTTTATTAAAAACTTTAGTACCAAAATCTGTTAGTTGGCTGTTGTAAACTTCTAATGTGTCTTTATTAAATGTGTTATTAAGTGCGAAATATTTAAGTAAGCTATTTCGTTGTGCTAATATTTTGTTATATTTAATTAAATCGTTTAAATAGACTTTATCGCTTTGCGAAATTACACTATCTATAAATTTTCTCCGCGTATCGCTACCTTCTGTAATTAAATCTCTATCTGCAGGAGAAATAATCACTAAAGGTATAAAGCCAATATGCTCGCTAAACTTATTATAAACTTTTCCGTTGCGTTTAATTACCTTTTTTTGACCACGTTTTAGGCTAACTAGAATTTTTTCCGATTTATTTTCCTTTTTATAATTACCATTTACAACAAAAAATTCTTCGTCATGTTTAATGTTTTGTGAAGCCACAGGATTAAAGTAACTCTTACCAAACGATAGATGATAAATAGCATCTAAAACATTAGTTTTACCTACACCGTTATTGCCAACAATGCAGTTTATGGTATCGTTAAAAGTGAGAGATTTACTCTCGAAATTTTTGTAATTTACTAAAGAAAGAGACTTTAAAATCATAGACTATTTACACAAAAAGAGTAGTGTTTAATTTAACAAATATATGTGGCTTGCAAAATAACAAATAAATAAGCTTTTATATATGCAGAAAAATTTTATTTTTGCGTCGCATAAACAAAACTATACATGGCAACTTATAAGAAAAGAGGTTACAAACCAAAAACGGAAAAAGAGAAAGAAGTTATCGATGAGAGCTTGGGAGAAAACTCAACAACTGCTGAGGTATTTGATGCTTTAGATGAATCTGCTTCTAAGGCTGAAGATTTTGTTTCTGCAAACCAAAAATACATTTTCGTTATTATTGCAGTGGTTGCTATTGCTGTTTTAGGATATTTAGGGTACAAGAAATTAGTTCAAGAACCTGCAAATGCAGAAGGTATGAATGAAATGTACTATGCACAAAAGCAATTTAACGAAGCTGTTAGTGGTGTTTCTAGCGATTCGCTTTATAACATCGCTTTAAATGGTAGTGAAGGTAAATATGGTATGTTAGACATTATCGAAAAATATAGTGGGACACCAGCATCTAATTTAGCAAACTATTATGCTGGAATGGCTTACTTACATTTAAAAGATTACAAAAATGCAATAAAGCATTTAGATCAATTTGAAAGTCAAGATCAAGCTGCAGGACCAATGGCTAAAGGATCTATAGGTGATGCGTTTTCTCAAATAGAGGAGAGAGAAAAAGCCTTAAAGTATTATTTGCAAGCAGCAAAAATGAGAACAAACGAATTAACTGCTCCTACTTACTATTATAAAGCTGGTGTTACTGCTTTAAATTTAGGAAAAGCATCTGAAGCTTTGGGTTATTTTAATATTATTAAAGAAACGTATCCTAATGCACCAGAAGCGAAATCTGTAGAAGTGTTTATTGGGAAAGCGCAAGCAATGTCTAATAAATAATAATAGTTTCGCTTTCGCGGAAAGTAAACATGGCAACAGTAAATAATAATTTATCGGAATACGATAAGGCAACAATCCCAAACGCGAAAGATTTTCGGTTTGGGATTGTTGTTTCAGAATGGAACAGTATAATAACCGAAGGTTTATACAAAGGAGCTTACGAGACCTTATTAGCACACCATGTTTTACCAGAAAACATTAAACGGTGGAATGTACCAGGAAGTTACGAGTTAATTTATGGATGTAAAAAATTACAACAACATAAGGTAGATGTTGTAATTGCTATTGGTAGTGTTATTCAAGGTGAAACTAAGCATTTCGATTTTGTATGTGAAGCTGTCTCTCAAGGCATTAAAGACTTAAACGTACTGCATGACGTTCCTGTAATATTTTGTGTGTTAACAGATAATAACGAACAACAAGGTATTGAACGTTCTGGTGGTATTTATGGCAATAAAGGCACGGAAGCTGCTGTAGCTGCTATTAAAATGGCTGTTCTTAATACTACGAAGATGTAGATTTTTAGTTAAGTTTTTTTAAATCGCAGTTTTCAGTCACGATATTATAGCATTTTTTTTAAACTTTGAGCCGACACATAACCATATCCTTTCCTTTTAAAAAGAGTTATATAAGATTTTTTACCAATTAATCGATACCAAACACTTAAGTAAATCTTACATATTATCATCTTAGCACGAGAAATTTAATAGTTAGATATAAAAAATAATTCTAACTTAACAATCTTCAACTAAATATCTCACAGCACTGTTAACAATTTTAGTAATTCATTTTAAAAACTCTTCTCTAATTTCAGTATTTTTGAGAGTATTTCAATAGTTTAAAATAGCATAGTGTTTAATAAGAGAAAAAATAAAACGTTTAACTATAATTCTAGATTTTGTAAAGATGAAATCAAGGAAATAAATAGTGAGTATAAATCCAAAGAAGATGTAGCTTTAAAGTGGCGACGTACTAGAAAAACTGGTGCTGGAAAGCGTAGAATAGGTTTACCATTATTACTCTTATTATTAGGCATTATTGTTGCTGCTTGGTACTATTTAGAATATAAACTATAATTATTATGGGATTTTTTAAACAAAAAAATAAGCGTTATAATTACAAGCCTCGTTTCTATAAAGGTGAAGGTAGCCCATTTAAAATGAAAGGTAAATTTGATGCAGATCGTTCTACTCTTGAGGCTGTAGGAGGCATAAAAAAAAGATTTAATAAAGTTGTTGATGAATCTAAAAATGCTCCAGATAGTGCAGTAAACAAGCGCGTTTATATTATTGTTGCTATTTTAGTTTTAATCTTCTTGTTTATTATCGATTTCGATCTCACATTATTTTTCTCAAATATTTAAATGGCAGATATTATTCAATTATTACCGGATCATGTTGCAAACCAAATTGCTGCAGGAGAAGTTGTGCAACGACCAGCTTCTGTAGTTAAAGAGTTATTAGAGAATGCAATAGATTCTGGTGCAAGTTCAGTTAAACTTATAATAAAAGACGCAGGAAAAACACTAGTACAAGTTATCGACAATGGTAAAGGCATGAGTGTAACAGATGCAAGATTAAGTTTCGAGCGCCACGCGACTTCAAAAATTAAATCTGCAGACGATCTTTTTCAACTTAACACCAAAGGCTTTAGAGGCGAAGCACTAGCTAGTATTGCAGCCATTGCACATGTAGAGTTAAAAACAAAGCAAGAAAACGAAGAGGTTGGTACTTGCATAGAAATTGAAGGTAGTAAAGTAAATAGTCAAGAAGTTGTGGTTACGCCAAAAGGCACTTCGATTGCTGTAAAAAATCTGTTTTATAATATACCTGCGAGACGTAATTTTCTAAAGTCAACAACAGTAGAAACAAGACATATAATAGACGAGTTTCATCGTGTAGCACTCGCACATCCCAATATTAGTTTTGTTATGTTTCATAATGGAAGTGAAACATTTAACCTTCCAGAAAGTAATTACAGACAACGTATTGTAAATATTTTTGGCACAAAAACAAACGAAAAACTGGTACCTGTAAACGAAGATACCAAAGTACTTACAATCTCAGGATTTGTTGGTAAACCAGAGTTTGCTAAGAAAACTAGAGGTGAACAATTCTTTTTTGTAAACGATAGATTTATTAAAAGTGCATATTTAAATCATGCTATTGGTTCTGCTTTTGAAGGTCTTTTAAAACCTGGAGCGCATGCTAGTTATTTTTTAAACCTAAAGGTAAATCCACAATCTATAGATATAAATATCCATCCCACAAAAACCGAGATTAAGTTTGACGATGAGCATACTTTGTACGCCATTTTACGATCTTCTGTAAAACACAGTTTAGGACAGTTTAATATTGCACCAGTTTTAGATTTTGAACGCGATGCAAACTTAGATACTCCATATAGATACCAGCAAAAAGTGACACCTTCTGTTGAGGTAGATAGGAATTTTAATCCATTTAGCGACGAGAAGCAATCTCGTGGAACCACTAATACTAAATATAAAAAAACACCAGCTCCCAATTGGGAAGGTTTGTATGTTGGTTTGGAGTCTAAAGGCACACAAACGCAACAAGATTTTAGTGAAGTTCACTTTGAAAGTGCTACTAAGAATGAATCTATTTTTAATAAGAATAATCAAGTAGAACAGAAGCAAAGCACCTACCAATTTCACAATAAATATATTGTAAGTACAATAAAATCTGGTATGCTATTAATAGATCAACATCGTGCACACCAACGTGTTTTGTACGAAGATTTTTTGAAGAACATGACGATTAAAGAAGCCATGAGCCAGCAATTATTATTTCCATTACAGCTTCATTTTTCGCCACAAGAAATTGAGATTATTAATCAGTTAAAAACAGATTTAGAGCATATAGGTTTTATTTTTCAAGCTATAAAAGAAGAACTTATAGAAATAGTTGGTGTGCCAGTTAGCGTTCCAGAAAGTGAAGTGTCTATTATTTTAGAGCAATTGATTAGTGATGTAGAAAACGAAGTACCAGATAGTAATTTTAGTGTTACAGATTTGTTAGCAAAATCTCTAGCTAAAAGTGTAGCAATAAAAACAGGACAAAGCCTAACAATAATGGAACAAGAGCATTTGGTGAATTCTCTTTTTGCCTGTAAAGAACCTAACGTGTCACCAACCAATAGAGTAACATTTATAACAATGACTGTTGATGCGTTAGATAGAAAATTTATATAAAATATGATTAAAATTACAGATACAGTAAAGCATTTATTAATTATTAATGTAATTATGTTCGTGGCAACATTAGCTATTGGTGAAACCCAAATGTTCGATTTGTTTGCATTACATTATCCAGATAATCCTGTATTTAAAGTTTGGCAAATTGTAACCCACATGTTTATGCATGGTGGTTTTATGCATATAGCGTTTAATATGTTTGCATTATGGATGTTTGGTAGTGCTGTAGAACAACGTTTAGGGAGTAAGAAATTTTTAATACTTTATTTTGCGGCAGGTTTAGGTGCTGTTTTGTTTCAGTTAGGTTTTTATTATTTTGAATATTCTAGATTAATACCAGATTTGCAAGCTTCTGGAGTGTCTATGGAAGCGTTAATGGATATTTTTAAAACTGGTAAATGGAATTTTCCAACTACTGAATTATTGAATGAACAGATTAATAGCGCATTTCAAGTCTATAACGCAACTATGGTTGGAGCTTCTGGTTGTATTATGGGAGTTTTAGTAGCATTTGGGATATTAAATCCAAATGCAGAATTGATGCTTATATTTTTACCAATTCCAATAAAAGCCAAATATTTTATACCTGGAATTATTTTATTAGACGTTATTTCTGCGATTACAGGTCAATCATTTTTTAGTCCTAGTAATACTGCATACATGGCCCATGTTGGAGGAGCTGTGGTTGGTTTATTAGTGATGTTATTTTTAAAAAAGAATAGCTTTAGTAAATATAGAATAGATTAGTACTAATGAGCCAAATAGAGAACATAAAATACAAGTTTAATAATCTTAACGTGCTTGAAAAAATAATAGCTATTAATGTTGTTATTTTTTTACTTCTTGTCATTTTTAAACAATTTATCAAAGGTGCTTTAGGTTATTTAGAATTACCACCTAATTTTAGTGATGCTCTAATGCAACCTTGGTCTATAATAAGTTATGCTTTTTTGCATTATGGAGTGTTGCATCTTGCTTTTAACATGATTTGGTTATACTTTTGTGGACGATTACTGCTCAATCTTTTTAGTGCTAAAATGGCAATAAACCTTTACTTTTTGGGGAGTATAGTTGGAGGTTTAACCTTTTTGCTATTTTACAATTTATTTCCAAACTACTTTGCAGATAGATACTTTCCGCTAATTGGAGCAAGCGCAGCAGTAAGAGCTATTTTTATATTTCTCTGTACTTATATGCCTAATAATGAAGTGCGATTAATAATTTGGAACATTAAAATATGGTATATAGGAGCTGCTTTAATTGTATTCGATTTTATAGGTCTTTCTGGTGTAAATGCTGGTGGAAGTTTAGCGCATTTAGGAGGAGTACTTTTAGGTTATGTTTACGCTAAACAATTAATAAAAGGAAATGATATTGGTAAAGGTTTCGAAGGTTTGCTAGACACTATTTCAAGTTGGTTTAAACCCAACAAAAAAGGAAATCTTAAAACAGTTTATAAAGATAAATCTAAGGTTGGAGGTTATACTAAAGGTGAATTTAGCGAGTTTAGTAAACAAAAGAAAATCGATGTAATCTTAGATAAAATAAGCAAAAGTGGTTACGAGAGTTTAACTGTTGCAGAAAAAGAATTTCTATTTAAAGCTAGAAAGTAATAGTGTAATATAATGCGAAAATTAAAGTTTTTCGAAAAAATAATGTTTCTTGGCAATTATCTTGTAGCCTTTATTTTACTGCTATCTTATATTTTAACATTACTACCACCTAAAACTTTTGCAGCTTTATCTGTATTAGGTTTAGGTGTACCTCTTTTAATACTATTAAATGTTTTATTTTTTATTTATTGGTTAGTAAAAATAAAAAAGCAATTACTATTGTCTTTATTTGTTTTAGCTATTGGTTATTTTATTTTTGGCTCGTTGTATAAGTTTTCAGAATCTAAGACTATTAAAGATGAAGATAATTTCTCTATTATGAATTATAATGTGAGACTTTTTAATCTTTACAAATGGATTCCTAATGGAAATACTGAAGCAAAACTACTCAATTTTATAAAAGAAGAAGCACCAGACATTTTGGCTTTGCAAGAATACCATCCTAGAGAAAGTACTAAGCTTTCTTTTTACAAGTATAAATATGAAAAGCTCCTTGGTGAAAATAAAAAATACGGACAAGCCATTTTCTCAAACTTTCCAATAGTAAATTCTGGATCTATAGAATTTCCAAGTACCTTTAATAATGCTATTTATGCAGATATTTTAAAAGGTAAAGACACCATTAGAATTTATAATATTCATTTACAATCTTTACGTATAGATCCAAAACTTGAAAATCTAACCTCTGGAGAATCTGAAAAACTCTTTAAAGGAGCTGGTAAAACATTTAAAATGCAACAGTTTCAAGCAGAATTGTTTTTAGTGCATAAACAACGGTGTAATTATAAAATGATTATCTGTGGAGATTTTAACAACACTGCTTTTTCTTATGTTTATAAAATAATAAAAGGTAATTTAATAGATACGTTTAAAGAAGCTGGGAACGGTTTTGGGAGGACTTATAACTTTAAATTTCTTCCCATGCGTATCGATTTTATTTTTGCAGATTCAACATTTAAAATCAATAGTTTTAAAACTTACGACGTTGAGTATTCAGACCATTATCCAGTAATGACAAAAGTTAGTTTTTAATTTTAAATTCAATTTTAATTTTAATTAGCTCATTATCCAACAATCCACAGTATCTGCTAGGATATGAATGCATAAGCCCAACCCAAACCATCTCGTTTTCTTAGGAAACACCAAGAATAAGTACAATGGCATTAAATAATAACTATGCAATGGATGAAAGTTAATACTACATCGATTAGCTTCAAAAATTGGGTTTGCTACTAAGTGATCTAAATCTATTAACATTCCTAAAATCATAATTAAGTATGCTTTTTTCCAAGCTGGTTTAGAAAATAATAACGCTACAGCTAATGGTAGTAAAAAATGAATACTATAATGTATTATAGGTTGCATCATTATATACTATTTTGCGATTCTAAATAATTTATCGTATTTGTACCTTCATTAAAAAGCAAATCTAATATGCTTAGATTATTAATATAACCATGTTTAGCATAAAATACTTGAGTGTAAGGATTTAAAGTAATTTTATTTTCTTTTTTTGCATTTACTAAGCCTCTAAAATCTTTTAAAGTTTCAGGTTCTTTTTCAAAGGTATTGGTTTTAGAAGGTTTTATTTCAAGCTGAAGGCAGTCGCAAATTACTTCAAAACATTTTAAATTAAAATCTAAAATGGTTTCAAAATGTTGCGTAAAAAGTGTTTGTAATTCATCTATATAAAATTCGTAGAATGGAGAGCTTCTGTAAGCCGATTCTAAAGATTTTAAGTGGTTATCTTGCCATTTATAACTGTTAGCAATTTTAATTTCGCTATATTTTTGCCTATTTTTTTGACTAAAAATAACTGGAACACTTAATTGTAGTTTCCCATTTGCAGTGTATATAAAACAACGGTTTCTATAGGTTTGTTTTTGGTAATTATCGTGTAGCTCCATAACAACTTTATCTGCTTTAGCGATAGCAACAAAAGTTGCAATGCTAGGGAAATAGGTTGGATGGAGAAGTATAGTCATTTGTTGATGTGTTTATTTTGTTATTCCTGCTTTTGCAGGAATAACAAAAGCCAAATAAACTATTTTTTAGTTTTCTTCCTCTTTTTTCTAAATCTACTAAAGGCAATTAATCCAACAATTAAAATTAATACAGGAATTAAGTAAGACGTTATTTTTCCTGTACCATGAACCGTTGTAAATAAACGATTCCAACGCACTGTTTTTTTAATAGTATCTATACTCATCCAAACTAAAACAGGTTTTCCAACCACGTGGTCGAAAGGTACAAATCCCCAATATCTAGAATCGATAGAGTTTTGTCTGTTGTCACCCATCATCCAATAGTAATCTTGCTTAAAAGTATAGCTCGTTGCTACTTTACCGTTAATTAAAATTTGGTTTCCACGAGAAGTGATGGTATTTTTTTCATATTCTCCAATAACACGTTTGTACAAAGGGTAGTTTATAATTGTTAATTCTAAAGATTCTCCTTTTTTAGGAATGTAAATTGGTCCAAAATTATCTGCGGTAAAACTATATTCAGAATCTTGTGGGAATAAACGCGTATCTGGAGTTTTAGAATTTACTTTTTCTATAGAAATAACAGCTGGATCTTTAGCAACTTTAACCGCCAATTCTTCGGTCATGTTACCAATATAATTGGTATTTGCAACAGTCATTTTTAAACGGTTAAAAAAGCGCTGATTTAAACGTCCAGAAACTTCTGTTTTAAGTGAATCTCTTCTTATAATATTTAAACTTACATTTTTGCTAGTGTTTATAAAATCTTTAATTTTAGGGTCATCAAAATACTTGTTTTCAATATAATAGGTTTCGTTTCCACTACTTTCGGTAATTTCATACTTATTAAATAGCGTGCGAATATCACCTTTCGTTTTTACGTTATAAAAAAACTGTAAACGCGCTCTGTCTGGTAATATATTTTTTTCGCCATTTATATAAACATAACCTTCTCTTAACTCTAATTTATCTCCAGGAATACCAACACAACGCTTTACCAAATTCGTTTTTTTATCGATTGGTTTGTAGTAGTTTCTGTCTGGTGTAAAATTATTCATATCCAGCAATGTATCTGCTGGTTGGTTAAATACTACTATTTCATTCCGAGTTATGTTTTGAAAGCCAGGTAATCGTAAATAAGGCAATTGCAGTTTGTTTTTCCAAGACGTGTTACGCTCTTCATATTTGTCGTTAAATAAATAAGATTTCGTATTTGTTTTTGGAATAGAATCATGAACCATTGGTAGTGAAACAGCCGTCATGGGTACTCTAGCACCATAATGAAATTTACTTACAAACAAAAAATCACCAACCAACAACGTTTTTTCTAAAGAAGACGATGGAATAACAAATGGTTGAATAAAATACGTATGTACAATCGTTGCAGCTACAATAGCGAATAAAATGGAACTAATCCAATCTCCAAGACTACTTCCAGCAATTAAACCTCTATTTTCAACATAATTAACATCTGCAACATAGTTTAAATAAAAATTATAAAAACCTAAAGTTACAATGGCTAAAATGGTATCTAATCGAGAATTTTTTCCAAAACTTCTAGCAGTTTCTACCCAAACAACTGGAAACATTATTAGATTTACAATTGGTAAGAATAGTAAAATAGTCCACCACCACGGTCTGTTAATTGTTTTCATTAAAATAACAGCATTATAAATGGGAATAAAGGCTTCCCAAGCTTTACGTCCAGCTTTTATATATAGTTTCCAAGTGGCTAGTCCATGAATTAGTTGGATAATCAGGAAAAATATAATCCATTGTGTTCCGTTCATAATTGTAAATTTTATACTAATAGTTAATAAAATCTATTAGTGAATTTGCTTTCGCAAATGTTACATTTTTATTTTTAGTTAACCAATATTTAACACATCTTTCATGGTAAAAACTCCAGTTTTTTTAACCAACCATTCTGCCGCAATAACAGCACCTAAAGCAAAACCATGACGATTGTGTGCAATATGTTCTATTTTAATAGTGTCTATTTCGCTTTTGTATGTAATATTGTGCGTTCCAGGTACATTTTCAATGCGTTTTGCAATAATAGGAAGTACTTTATCTTTATTACCATCTAATTGCCAAGAATGGAAGCTGTTGTGGTTTTCTACAATACCTTCTGCTAAAGTTATGGCTGTACCACTTGGAGCATCTAGTTTCTGAGTGTGATGAATTTCTTCTAAAGCAACATCGTAATCCTCTAAGGTAGACATCATTTTAGCTAGTGTTTTATTTAATTCGAAGAATATATTAACACCTAAACTAAAATTTGAAGCATATATAAATGCACCTTTTCTTTGTTTACATAAATCTACAATCTTGTTATAATTGTTTAACCAACCAGTAGTGCCAGAAATTACAGGTACGTTATTGAGTATACAGTTAGAAATGTTGCCAAAAGCAGCAGAAGGAACACTAAAATCTATTGCTATATCGGCTTTAATAATTTCTGAAGTTATGTTTTTAGATGTTTTAATAACAATCTCGTGACCACGACTTAACGCAATGGTTTCAATTGTTTTTCCCATTTTACCATAACCGAGTAAAGCGATTTTCATTAAAAATTTACAATTTTTGTTTCCGAGACATCGGAATTCTTATTAATATTATTTATTTACTTGAATGTGGAAATTTAATTTCAATGGATAATTAACTAATCCAATTTTAAGTGCATAGTTAAACCAACGCGACCTTTATTATCTAACTCATCAATTTTATAATGCGGTTTAAAACTTAAATTATCGTCTACATTATATTGTAGTAAATGCGCATCGACATTAGCATCAATAATATTTAATGCATATAAACCTAAGGTCACTAAAAGCGATAATTCTTTATTTCTTCTAAATGTTTTTTGAGCTTCAATTAAACCATCATTAGTAAACCTTTCTTTAAATTCATCATCATCGAAACCTGCTAATCTACGTTTGTAGGCATCTCGCACACGATTGTATTGTTTATTATTATCTATATAAAAGTAAACACCCGTTCCAAGTGCTGCATAAACAATAGGTATTTTCCAGTATTTCTTATTATAAGCTTGACCTAAACCTGGTAAAACAGCAGAATAGAATGCCGCTTTAGCAGGACGTAATGGATCTATTTCTTTGCGAACCAATACCGAGTCTGTTGGTACAATAACCAATCCTTCTATTTTTTTTTTTGGTTGCTCTTTTTTGTCTATAGTTTTATTCTCTTTCTCTATTTGCGCTAAAGCGGAAAGACTAAAAAATAAACAAAACACTGCCATAAGTAGTTTATTCTTCACCTTGGACTAACTTTTTAAGACGATTAAAATCTTCTTCAGAATGAAAAGGAATCGTTATTTTACCTTTACCATTGCTAGAAACTTTAACATCTATTTTATGTCCAAAATATGCTGAAAATGCAGCCATTCCTTTTTTAACAAATTTTGGCAATTCTTCTTTAGATTCTTTTTTAGGAACAACAACTTTATTAGTGTTGTTAAAATTTTTAACTAGAGCTTCTGTTTCACGAACCGATAATTTGTTAGATAATATTTTTTCATAAATATCTAATTGAATGGTTTGGTCTTCGATATTAATAATCGCACGACCGTGTCCCATTGATAAAAAGCCATCTCGCATTCCAGTTTGTATTATTGGATCGAGTTTTAATAAACGTAAATAGTTAGTAATTGTAGAACGTTTTTTACCAACACGATCACTCATTTGTTCTTGTGTTATATGGATTTCATCTATTAAACGTTGGTATGATAATGCAATTTCGATAGGATCTAAATCTTGACGTTGGATATTTTCTACCAAAGCCATTTCTAAACTTTCTTGATCGTTTGCAATCCTAATATACGCTGGAATAGTTTCTAAACCTATAGATTTACTAGCACGAAATCTACGTTCTCCAGAAACCAATTGGTATTTTTCGAAACCTAATTTTCTAACGGTTATAGGTTGTATAACACCAAGTTCTTTAATTGAAGAGGCTAATTCGCGCAGTGTTTCTTCGTTAAAACTTGTTCGCGGTTGAAACGGATTCATATCTATGCTATCCAATTCCAATTCCACAATATTGCCTATAACCTTATCTGCATTTTTGTCTTTAACAGATTGTATATCGTTGCTCGGGTCTTTTAATAAAGCCGAAAGTCCTCTACCTAATGCCTGTTTCTTTGTTGCCTTCGCCATTTGCTTAGGAGTTTTTATTTATTACTTCTTTTGCTAAACTTAAATAATTTGCGGCACCTTTACTAGAGGCGTCGTAATTAATTATATTCTCGCCGTAGCTTGGTGCTTCGCTTAACTTAACGTTACGTTGTATAATGGTTTTAAAAACCATATCGTTAAAGTGTTTTTGCACCTCTTCTACCACTTGGTTAGAGAGACGTAAACGCGAATCGTACATGGTTAATAACAAACCTTCTATGTCTAATTCTGGATTATGAATTTTTTGGACACTTTTAATGGTGTTTAATAATTTGCCTAAACCTTCCAAAGCAAAATATTCGCATTGTATGGGTATCATAACAGCGTCTGCAGCCGTTAAAGCGTTTAATGTTAACAAGCCCAAAGAAGGGGCACAATCTATAATAATAAAGTCGTAATCCTCTCTAATATTTTCTAATGCTTTTTTTAGCATGTATTCTCTTGCTTCCTTATCTACAAGTTCAATTTCTATTGCTACCAAATCTATATGGGCAGGGATAATATCTAAATTTGGTGTATTTGTTGCTATAATTGCTTGTTTAGCAGAGTTAGTATGTTCTAAAAGTTGATATGTGCCGATTTCTACACTGTCAACATCAATACCTAATCCAGACGTTGAATTGGCCTGTGGATCTGCATCAATAAGCAATACTTTTTTTTCTAAAACGCCTAAAGACGCAGCTAAATTAACAGATGTTGTTGTTTTTCCTACTCCACCTTTTTGATTGGCAATGGCTATTATTTTACCCATTTATTGATTTAATTTTATTAAAGGACGTCGTTTAAAAGTCCAAATGTAAAAATACAACTATTTATGGGTTTTGAAAATGTAAGTTGTTAACAGTTGTTTAAACAACTAAAGCAGCTATTAATAGCTGCTTTAGTTGAAATAGTGA
>Ga0114957_1001824_pt1 | contig 21941 bp, 19 predicted proteins | sample BantaG_FD_87175 | JGI IMG/M metagenome (GOLD analysis project Ga0114957, IMG submission 87175) | Marine algal microbial communities from Bantry Bay, Ireland - BantryBay_4 metaG | ecosystem: Host-associated > Algae > Red algae > Unclassified | place: Bantry Bay, Ireland | collected 2014-11-21 | reverse complement strand
TTTTTTTATCAGATAAAATAAAAAAACGTAGATATAGCCTGTGTTACATCGAGGATTTTTTATGAAATATGATGAAAAAAGAATCCAAAATAACTATGAATAATTGTGAACATGAACTTATATTTAATGCAATTGGATTCAAGCTAGCTTTCCTTTTTGAGATTTAAAAATGAGCAAAGACTAGAATGACCATTTTTATATATCCATAAAATCTAAAATAATGTCAGAAGAAAATAAAAAACCAGACTTTCACGAAGAAGATGACCTCGCTGATTTCACCGCAGAGATGAATCAAAACATTGATGATATTCGAACTTCAACTGATCAGTTTTTTAAAAGAAAATTGATGATGTTTTGCATTCGATGGACGATCACTTTGGTACTTCTTTATATTTTTTTGGATAGTTATCCTTGGATCAAATATTTGATGTATCTCGCTATTCCTCTCGGGATTTTAAACTTAGTTTTAATTTTTGGTGGAAGAAAAAAAATCAATGAAAAATTATCGGAAACGGAAGACAATATTAATTCGTTGTAATTTTTTAGAATTTAGGTAACTAATTCCAAAGTCATTACACCAATTAAATATTCAACTATGACATAAATATTTTTTAACACAACACCTTTGTGGTTAAATTTTCGTTTAATATCAAGGATCTAAAAAACTGTAATGAAATTTATTTTTCTCTTTTCTTTCTTTTTCTTTTTACAAAATTCTTTTGGTCAAAATCTAATTCCCAATCCAAGCCTGGAAGACGAAAACACTTGCCAAAAATACCAAGAACTTTGCGCTCCAAAAGCCTGGCGTTCCAATACCTTAAAAGCATTTCGCTATTACGATTACAAACTTTCCCGACAAGATGAAACCGTCATAAAACCTGCTCATGGCAGTCGTTGCATCGCATTACGCATGTACAACACAGGTCGAAAAATGGATCGCTCCTATGTCCAAACTCCCTTTCTTTGTCAACTAGAAAAAGGAAAAAAATACCAACTGAAATTCCAACTTTTAAGCACCACTTATTTTGTCAACAGCTTTGAAATTTACCTAGCTGACACTTTGATGATAAGTAAAAAAAATGATCCGATTTTTGAAAAAAAGCCGCAAATCAAATTTGAATTTTCCAAACCTTTCCCTCCCAATAAATGGATTAGCCTCGAGACAATTTACGAAGCAACTGGCAACGAAGTCGGAATGATTTTAGGAAATTTCAAGCACGATGATGAAACCGTAATTACATTGTTACAAAAAAAGAAAAGAAGAGAAACTCCTATCCGAAGAGTCTATCATTACTTTGATAATTTTTCTTTGACTCCGATGGACGCAATCAATTCGGCTTGTGATTTAGAAAAAAACCGAACTCATATTTATGCTGATTCTGTTAGACATTCAATTGTTCAACATCCTCATTCTATCCAAAATGTAAAAGTACTGTTAGAAGAATCTCCAATTGATTCTATTCCCATAGCACCAATTTCTCAAAATGATAAAACGCCAAAGCCTGAAATTATTTTTGAAAAAAAGATCTTTACGCTTCCTAATATTTTATTTGAAAACAATAGCAATATTTTACTTCCCGTTGCTTATAATTCTTTGGATGAATTAATCGTTTATTTAAAAGAAAATCGAGATTTCAAAATAATAATCACGGGACATACTGATGATATTGGGAAAACTTACACCAATCAAATCCTATCTGAAAACCGAGCTAAATCTGTTGCTAATTATTTGATTTTCAATGGAATACATATTTCAAGAATCAAAACTTTAGGCAAGGGAGAAAGCACACCTATCTCCTCAAATAAAACGTTGGAAGGTCAACAATTAAATCGAAGAGTCGAATTTGAAATACTCAAATGAGAGAAATAATTTGGCCCATCCACAAAAGTACTTTCGAAGCTCCTGTTTCAAAATGCTATTATTTTGTTTCGAAGCAGGAGCTTCGAAAATACTTAACTTTTTTAAATACTATAAACAACAAGTTCTGCATAGCTTTTGTTACCTTAAAGAAAAGGAATTATCAATGAGAAAAAATTTTACTTTTTTAATTTTCGTAATTTTTAATGTCACTTTATTTGCACAGAATTTGGTTTCAAATCCGAGTTTTGAATCTTACAATCGACGACCTGCAGCCATGCTCGATGAAGGCTTAGAATTTACACGAGCTGTTCCAAGTTGGGTTTCTCCCAATCGAGCTTCGACGGATTTTATCACGCCAAGATTTCGTTCTTCCAAAGTTCAATTGGTGAAACCTCACTCAGGTAAGAACATGGTGGGCGCAGTTATACAAGGTGCGCATTGGGCAGAATATCTTTCCGTCAAATTAAAAGAACCTTTGGAAATTGGGAAAAAATATTATGTAGAATTTTGGATCAACGCACCTCAATCTTATAATAAAAATGTAACGGGTACTCCCCTCTTTAACGATCACTTCGGTTTGCTTTTTGACAAGCGATTATATTTTACTAATACAAGAATCATTGAAGCCAAACCTCAAATTATTGCCTCTCCTGAAACTCGATTGCAAGCTAATTTATGGCAAAAAATAAATGGCTCTTTTACCGCCGATCAAGCAGCTACGCATATCTATATCGGTCAATTCTTTGATAAAAATAATCCAACCAATATCATCGAAGCATATTATTTTATGGATGATATTTTTGTAGAAAAAATTGATAAAGATGCAGAGCAATTTGAGCCAAGTAAAACATATCAAATCACAGGAACAGTTGCTTCCATCGTCATGGAAAATATTTATTTTGAAACGGATAATTATAAATTATTGCCAGAGTCTTTCACGGAGTTAAATAAATTGGTCAAAATAATGCAGGAAAATCCTTCGATGACCATCAACATAAAAGGTCATACCGATAGCGATGGAGGAGTGGATCATAATCAAAAACTTTCGGAAAATCGGGCGAATTCAGTCCATGATTATTTGGTTAGCCAAGGCATCAAAAAAGAACGATTAGCTCACGAAGGACATGGTGCAAGTCAAGCAGTTGCTGATAATTCTACTGCTCAAGGCAAGCAAAAAAATAGACGGGTAGAGTTTGTTACAAAATCACAAGATACTGTGGGTCAAGGAGTTATACTTGCCGACTTAGCTTATGGGTTTTCTCAAAATATAAAAAACAATGCAATAAAATTAGCTAATATTGGCAAAGATGAACGGTTTTGGAATTGTGAAACGATTTCCCAAAAGCCCTTTAAAATGTCGAAGGAAACGCAACTACAAATAAAAACTTTTTCAGAATTTAAACCACTTGCGGCTAATCGTTTTATCTTATCAAAAACCAATGCACATCAAGTTGTTCAAATTCAAACTTCCGCTCTTCACCCTGAGCATCAAATGTTTATTTTAGAATTATTGGGAGAATGGTATCAGCAAGGATTTAGATATATTGGTTTGGAAAATATTAAAAAAATCAATTCTATTACTGAATTGGGTTATCCTACTTTTGAAAATGGCGCACCCTTTCAGCAAGCGATTTTTGGAGAAATAATTCGGCAGGGGCAGTTGGCAGGTTTTCAATTTTTCAGTCTCTCTCCGACCAAAAGTGAATTGGAAAAAGCAAAGACTATTTTGAAAAAACAAAAAATTAATCTAGGCAATCAAACCGAAGAAGCAGCCGCTAAAAATTGGGCAGGTGCGATGAATATTAATCGAATTTTGAAGAAAGATAAAAATGCAAAAGTATTGTTATTGACCAATGATATTATTGAAAATAAAAATGGTCATCCTTCGACGATTGCTTTTTGGTTAAAAAAATATTCACAAATAAATTTATTGAGCATCGGACAAAGTACTATTTTCTCGCCATGCGCAGGGCCTCAAAATCCAATTTTAAAAAGAATAAAAATATCAAAGCCAACTGTTTTTCAAAAAAGAAATATTGTTTTAGTTCCCTACGAACGAGAACAAAAACAAGCCTTCCAAACACATGATATCGAAGTGTTTCATCCCAAAAATACTTTCCCCAATAACCGCCCTCAATATTTGTCCAAGACAGGAATCAGAAGACCTCATCAACTTAATATTGATAAATATAAGATGAGTTACCCTTGCTTAGTTTTGGCTTATAAAAAAGGGGAAGATGTGAATAAAGCAATTCCAATTGATGTGATAGAATTAGCTGATAATCAAGATGTTACGCCTTTAATTTTACCCAATGGAGATTACGAAATCGTGTTGCGAGATAAAACAAAAAGGAAGAAAATGGATGTAAAAATTAGATAAAACAGGACTGCTCATTTACTTATTTATCGAGGACATTTATTTTATTTGGAGTCTGGTGCAACGATTGATGAGAAAAATAGAGTGTTGCATCGAGTGGAATTGGGGCAATAGAATTTAATCAAAAATTCCATCTGCTTTCATTTTATCAATATAAATTTTCGCACCTTTTATATTGACATGCTGATAATCTCCAAAACCAGTTGGATCTTGAACGGCATCTGCATAATTGTAGAATCCAATACCTGATGACATTTTTCGATTCTTTAAACTATCCAGATTCACCGCTCTATTTACATAAGGAGGAAAAAATGGACTTGAATGAAAACCATCTCCAGTTGACATTTTTACTTTTTTTTGCAGGTGCTCAAAGTTGACAATTTTCTTGACAAAAGGAGGAAAAAACGGGCTAACCACTAATTTAATTTTAATATTATTTTCTTCCGCTATCTTGACGGTCTTGTTTAATTCATCAAACATCATATCAACTGTAGACCAATCAAACGACCCTGCATAAAATGGTCTTTGCTCATCCACCGCATTGACCATATTCTCATTGATCACTCGATCTATTATCCAATCTTTATCTGAATTAGAATAATAAAACATCGCTCGCTGAAAAATTTCACTATTGTACAAATACAAATGACTCAGTTTTCCTGCATAAAAAACATTTTTAGTATGATCCTTCACTACCGCTCCTAAATTATCAGAATATGGTGTGTAAAGGTTGAAACCAGAAATCAAAGTGGTGTCCACTCGATTCATCATCGTTATATCTACGACCAACAAATCTGGTTTTTTATTATACTTTAAATAATCTTGTAACAATACTCTTCCAAGATTCATCGGAAGCGCATTATAACTCAAATTGAACGTTTTTTTCCCAGTCACCTCTTCAATGTAAGGTTGATAAAAACCTAGCCCACGAGAATTTCCCATAAATAAAATATCGCAATCCGCATCGCCTCTATACATTTTGGAATAACGGAACTCGCTGTTGGATACCATCTTTTTTAAGATGAATCCACCTAATCGATCTCCAACAAAGAAGAGAACTACAACCGCCAAAATCCAATAAAGCTTTTTCAAAAAATTGTTTTTTTAGAACTGAAAATAAATAAAAGCATTCGATCCAAATGATCCAAAAAATGCAATGATCCATAATAAAATCACAAAACTCGCTACTCTAAATGCAGGGCTTTTTTGAATCAATTTGCTATAATTAAATTTAAAATCTGAAATCTCAACTAACAATAACATTCCGATTAATAGCACCCCTTTTAATACCCAAAACTTGTTTACAATACTTCCAAAAGTGAAATTCTCTAAGGAAGCAATGCCTTGAATATAGGTAGTCGCTACATCAAAATCAGCTGCTCTAAAAAAGACCCAAGCTAAACATGTAAAAAAGTACACAATCAAAATGTCAATACCTTGTTGCATAACTTTTGGGAAACGCAATGCAGTCATAATTTTTCCAAATGGTTTTCCTAAAAATCGTTGTGCAATCAAATACATACCATGGAGAAATCCCCAAAAATAAAATGCCCAACTTGTTCCATGCCACAATCCACCTAACAACATAGTTACCATATTATTCATATAGGTAAAACCTTTGACTCTATTCGCTTCAGAACTCCGCATCCAATAAGCTGTCGCTAAACAAACCGCCCCTAAAATTCCTAAATTCACCATTGCCATCATCCAACTTCCTGCCCACAAAATACTCAACATAAACAATGGCAATACAATAAAAAATACAGATCCAAAACTTCCGCCTCTACTTCCACCAAGTGGAATGTATAAATAATCTTTTAACCAACTCGACAATGAAATGTGCCAACGTTGCCAAAATTCACTAAAGTTTTTGGAGAAATATGGCGTTCGGAAATTATCAGGAAAATCAAATCCCAGAATCCTTGCTAATCCAATTGCAATATTGGAGTATCCACTAAAATCACAATAGATTTGAAAGGAGTAGAATATAATTCCTATCAATAAATGTAGGGATGAAAATCCTTCAGGCGATTGAAAACATTGATCTACAAAGGGAGCCAATGAATCTGCTACCGCTACTTTTTGGAAAAATCCCCATATGATTTGACCTGTTCCAGAGATCAATCTCTCCCAGGAGAATTCTCTGTCTTTTTGAAATTGTGGCAAGAAATCTTTTGCTCTAACGATCGGGCCTGCAACTAATTGAGGAAAGAAAGAAATGAATGTTGCAAACCGAAGAAAATCTCTTTCCACTTTTATTTTTCTCCAATACACATCAATCGTATAACTCATAGATTGAAAAGTATAGAAAGAAATTCCGATAGGTATTATTACTTTCAGAGTGGTCGGACTGGCTTGAAATCCCATTTCATTGAACATCGTGACAACTGAATCTTGGAAAAAATTAAAGTATTTAAAGAAAGCCAAGAAGCCTAAATTGACCACCATACTTATTCTCAACAACCGCAATCGCTTAGTTTGGTCCTCTTCATTTTCCAATTTCATTCCTACAAAATAATCTATCAATGTAGAAAACATTACTAAAGTCAAAAACCGAGGATCAAACCATCCATAAAAAAAATAACTACCGATCAAACATAACAATAGCCTTGCTTTACCTTTCAATGTAAAATACAATGGGAGGAAAATACCTATAAAAACAAAAAATGGTAAGCTATTAAAAATCATTAAGTGTAGTTGGTAGTTTTTGTACTATACTTACAAGGTGACTTTGAATCACCTTGTAAGTGGCATTTATTTTATCAAAAAATATATTTTTCCAATTCTTTTTTCCAAATCAAATATCCGTTCGCATCTAAATGAATTCCGTCTTGCGTCAGACGAGAATCTAGCTGTCCATCCTTATCTAAAAATAAAGGGTGCAAATTAAGAAAAACCAATCCATTATCAGAAGCAATATTTTCTATTTCTTTATTTAGAAAAACAATATCTGAATTGCTCTTTCCACTATTTCGAACTTGATTATTTACGGGTAAAATGCTTTGAAGATACAATTTGGAAGAAGGAGTTTTCAACAAAATATCGGAAACGATTGCTTCGTAATTTTTTAAAATATCATCAAGCGAATGAACACTTAAATCATTGACACCGATCATCAAAAAAATCTTAGCTGGATTGTGTTGAGTGATTTCGTCTAATCTCACTAATAATCCTCCCGTCATGTCACCTGCGATACCTCTATTCACAACTTTTGAATTTTCCAATAATTCGCTCCATTCACAACTTTGAGTTATGCTATTTCCCAACATCACAATCGCATCTTTTTGCATAGGTAATTTTTTGAAATGGTTTTTTCGATGTTCGTAAACTCCTGCCAAATTTTTAGTTTTCATTTTGGCCATCAGATAGGAAAAACCGCCCAGCGCATTGACGAGGTAAAAAAATCCGCAAATGAAGAGGATATTTAATAGAAGTGATGAATAGAATGTGAGGTTTTTCATTTTGTTCGACGTTATACGTCTCACGTATTTTATTTATCTTTTTTCAAAACATCGTCAATCGAAACTTTTCGAGTATGCTCTGAATGCTTAAAATTTTTATCTGGATTTCCCATTTTAAAAAGTGCGGTCACTTGTTTTAAAACAAAGAAAGGTAAACTCCAAATCGCTGACCAAACCTCTTTGGGAGCTTTGGATAAATACAATGTCCACAAAATGGTACAACTAAAAATCGCCAATGAGACAATCAATCCAAGTCCAATTTTTGGTGCAATGAATAATCCCAGAACTGCCCAAATCATCGAAATAAATAACAAAATAAATAATGGTGGCGCAATCGTGATCAAACCAAAAAAGAATTGATTCCAACTGAATCGAGTCAAACCTTTGAGAATTAAACCTGATGAATTAGGTAAATTTTGGAAATAAGAAAACAACCATCGACTTCTTTGTGTCTCAACTTGTTCCCCACTCACCACTTTTTCATCAAAGACAATCGCATTTTTTGCATAGACAATTTTTTCATCTTTGTAGAGTAAATTGTTTTGCAAAATTTTATCCTCTTGCAACATTTTTTTCCATTGCGTTTTTCCTAATTCAATTTCAGGACTTGCTAAGTAGGCGGAATATAATTCAGTTTCTACCGCCATTCCGCTTCCTGAAATTACAGTCGAAGAACCTAACATATAAGGTACATATCGTTCGATATAATTTTTATAAAATTCTCCAGTCGCATCAGCACAAGCATAAATAGTATCTAAGTTTTTCGCCGTTCGTTGACCTTGAATTGCTTGATGCCCATTATTAGCATATTTATTTATTTCCAATAAAAAATCAGGATGAGCTAAATTATCTGCATCAAAAACTACGGTGTAATCATGTTTGCGAACATAATTTTCCATGGCGTGAATAATACTTTTGGCTTTTAATTTTAGCGGAGGTTGAGGATTTAAAACTGTCAATTTTTTATCCGTCAAATTAAATTCAGACACATCACAATCATCAGCTACTAAGTAAATATGAAAATTTGAGAAAGGTTGTTTTAAAAGAGAAGCAATTAATGGCTTGGAGATTTCCGCATTTTTGTAGGCGGTGATAATACAACCGTAGTCATAATCTTGATAAGCATCACCCAATTCTTCTTTTGTTTTAATTTTTTCCTTAGAAAAAAGGGCAAGAAAAACGGTAACGAAGGGAAACAACAAATAAAATGCTAACAATGCACTTACAAAAATATAGACGTAAATCAAGATGCTCATTTCTTTTAATTATTAACTTTTATTTCTTGCAAGATTCCACCAAATGGCTTTGTAAAAAACTGAAATATGTCCCCACTCTCGATTTTTCAGAAAAACTAAAGTGTTTTTGGGAATGGTGAAAAAAAACAAAAATAAATAAAATATTACTATTTGACTCCAGCTTCGATTTCTTCTGACAAAGAAGATTCGATTACGAGTATGATAATAAGTTTTTAAAGTACTATTTTTTCCGACGGCTAATGATTCTTTGTGAAAAACCAACGCATTAGGTTCTACATAAACTTTGTAGCCTGCGTTTCGAATTTGTTCACTCCAATCCAATTCTTCGTAATATAAAAAAAATTCCTCAGGCATAACTCCTACATTATCAATTATTTCTCGCTTTATCATCATCGCTGCACCATGAACATATGCAGTCTCTTGAGCTAGCGTAAACTGTCCTTTGTCTATTTGTTTTTCCCCTAATATTTCATTTCTCGCAGTCATTGTATGAACATGAGTGGCACCGGCATATTGAACGATCTGTTGATTATTCGTCAGCTTTGGATCATAACATATTCGAGGACTAACGATTCCCAATGATGGAATAGAACGGAACAATTGTAGGAGAGTTTCGATGCAGCCTTCGGTGATTTCTGCATCATTGTTGACGAAAAAAAGATATTCGCCCTTGCTCGCTCGAATACCTATATTATTTCCTCCTGAGAATCCTAGATTTTTTTTACTAAAAATATAGTTGACTTCAGGATATTTCTCAGAAATTAGCTGTGTAGAATTTTCGGTAGAACCATTGTCAACTAAAATAATTTCAAAATCTCGAAAGGAAATATTCCTCAACGACTCCAATAACTCTAGCGTCACTTGAATTTGATTGAAATTAACAGAAATGATTGATACGATTGGTTGCTCCAACTTCATGCATTTTTGATTCTTAGAATAATCCTATGATTATAAGGAACAGTTCAATAATAAATAAAAATAGGTTTTGAATTAAATTTCTTTGCAGGAAATTTAGTCCAAAACCTATTCCAAATATATTATTTTATTAATGTTTATTCTAAATGATTTTATTGTCAAAATAAAAGTCTAATGAATTCAAGACTTTCTACACATGCAGCATTAAGTTTATTAAACAGATTCTTCTTGAATCATTGCAGGAAGCGTTTTTGCAACGATTTCTAAATCCATCATTAAAGAATGCTTTGAAGCATATTCGATGTCTAGATCAATTCTTTCTTGCACAGACATATCTTTTTTTCCTCTTTTAGATACTTGCCACAGACCAGTCAAACCAGCTGGTGCAATAAATCTTCTTGAGTTTCCATCAGTTGTCAATTGTTCCGCTTCGTAAAGTGGTAAAGGACGATTTCCAATGATTGACATATCACCTTTTAACACATTGATTAACTGAGGCAATTCATCCAAGCTTGTTTTTCTGATAAATTTCCCGATGGAAGTAACTCGAGGATCATTTTGGATTTTAGTAAAAGAAGGGCCTTCATCGTTTTTATTATATTGATTCAAGTGTGCAAATTGATCTAATTTCTTATCTGCATCTACACACATTGATCGAAATTTTAAGAAGTTAAAAATACTATAATTTGTCCCCGCTCTTTTCGAGCTGTACAAAACAGGACCTTTAGATGAAATTTTGATGGCAGCAGCAATTACTAATAGAATAGGACTTAAAAAAAACAATGCTCCTAAAGCTACACAAATATCAAATATTCTTTTCCCTACAGGAATTCTATAACTAGCCGACTTAACTTTACCGATCTTTTGAATTTTTGCTTTATGCTGAATTAAAAACTCAATTCGAGTAAGAATATTTTCCCATTTTAAAGGAAGATTATAACAATCATCTATTCCTTTTATAATGGCATTTTTTAAATTGATTGGATCTGCTGTTCTATTAATTACAATGAATGGAACGCTTTGAAGGGTTTTTTCTTTTCGAACCTTATCTAAAAATTGAAAATTATTTTTTCTCAAAACATTAAGATCACAAATTAAAGCGAACTCAGGTGCGTCAGATAAATTTAATTCAATTAAACTTTGAATCGAGACTTCTTTTAATTGGTGCTTCTGTACGATTTCATAAGAAACTTCTTCGTTTTCCAATAATACATTGGATACAAATTCGTCTTCAAAACCAATTAGATACAATAGCTTTTTAGTCAGCTTTGTTGATGGAATTTTTTCAGCAGGCTTTGTTTTAGAACGAAGCACAATTACAGATTCAGCTACAGTAGAATGTAAGTTCATTACTATGAGTTTTTGTTCAAAAAAGAACATTGTTAGGTTGTTGTCAATAAAAAAGTGTTTCTGATAATTAGTCTCAAAAAAATTTAGCTAACTTTTTATTGATTGTTTATTTTTCAAAATTGTAAGAATCTTTTTTTGTAGATCACTTGGATTAAATGGTTTTTTCATATAGCCATTAATTCCTATTTCTAGACATTTCTCAATAGTTTTTCCTTCTTCGATTCCCGAAACAACAACAACTGGAATATCTTGAAAAAAACCGCTAATTCTGATATTATTTAAAAATTCAATGCCGCCCAGTTTTGGCATTTTAATATCTAAAATAATTATATCTGGAATGTTTCCTCTATTCATCCAAGCCAAAGCCTCATATCCATCTGCGGTAGTTTTCACTTTAAAACTTTTCTCTAAATAGTTACTCATTAAAATTCTAAGAGCACTATGGTCTTCAATAATTAAGATCTGTTCTTTTGTGTTCATGATTTCATCCAAATAAATTACGCAAAAAAATAAATAATTAATCCAAGCCCAAAGGAGACATCTAAATAAATTAGATGTATTCAATTGATTGGGAGGAAAAAATCAATCACAGTTTTTGGATTCAGTTTTTGAAAAACGCTAAATTAATACGATTATAAAATCTCGATTTTGGGAATAAGAAATACCGATAAATTTAATCGGGTTTAGTCATTATGTTAATTTTCTTTAATTGTTTTTATAACAAATAATGACTAAAATAATCTTTTAGGTTTTGGAAAAGGAAGATTAGAAGTTACTTTTAGTTTTGTAGTAGGGGAAATTTGATACTGAAAGGACAAATTGAATCACAAATTTAATTCAAAAAATCCATTATTTATATACATAAAACAAGGTATAATTCATATTTTACATTTTAATAATATTAAAATATCTATAACCTGCTTGGTTGAATAACTCTAATCATGGCTAAAAATAGCTACAAAACTACAACTATCAAAATAAACAACGTATAAATATATAAAATATATGTAATTTAAATTCTACCCAAAATAAAAGACATATTTAAACGGTTTTCACACCTTTGGTAATAAAAAATTCAAATTTTAACATATTAAGACCTCTTTTGGTCTTTCTTAATATAAAAAAAAAATCAGTTTTAATGAATTTTAATTCATCATTTTATTTTATTTCCTTTGATTTTATTTTAATTACCTCAATGAAAACTTATTTTTCCATCCTTACAACTTAATAGACTCTACTTTTATGTCAATAGTCACTTCAAAAATCATATTCTTTATATTATTATTTGTAGTTTTCTACGCCTACTTAGGATATGGAATACTGCTTTTCATCTTAATTAAGCTCAAAAGACTCTTTTCCAAAGAAGTTGATAACTATGATGCTGAATTTCTTCCCGAAGTAACTTATATGGTGGCTGCATTCAACGAAGAAGATTGGATTGGTGAAAAAATTAAGAACTCCTTTGAATTTGATTACCCAAAAGATAAAATCAAATTCTTTTTCGTTACTGATGGCTCAGATGATGGTACCCCTGATATGGTAAAAAATTACCCTAATCCTAAAGGCTATGATCTTCAATTATTTCATCAAGCAGAACGACGAGGTAAAATTGCTGCCGTCGAGCGAGTCATGGAATTTGTCAAAACACCAATTGTTATTTTTTCTGATGCTAATACTTTTGTAAATACTGATGCTATTCGAAATATTACTAGGCATTATAAAAATGAAAAAGTAGGTGCTGTAGCTGGAGAGAAAAGAATATCGTTAGAAGATTCAGGTGCTGCAAATGAAGCAGGAGAAGGTTTATATTGGAAATATGAAAGTACCTTGAAAAAGTGGGATTCTGAATTCCATTCCGTGGTAGGTGCAGCAGGAGAATTATTTTCTGTTCGAACGGAGTTGTTTCGACCAGTTCCTTCTGATACAATTATTGAAGATTTTGTGATGACGATGCGCATTGCAGATAGTGGCTACAAGGTAGTTTACGAACCAGATGCACGAGCAGTCGAAACTGCTTCCGCCTCTGTCAAGGAAGAACTTAAAAGAAAAATAAGAATCGCTGCTGGAGGAATTCAAGCTATCGGAAGAATGTCTTCTATGCTTTTGCCATTCAAAAATCCAGTTCTAACTTTTCAATATATTTCACATCGAGTATTGAGGTGGACTTTGGCTCCTTTGGCTTTGCCATTTTTGTTGATTATAAATATTTATTTAGCTCAACAAGGAGAACCATTTTTCAATTATATTTTGTGGTGTCAAATTGCATTTTACGTCATGGCATTAATTGGTTATATTTTGGAAAAACAAAAACTAAAATTTAAAGCTTTCTTTGTTCCATATTATTTTTGTGTAATGAATTATGCGATGTATCGAGGATTTTTTAGAGCCATAGGAGGAAAACAATCTGTGATTTGGGAAAAAGCCAAACGTAGTTAAGATGAATATCGAATATCGAACAAGGAATATCGATTTGAGAAGTTTGACGATGTTAGTTTTGTATTGTCTATGAGAAGTATCATCAAACTTCGACATTCCTTGTTCGATATTCGATATTCCCACACCTTTAGTACTCTGTAACAAAAGTTGTTTGATATTATGAGTTATGCATTTTTATTCAAATCGAGGAACGCACGGAACCTGATAGCCTTAACTATCAAGGTGAGTACCTGACGAAGAGTTGGATGAAAAGACAATGCTCATAATATTACAGAATTTCTGTTACAGAGTATTTAGTCTATATTTATTAAAAATTTGTAGTTTTTTTCTAATCTACCTTTTCCAATCTATTACCTTGCACATTATTTACAATCGACTCCATTTTTTATCATTAAAAATTAAGATATGAAATTTCAGAAAGTAATTTTTCTAGCCATTATTTTTCTTACACTCTTAGCAACTTCTTGTAAAAATGGGACTTCCCTAACAGAGGATGCTATTGTTAATATTCCTGCCAATTCATCTTCTGTTTCCGCTATCAATGTCAAAAGACTGATGGACAAAGCAGATTTTGAATCCATGCAAAAAATGTCTTTTTACAAAGATTTCATCAAAGAGGCTTCGCAAGGGAATTCAGGAATTGAAGCAGTCTTAAAAGATCCATCTGCGTCAGGTGTAAATTTGGATGCAAATGTTTACCTAGTTCAAGAAGTTGATATTATAAATCCTGAAGGTGCTTTTATGGGTGTCGTAGCTAGTTTAAGCGACAAAGCGGCACTTAAAAAATTATTAGCTTCTAATGTGAAAGCTCAATTTAAATCTGCAGAAGGTTATGAATACTTGGAAGCAGATCGTAAAACTATTGTGGCGATGAATGATGAGATCGTAGTGATGGGTATCAGTCAAGGAAACGAAACAAATTTGAAAGCTGGAGTAGAAGGTATTTTTAATACAACTAAGGAAACTTCAATTGTTAGCAACGAAGATTTGGAAAAATGTTTTTCTAAACAAGCAGACATCACTAGTTGGTTTTCATCTAACAAAATGGCGGAAGCTGCCAAAGGCAATATGGGAATGGCTGGCTTTATTATTTCTCCAACTATGCTGACTGAAAATTATGCTCATAGTTATATTAATTTTGAAAAAGGAGCTATCGTTTCTGAATCCAATTATGATTTCAATGAAAAATTATCTGACGAATTTAGACATGTTTTTAAGGATCAAGTCAAAACGGATTTTTCAAAATATGTGCCTGCTGAAGATTTGATTTTTGCATTTACGGGTGCTTTAGATATGAAAGGTATTAATATGATTTTGACTAATAAGTCAATGACAGGAATGGCGGATATGAGTTTAAAACAATATGGATTGACGACCGAAGATTTGGCAAAAACCATTGATGGAGATTTCCTAATCACCTCTCATGCAAAAGCTGGAAATAAAAATCCAAATATGCTGATGGTAGTGAAAATCAATGATATGGATGGTTTTCAAAAAATAATTGACCTTGGCAAAGATTATGATATGATCGAAAGTGTTGGCGAGGGAGTTTATCAAATGTCAGGACTCATGGGAGCTAGTGATGATCTGCCAATGTTTTATGTAACCGACGGAATGCTTTTTGTCGGAGATGGAAAATCAACTATCCCTGCTTTAAAAGCTGGAGATTATGCTAAAAATGGTTTAATCTCAAAGGATGTCAAAAATATTTTCTCTAAAAATATTATGGGTGGATTTATGGACTTTAAGAATATTGGAAATTATATTGACGATGTTGGTGTTGATTTCAATGCGATTAAAGATGCTACCATGGAATTGAATCGAGACAATGGAACGATGAAATTAAATATGTCTGAAAAAAATAAAAATGCACTTAAAAGCATCGTCGATTGGACTAATAAAAATTACGAAAAGAAAGGAACGATGTAAATTTAGACAGGGCAATCGCAAGAAAGCCCTATTTGTTTATTTGTTTAAATTGTTTATTCGTTTAACAAAGATGTTCCCGCAAAAATAGGATAAACAAATCACCAAATAAACAGCCTTAAGTCTTTTATGCGATTGCCTTGTAAATTTAGATTAATAATTAAAAAAATGATCACACTTCAAAAAATACTTCCTCACCCACTTAAAGAAAGTGGATTCAATCCTTCCACCGAAATTTGGAATAAAGATTTATCTTTTGAAAAAGGAAAAAAATACCTTTTAATTGCTCCTTCTGGAAAAGGAAAATCAACTTTACTTCATTGTATTTATGGATTGAGAAAAGATTTTGATGGAACTGTTCTACTGAATAATAAGAGTATCAAAAAATATAAAAGTGATGAATTGGCTGAGGTGAGGCAAAATAAATTGTCGATCGTTTTTCAAGATCTCCGCTTGTTTGAACAGTTGACTGCGGAGGAAAATATTTTGCTAAAAACTAATTTGCAAAATCATAAAACCTTAATTCAAATACAAGAAATGGCGCAACAATTAGGTGTTGCCGATCTTTTGAAAAAACCATGTGGAACACTTTCTTTTGGACAGCGTCAACGGATGGCGATCATTAGAGCACTCTGCCAACCCTTTGATTTTTTGTTATTGGATGAACCTTTTAGTCACTTGGATGATGCAAATATTAAAGCGGCGACACAATTGATTGAAGCCGAATGTGAAGCGCAAGGAAGTAGTTTTATTTTAGTTAGTTTGGGTGAGGAATATTATTTTAAATATACGGATAAGATTATTTTGTAGAGATGAGATTCAGTTTTCAGTAAGCAGTTTTCAGTAGAGTTGTCTATTGGAAAATGCCTACTGAAAACTGAATCAAAATCTAATATCCTTGATAAAATGCCTTGGTTATTTTTATTTTTTTCTTGGAAATAGCTAATTGGATTGGTTCATCATTTTTCATTTTTAATTCCCATTTGCACAATTGCTTTATTCTAAAATCTATTGGCGATCCTTTTCTTTTGACTTGAGCATAACTGATGAGTCCAACAAAGTTTCTCTTTTTAATTCGGGCAATTTTTCTTAAATCAATCGCATAACTTGTTGCTTTTTTTACATCAATTCCTTGCCAATCAAAATTGACTTTACATATTTTTGTTACCTGCTGCCCTCCTACTCCATTAATTTCAAAACCAATTTTACTATTTTTTTTCATCTTTGACCAACTTGAGTTTATCAATAAATGAGGTGAACTAGTATCAAAAATAAATGCTTGTGATCGCCCTTCCAAGGTGGCATCTAAAAAAATTAATTCTACTACTAATTCAGAATCAGCTTGCATCACTTCTGCTGCTTCGGTCTGAAAATAATCTTCTTGAAAATTAATTGGTAAAGGTTCTGACTGAAAAGCCATTTGAACATTGAGATGAGAGATCATCAAAAGAGAAACTATAAAAGTATTCATTAACGTAGTTTTTTGATGACCTCATTTTCTACAGGCAGAGAATCTTAGAAAAAAGAAATCGAAATTATCACAATAATAAAAGAAAGTAAAAACGTGATTCTGGAATTTTTTAAATTGATTACAATTGTCAGTAAGTGAAGAAGTATTTAAAATATATTTAAAAGGTAAGTAAATCTATTCAAAAATCCAACCAATGTTTGGTTAAGTAACGGTTCAATAATAAAAAAAAGGTAGATAACCCAAGTGCTTATCTACCTTCTGTTTTCGAGCTAATAATTTTTCTTAGAAATTATATCCGATGGAAAACCGAACGGAGTGATTATACTTTATAAATCGTTCTCTCTCAAATCGCTTCTCAAAACCCTCATTACTTCCTTGTGTAAGTGGATAATTTGTTACAGAATTATCATAAATCTCAAAACTTTGGTTGTTCGAGTTTTGAACTAATTCTTCCCTATTATTTCCATTGGCTTTTAAGATAGGTAGAAACCCATGGTGATATTGAAGTTCCACATTTATTCTATTGGTAGGTTTCCAAACCACTCCAGCTACTCCACTCACCTGCAATTTTCTCCAATAATTTTCATCTGCATATTGACTTTGAGATATTGAATTTAAATCTAAAGCATCCAACTCAATTCCAAAGACTGAATAATTATCATCCACAGAATTATTAATAGCCAAATTATTATTAATCAATCTTATTTTTTCTTTGATCAAATAGGAAATATTGCCGCCCAAATTAAATTGCATTTTTCTAATTGGTGAGTAGGTCAATAAAATAGGTATATCTAATTGATGAAATTTTTCTAAAATAAAATCAGTATTAGATCGCACCGCTACCGATGAAAACGGTGGTGGAAATCCAAGTGAGATTTCATTAAGAAATTCGCTTGATAATGCTGCTGATTGATTTCCGCTAAAATAAAAAGGCAACTCTTTTTGCAACTGAGCATATCCCAATCCCATTCTCAATCTTAGTTTTTTTCCTATTGGAAAATGGACAAATCCGCCAGTCATTAGTCCTGGTTTTTTAATATTAGAAAAGTCTCCCACTACTCCAGCATAAATTCCAAACTCTATTTTTCGCTTCGCTGTTTTTGGCGTTTTAATTATTTCCTCTTCTTCAAAAAAGAATTCTTTATCCTCGATGGTGAGTTCGCCTTGTTTTTGTAATTCTATTGTTATAAAACTTGGATTGATTAATTGAACTTCTTTTTTAAAGTTTGCCAATGGTTCTTTCTGCTCAATAATTTTAGTTTTTTCTACAGGCATAATTTCCTCCATTACTTGTGAAAAAAGAGGACTAGAAGATTCAATGATTGAAGGAAAACCATCATCAATTTTAGCTTGATTATTTTCTACGGAAAGGATATTTGTTTTAGCTGTATGATTTTCAGTTGTAATATTTTTATTTATTATTCCTAAGTTGCTTTCAGCTATTGTTTCAGAATTTTGATTGACATTTTGATTGACATTTTGATTTTGATTGACATTTTGATTTTGATTGCCATTGCCGTTTTGGCTTTGAGCCATTTCCACATTTTTATTTTCGGGATAAAAAGCCCAAACGCTAGCCATCATGCCAATTAAAAGCAATGGAAAAAGCCAAAAGAACCCACGTCTTTTCTTCTCCTCGACGGGCATCTCCTTGTCCAAGGTTTCAAGCATTTCCTTCCAACCTTGGTCGGTGAATTGCTGGTCGGGTTGATAATTATTTTGGTCAGCCTGCATATTGTCGTAAATTATTTTTGTCTATCAATTTTTTTAAAATCTTTCGTGCATTCGATAAATGCCACTTGGAAGTCCCCACACTTATGCCAATATTTTTAGAAATTTCTACATGCGTAAATCCTTCGATGGCGTACAATCGAAATACTTTTTGAGTAGCGGGAGGCAGGGTATCAACCATTTTCAAAATGTCTTCAGCATACAAATTGGAGTGTGCTTTTTCCACCGAGGATTGGTCTCTTTCTTCAAAAACCATGAATTGTAAATACTTTGAATTTTTTCGATAATGATCCGAGAGACAATGAAAAACTAATCTTCGAATCCATCCTTGAAGGGATCCTTTAAATTCAAATGTATGCACCTTTTGAAACACTCTCATAAATCCAATATTGACAATTTCCATAGCTTTATCTTTGTCATTGGTATAGCGCATACACATTCTCATCATCGTATCGAAGTGTTCTCGATACAGTAATTCTTGAGCCTTGCGTTCATTTCGAACGCAACCTTCTATTACTTCTCGTTCATCATATTTTCGTTTTTTGAACATATAAAATTGCTCTAATAGTTTTTATTTTTTAATAACCATTATTGTTTCGGTGGACGGTGGACGATCGCTTCAATTTAGTCATCACATTCGCAAGATTCACAATCTTCTTTATTGGCAAATCCGTATTCCCCACAACCACTATATCCAATTTTTTCGCACGTCGTAGTTGTACTGTTATAAAACCATCTTTCAAAGAATGCTTGACACAATTCGTCAGTTGGAACAGTTTCATTACAAGTTGGATCATCGTTTACACTATCATTATCCTTGTTGCAAGAAACAAAAATGAATAAAAAGAAACTTAAAAATATTAATAGCTTTTTCATTGTTGAGGCTTTAGTTTAAAACATGTCTAATCGTTGTCAATTATAAAGACTTCGATAATAAAAAAAGGGTTGGGGCAAGAATGAAATTATTTTTTCACCATCTTATCTAGCAATCGAAATTCCCATTCTAATTTAAGCATTTCTGGTTGATGTTTAAAAATTAAAACTTTGTCAGGAGCTGGATTAAAATAGTCTGGTCGAAATTCCGTTCCAGCCGAATTATTCAAACCTGAACCTAAAAAAATAATTCCATCTTTAGTTTTAAAATCAAATTCTTTCACTCGCAAACCTGTATCGCCTCCGATCAAAATGACTTGCACTCCCCTCTTTTGCACTTCTTGCAATTGAGGAAAAACTAATTTTGAAAAGGTCCCACGCTCCTCACAAGCAATATTATAATCGGGCGTATAAATATTAAATATATCTTCCACTTTTACTTTTTGCTCCGCAATTTCATTAGTCAATAAAGCATGATGATGTAAGATAATGAGATGAGAAGAATTTTTAATCGTATCAGTAACTGCTTTGATCAAGTTGAATTGACCATCCAACATTTCACATTCATGCGGTTGATTTTGATAAGTTGGAAAACTAAATTCTGTCGTATTTAACACCAACATCGTAATACCATTTTGATGACTCGTATAGTAAGTTTTGCGTTTGGTCTTTTTTTCTATTTTCGAAAAATTGGCTTTTTGATCAAGCACATCATGGTTGCCAATCGCCCAATGCGTAGTCGGTTTTCCTACTTGAAAAAAACTATCTACAAATTCAATATTCTGTGGATGATGAAATAAATTTTCCACCAAATCACCACCTAACCAAATTTGATCGAAAGTGTCTAACCCAATTTTTTCTAAACGATAATCTGTTCTTCCCCAGTTCGGAGAATTCCATTGATAACAATGTCCAGCAAAAAAATAATGAAAAGTTTCCAATTCTTTCTTTTCCAAAAAATTATTACAGTTCTGGAAAAACAAGGCTAGTATTATTACTATTACGATTTTGAAAAAATGTTTTTTCATTGATTATTTTTTTTAGAAAATTTAGACGATTTTATTCACAAAGTGACTTCGAAGCCTACCCTCCGAGCAGGCAGATTACCTTGTGAGTTGAATTAAATTTAATCATTAAATTCACTAACTTCGCCACAAAAAAAAGAGTCAAATTTCAAAACATGAGTTTACGAAAAATATATTATTCGCTTCCTGCTTCTCTTCGATTTACGGTTCGCCGATTAGTTTTTTTACCACAAGATATTTGGAAAAGTCTTTTTGGAAAAAAGGAACTCATGCCTCCCAAAGGTCTTATTTTTACTGGCTCAGGCGACTTTATCGAATTAGGTAACAAGTTAGTAAATTCCTTAAAAGTGCATTGTAATTTGCAACCCAATCATGCAGTTTTAGATATTGGAAGTGGGATCGGTCGAGTCGCAATTCCTTTGACCAAATACTTAAATGAAGAAGGAAATTACGACGGCTTTGATGTCATCAAAACTGGAATTGATTGGTGTCAAAAATACATCACCACCAAGCATTCCAATTTCCAATTTCGTTATGTACCCTTGAAGAACGACTTGTACCGAGAATCTGGAAATGATGCAGCTGATTTCGTTTTTCCTTATGAGGATAATAGTTTTGATTGTGTGGTTTTGACTTCAGTTTTTACGCATATGCTTCCCGAAGAAGTAGAAAATTATTTAGGAGAAATCCAGCGTGTTTTGAAAAAGGGAGGAAAATGTTTTGTCACTTTTTTTATTTTAAATGAAGAGGCTAAAAAATTTATTTCCAAAAATAATCATTTCAATTTCCCGTTCGACAAAGGTCATTATGCATTGATGGATGAAAAAGTAAAAGGTGCCAATGTTGCTTTTGAAGAGTATTATTTAGAAGAAGTTTTTTTACAAAAAAAATTAAAAATTCATGCGAAACATTTTGGATATTGGGCAGGAAGGGAAAAAGCAAAAAGTGTGGATTTTCAAGATGTGATTATTTTAGAAAAATAAAATCAACTTAGAATTTATTTATTTGAAGTAGAAAATGACTTTATCAAACCTATTTCAAATAGTCACTACGCTACTTCCCCTTTGATCATTTCCACTAATTATGACATTAAAAAATCTATCAATTTCTATCATGTATTAATGGATAAAAAAACGTTATCCTTTAGCAATAAGCTTACTTTTTCCAATGTGATTTATCAACGACAAGAATTCCTTCGATCTTTTTTGGAGTGGAATTTAAGGAATACAAATAAAGGAATCCATTTCAATCTAGTTTAT
>Ga0114957_1001823_pt1 | contig 21946 bp, 16 predicted proteins | sample BantaG_FD_87175 | JGI IMG/M metagenome (GOLD analysis project Ga0114957, IMG submission 87175) | Marine algal microbial communities from Bantry Bay, Ireland - BantryBay_4 metaG | ecosystem: Host-associated > Algae > Red algae > Unclassified | place: Bantry Bay, Ireland | collected 2014-11-21 | reverse complement strand
TAAGATGGTGCACCTACCGTGACAACGGCTTTGATACTGTCAATTTTTCCAGCAGCAAAGATAGCCGCCGCACCACCTAGTGAATGTCCCACAATTACAGAAGGACCTTCATGATGCTCGGCGAGATAAGCAGCAGCGGCTTCAAGATCTTCAACATTGCTGGAGAAATTGGTGTCCGCAAAATTGCCTTCACTTTCACCCAATCCGGTAAAGTCAAAACGCATTACCCCAAACCCATTCATAGTCAATGCCCGACTGATGTGCTTGGAGGCCGTCAGATTTTTATTCCCAGTAAAGACATGGGCAAACAGCACAAATGGAAACGGTGCTTTCTTCAATGGCAAATCAATCTTAGCGGAAAGCTGATCGCCTGCTTTATTTAAAAAAGTAATTTTATTTGTAGGCATAGTTGAGAGTGTTCAATAAACTGTGTCTGAAAAATAACAAATTAAACAATTAAACGATTAAACAATAAACAATTAAACAATTAAACAAACCGACCAACAACCCTACCGACCAACCACCCCCCGTAGCATCATAAACATCCCCCCCTCCGAAATCAAGCAGCCCGATTCCATCATAGAAAATAATTCCAGTTCACGATTACCTTTATACCCCTTTTCAGCTTGATACATTTTCAGCTGCGCACTAGAGGATTTAAATTGAGCGATCATTTCCTCCGGCGTTTGATCCTTCGTAAAATCTATTTGTGAGTTTCCTTCCACACTGATACCTAATAATTCGATCTTCTCTTTTCCACATTTAAACGTCTTTAGATCACTCGGTGTTTTCATTTCCAAATAGTTAATACCCGTCAGAATTTTTTCAAAAACCAAATCACTAAACTCATCCAATAGCTCATTCACTCGGTCCGGCTGGGTGGTTTTCATTTTTTCCCAGTCTGGGCCAGGAATACTACGGGTAGCCAAAAAACGGACAAACTCTTTTTCCATTTCCTGTAATTCTTCCACGTCTAGTCTACGATATTTCATATTACCTTTGTTTTTTCGTAAAATTGCAAATCTAAGCAATCATTTAGAACTTTATTAAAAAACCCTTCACCAATGGCAACGCTCCTTTCTCCTAGCACTTACGGCAAAATGGCTTTATTGTACCTTATCCCTTATATCGTATTGGCGATGACGGAAGCGGGGCAGTATTCGCTGGACTATGTTTTTGGTAAAAAGAAATAAACCTGTGAAAAATTGTATCGTATTAATTTTGATGGTTCAACTTTGCTTTATGGTCGGCTGTCGTCCAGGTGCTAACTCAAACACGCCCAAAAATAAGACCGCATCTTTTGCAAAACTTACCGGCCCTACCATGGGGACTACTTATAACCTGACCGTCCAGTCCGACGAACCAGAGCTGCTCCAACCTGAGGTTGACCAGCTCCTCGCCGAAATCAACGGAGAAGTCAATACTTATCTTGACACCAGTTTTATCACTCGGTTCAATCAATCCGATACAGGCATTACATTAGGTGCCAAGTTTGCTGCCGCCGATGCACCCTATCGTCATTTTTTGATGAATTATTATCGTGCTATACAAATCAATGAAACAACTCAGGGGAATTTTGATCCTACCGTGATGCCATTGGTGAGCTATTGGGGTTTTGGTCGAGAAAAACGAAGAGTGACTAAAAAGGATCAACAAAAAATTGATTCGCTTCGTCAGTATGTCGGGCTAGAAAAAGTAAAGCTGGATGAAGCGACTCGGTTTTTATCTAAGACCGCCCACGGTGTATCGCTTGATTTTTCGGCCATCGCAAAAGGGTATGGCGTGGATGCGATTTGTGAATTATTTGACCGTAAGGGTATGGCTCATTATTTTGTTGAAATTGGTGGCGAAGTACGAACAAAAGGTCAAAGCGCTCGACAGCAACCCTGGATTGTTGGTATCAATGTTCCCACTACCGATGCCGCATTGACCGATCAGCAGGCACAGGCTAAACTCTCCGGTACCGCACTGGCTTCTTCCGGCAACTATAGAAATTTTTACGAAGTGGAGGGTCAAAAATATGGACACACCATCGATCCTAAAACAGGTATGCCCAAAATGAGCGACCTGCTCAGTGCTTCTATTTTTGCAGAAGATTGTATGACCGCAGATGCTTACGCTACGGCTTGTATGGTGATGGGAATTGACAAAGCTTATGACCTGATTAGTCAAACTGATGGTATAGAAGGCTTTTTTATTTACGGTACAAAAGATGGAAAAATGGCGACAAAGTCTACAGAAGGCGCCAAAGCTTTCATCGTTTTTAATGCTGCAGAAAAGTAAGTAAATTCGTACTTTTTAGACTTTAGGAATGGCGATTAAATAGATGGAGATAAAAGGCGAACTATTTTTTCATCAATCAAGGCGCTGAAATGGGCGTTATGCACCGCATAATAACCATTTTGGTAACGAAGCGTGATGGAAAAAGAGAAAGCATAGTGTCTTAATTTATTTTATCAACATTCCTTCACGCCAACTCGTTTTAACCAATAGTCATAAACGCTATTATAATAAACACAACTGATGAAACTCAACCTTACCCGACCTATTTGTTTTTTTGATCTGGAAACTACCGGACTCAGTGTCGTTCGTGACCGGATTGTTCAGATTGGAATTATCAAATATTTCCCAGATGATCGTCCGCCAGAAGAATATGAACAGTTGATTAATCCTGGCATTCCTATGGCGCAAGAAGCAATGGATACCCACGGAATTATGCCAAAAGATTTGGCCAATAAGCCTAGTTTTCAACAAGTAGCAGAGAAAATATATAGCTTTATTGGAGCATCAGATTTGGCGGGATATAATTCCAATCGTTTTGATGTGCCGCTCTTGATGGAAGAGTTCTCACGGGTCGGAATGGAGTTTTCAATTGATAACAGACGATTGATTGATGTACAACGAATTTTTTATAAAATGGAACCTCGTACCTTGGCGGCGGCTGTAAAATTTTATTGTAACAAAAAAATGGAAAATGCCCATAATGCAATAGCCGACGTCCGCGCCACCGTGGATGTTTTTATGGGGCAACTAAAATATTATCAGGAACAAGAATACCAGGATGAAACCGGAGCAGTCGTTCCAAGTCCCATTGTCAATGATATTCAGGCAATCCATGATTTTACCAATGATCTTAACTTTGTAGATGCGACCCAAAAGCTCAAATACAATAAAGAGGGTGTAATTGTGTTTAACTTTGGTAAACAGGCTGGTCAACCACTAGGCGAAACGCTATCTAAAGATCGGAATTTTTACAATTGGATTTTAAACAAAGATTTCTCTTCTCAAGTAAAGCAAATTGTTAAACGAGAAGTAAAAGCGTATGAACAAAATAATAAATCCTGATATACTTTGCGCAAAATATAATGCGAACGAAAACAAAACAATCTTTGGTTAACAAACTATCCTTACGCCAACAATATGGCCTTAGCTCACTACTGTGCTTCTTGCTGCTGGGTATGATGCTGAGCTTACCTGCCTGCCTACCGAAGGAAGACGGCTGCCGCGATGTTTTTGCCACCAATTTTGAAGCCGATGCAGATACAGATTGTGAAGATTGTTGTAGATACCCCAAGATAACGTTTGAGGTAGATCATGCGGTGGGAGATACTTCCCTCAGTTATCGGGATACGTTGGATTTTGATAATAAGGTTTTTCAATTCATTCAAACCGCATTCTATATTTATGATCTTTCATTGGAAAATGCCAGTGAACAGCTACGTATTACCGATCAACGTACCTTTAGGAATCGTTCGGGAGGCAGCACAATACTGACCGATGATGTGGCCCTTATTTCCCGTGATATACTCAGTTTTAGCTATGATATCGGCAGTTTTCAGGGGCAGGGAAGCTATAATCAGCTTCATTTTACCGTGGGACTTTCTCCTACCCTAGCCACTACGGCACCTTCCACGCTTCCGACCAGTCACCCGCTTGCTTCCAGTGAAGGATTATTTACCGATCCTGATTCAACTTATGTTTTTACGCGTCTGGGGGTAATCGATATTCCTATGGAAGATACGATGCGGTATGACCTGATGATTCCGGTGAACATCACTCTGCCTTTTACCGTTACCATTGATAGAGGGTCAAATCTGGTCGTTCCCCTAAAAATTGATTACCAAAAATGGATGGAAGGCATAAATTTTGCAGCAGATATGTCAGTTACCCGCCAAAATATTGCAGATAATATACAAAATGCCTTTTCTATCCGGCAGTAGCCCCTTTTAATTTTAAAAAAATATTATTTTTGATTAGGAATGGCGATTAAATAGATTGAGATAAAAGGCGAACTATTTTTTCAACATTCCTAAGCGTTTATCTCTGGTCATAAACGCTATTATCCCAACAGATTTTTTTATAATAAAAATTTCCATAATGAAATATTTCACCATTCTACTATTTGCCTGCTGTCTATTTGTAATCGGCTGCGAGGATACCCCTGAAGAACAAACCGTAACAGGTGTTTCGCTAAACTTTACCGCCAATTATGATGGCAACACTTTTGTGACTTTTAAGGATTATACCTACCCAGATGGTCGGAAAATCAATTTTAATAATTTCAACTTCTTCGTTTCCGATATCGCATTGGTATCTGAGGAAGCAACACCTGCCAACACGGATTTGGTAGAGGTGGATTTTATTGATCTGTCTTACGACGAATCGCAATTGGCTCAGGCCGAAGCAGGTAAAACGCTTACTATTAATGATATTCCTGTTGGGAAATATTCCGGAATCAAAATTGGTTTTGGTGTAAAAGCTGATTTGAATCGCTCTAAGCCTACTGATTATGGAACTGGACATCCGCTGACTCGTAACTATTGGGATGGATGGTCTTCCTATATTTTTTCAATGATTGAGGGAGGAGCAGACATGGATGAGAACGGAACGATCACGACAGGTGGTACAGATACAGAAAGCTTTACGTATCATTCTGGTACTAATGATGTTTACGAAGAAGTAATCTTTACCAAGGAGATTGATCTGACAGATAGTGGTACTCAATTGTCCATCAAAATAGATGTACAGGAATTATTTAAGAATAGTAGTCCTGACCGTGATCTTAATGAAGATGGTTATCTGGATATTGAATCTTTTAGTGGTACACACTCTAACAATGAAGAAATGGATATTGCAAAGTCCATCATGTCTAATTTTGGACGGGCTACTACGGTGGAGTAATATGTACCACTTTCGATTCCCCAACGTCTTCCCTTTTTTTACCGGAGACGACTGTCCCTGTCTTTTTGAAAAATTCAAAAAGACAGGGATTTTTATTTTTCCAATACTCTTGTTTTTTAGTTGTCAAACCAATCCTTCTATTCCTGCTTCCACGCCTTTTACGATTACCCAACCTCCTCTTTTTCCCAAAATGGATATTCCTGTGGACAACCCATTGACGGTAGAAGGCATCGCATTGGGCAAGCAACTTTTCTTTGATCCTATTCTTTCTGCAGATCATACAATGTCCTGCGGCAGTTGTCATTTTCCGGATCGTGGATTTACAGATAACCTTCCGGTAAGTAAAGGCATTCATGGTAAGGTGGGTAAACGCAGTGCAATGAGCTTGCTCAACATCGGATATATGAATACTGGATTATTTTGGGATGGCAGAACGGATCGTTTGGAAACGCAAGCGTTGTTACCCGTAGCAGATTCTTCCGAACTGGCGCATCAATGGCAAACCGTAGAGTGGGATTTGCGCAAGCACCAAAACTACCCGGATGCGTTTCGTCATGCCTTTGGAATTCAGGATACGGGACAACTGACACGGACTTTGGTTGTTCGAGCCATTGCACAATACGAGCGCAGTCTGGTCAGTAGTGGGAACTCGCGGTATGATCGTTTTAGAAAAGGAGAACTGGAATTGACGGCGGATGAGATGATGGGATACGATTTATTTTTTGATATATCCCCAGAAGTAAAAGATGCAGAATGTGGAAATTGTCATAATGCACCGTTGTTTACCACCAACGAGTACAACAACAATGGCGTACAGGCCGCTAAAACACTGGAAGATTTTAAAGACAGCGGGCGCGGAATGGTGACTGGTAATCGTTATGATAATGGGAAATTCAGAATTCCTACGTTAAGGAATATTGAACTGACCGCTCCTTACATGCACGATGGTCGTTTTGCAACGCTGGAAGAAGTAGTGGATCATTATAATAAAGGTGGTCAAATTTCTCCTAACATCAATTCGCTTATTCGCCCTTTGGGTTTGACCCAAAAAGAGAAAGAACAGTTGATTGTTTTTTTAAAAACGTTGACAGAGGAAGAGGTTTATTAGTAATGGCGATTAAAAAAATTGAGATAAAAGGCCTGACAATAAACAAACCTACTCAATCGTTAATATTCCTAAAACAAGTACAGGGTAATTGAGTTTAAAAAGTATTATATTCATCCCTCCAAGTACTTCCACAATGTTCAAAATATCAACGATGAAAAATCCTATACGCTCCTGGCCTCCCCTACTCTGCTTCGCACTACTTATGCTAGCCATGTCTTGTGGAGAAGATCCGCCACTCCCACCACTTGATCCAGCGGATGATTTGGTTGAATTTGCGTATAATCCTACTTCGCACGAGTTGGCCATTCCCTCCTATATGGGCAGTATGAACATACCAGCGGACAACCCAACGACAGAAGAGGGAATCGAATTGGGGAAGCGATTATTTTTTGATCCTATTCTATCGGCAGATAGTACGATGTCTTGTAGTTCTTGCCATGATCCTGCGTTGTCTTTTAATGATAATTTGGCATTAAGCCCGGGGGTTGACGGAATAATGGGGAGACGGAGTGCCATGTCATTGATTAATATTGGGTTTGTAGATCATGGATTAAATTGGGATGGTAGCAAAGTAACGCTTGAGCAGCAGGCACTCGAACCAGTGATTAACGAAATTGAACTGCACGAGACCTGGCCAAATGTGATCAATAAATTACAAAGACATTCGACTTATCCACCCTTATTTCGCGAAGCATTCGGGATCAACGACCGAGATGATATGACTAAAGAACTAGCCGCCAAAGCCATCGCACAATTTGAACGTACCTTGATAAGCAGCAACTCCCGATACGATCAGATACGATGGGGTTCAGGTGTGTTTTATGAGGAGGATGAAAGTCGGGGGAGTCAATTGTTCTTTTTTGAACAGGCGATAGGCTTGGATCATCCTGGCTGTTCTCACTGCCACGGTGGCCCACAATTTGCAGAATCCAGTTTTTTCAACAATGGACTTACACCTGCCGAAACCTTGGCAGATTTTCCAGATCGAGGACGTGGAAAAGTAACAGGTGTCCCTGCGGACAATGGAAAATTCAGACCGCCTTCACTTCGTAACATCGCACTCACCGCACCTTATATGCACGATGGACGTTTTGCTACCCTGGAAGAAGTATTGGATCATTATAAATCAGGCGGTCATCCATCTCCCAATGTCAACGCGAATATTCGGCCCTTCACTTTAACGGAACAAAATAAAACAGATTTGATCGCTTTCCTAAATACATTGACGGATACCAGTTTTGTGAATAATCCTGACTTTCAAAATCCGTTTGAATAACTCGCTTGTTTACCGCCTGATTATATCGCTAGGTGTAGATACAAAACCTTAAAACCCCTCTACCCCATTCACTGTCGTATACTTAAAACTCAATTTCTTATCGGGATAAATTCTTTTAAAAGCAGACTGTACCATCAGCGTCGCTTCATGAAACCCACAGAGGATCAATTTTAATTTACCTTCATAAGTATTAATATCTCCAATCGCATAGACGCCGGGAACATTGGTACTATAATCAACCGTATTTACTTCAATTGCATTTTTAGTAATATTAAGTCCCCAATCTGCGATAGGCCCAAGTTTAGGAGAGAGTCCGAAGAGTGGAACGAAATGATCCGCAGGCTGTGCGAATGCTCCTTTTATTTTATGCTTGATAAGCACATCAGTTAATTTACCATTACCACTCAAGCCGACTGCTTGCGCTTCGGTGATTAGTTTTATCTTTCCTTTTTCTGCCAGCTCCATTACCTTTTCAACAGAATCCAGTGCCCCACGGAACGAAGTACGACGATGTACCAGCATAACTTCGCTGGCTACGTCTGCCAAGAAAATCGTCCAGTCCAATGCGGAGTCTCCTCCTCCTGCGAGTACAACACGCTTATCGCGATAGAGCTCAGGATCTTTGATGATATATTCTACGCCATTATCCTCGAATTGGCTGAGGTTTTCGATGGGTGGTTTTCGAGGTTCGAAGCAACCCAGACCTCCAGCGATACTGATGACTGGTGCGTTGATTTTGGTGCCTTTACTGGTCGTGAGTAAGAAGCTGTCGTCTTCCAGTCGTTCGATGCTTTCGGCCCGTTCTCCGAGGGTAAAGCCAGGTTTAAAGGGTTCGATCTGCTTCATCAGATTGTCCACTAAATCACCAGCCAAAATATCCGGAAGGCCGGGAATATCGTAGATCGGTTTTTTAGGATAAATTTCTGTTAATTGTCCACCAGGCTGTGGTAAGGAATCTACCAGGTGGCATTTCAATTTTAGCAATCCTGCCTCAAATACGGTGAATAATCCACAAGGGCCGGCTCCAATAATTAGTATATCTGTCTTAATCATTTTTTTAATATTTAAACAAAGTTATTCATTTTTAAAACAAAGAAATTTAAGATAAGATTGTTGAAAAGTTTATGCTTTTTTAAGTTTACTCTTTCCGGGTAAAAAAGTTCGGATGTAAGCCACATTCCTGATTTCCATTTCTTGACCAGCGGCCACTTCTCCCCTGCCCCTTTATCGTACAATGTGTGCAACCCACCGATCCATATCCCTCAGCTTCCAGCGGATGTCGGGGAAGTTGGTGAAGACCGAGTTCATAGAGAAATTCTCCTTCATCAATATCGACGAGGGGTTGGAATTTGATGATGTCTCCCCGTTGCTCAAAAATATCGAGACGAGATCGAAACTCCGTTTGATACGCCATGATTCCGCTGATCCATACTTTGTGTTTTGCCACAATGGGATCGAGGGGCGCAATTTTATTTATGGTACAGCACATCCTTGGATGTTCCAGCCACCATTGATCTTGCTCGGTAATTTGGTTTTCCTTTTTACTCGGAAGAATTTCTTTTACGGTTATCCCAAATTTTTCTATTAACTGATTTTTGTACAAAATTGTCTCCGGAAAATGATAGGTCGTATTGATAAAATAAATCACCTGGTCCGTCCGAATTTCATTTAGCAGATGTAGTAGAAAAACGGATTTGGTTCCAAAAGAAGAAGTCATCAATACTTCTTTTTGTGGAAAATAATCGTAGAGTTTTTTTAATCGCTCTCGGTAAGTGAGGGGCTTAAAAATAGTATTTAGCTCCTCTACTGTCCATGTATGGGACTGCAAATTGGCGTTTGACATAAGGTAGTTAGTAAGTGTTAGTGAAAAAGTATATTTTTTGTTTACTCCTTTTCTAAAAGGCTTGCGGTCACTTCATTAAGTGCTTGTACTTTGGCATTAAAATCTCCGGTTAGTTGGTCGCGAATTTCTTTGAGGTTATCCAATAATTCACCAACATCCTCTGGTAAGGTTTTTTCCAATACTTGACGGAATCTTTTGGCAAAAGTAGGAGACTGTCCGTTGGTAGAAATCGCTACTTTGAGCGGTCCACGGGTAACGATAGATCCCAGATAAAAATCACACAAATCCGGTGTATCGGCTACATTGATTAGCTTTCCGGCTGCCTTGGCTGCTCGTTGTACTTCGTGATTTAGTTCTCGGATATTGGTAGCTGCTACAATCAAGTCATGCCCATCGATATCGCTGACTTCGAAAGTTTTTTTAACAATGGTAACATTGTACGCGCTTTTCTCCAACAGTTCTGTTAGCTCTGGTGACACCCACGGAGCAACAACCGTGATATTGGCTTCGGGGCTACTTTTTAAAATAAAAAATAATTTCTCGTATCCGACTTCTCCTGCGCCAACAATTAGCATACGTAGTTTATGCAATTTTAAAAATATAGGATATAAAGGGTTGGTTATCATTTTGAATTGGTTTTAGTGGTAGAGTTAATTTTTGATTCAACTATTAATTCAGTGGATTCAACCTCCTCTATTAGTTCCCGATTTGCACCTGCGACTACTTCACCAATGACGATAATAGCCGGTGTACCTATTCCTTTTCTAATTATTTCATTTTCAATCGTATTGATAGTCCCAAGCGCTACCTGCTCATTAGCAGCACTACCATTTTGAACGATCATAACGGGCATTTCTCCTTTCCCGTTTTTTCTAAATACCTTAGCAATCTGCCGTATTTTTTTCAGCCCCATCAGAATGACTACGGTCGCAGAAGATTGAGCCGCTACACTAACATCCTTGGATAGAATACCCGCTTTTGTCGTTCCAGTTAGCACCCAGAAACTTTCGCTTATGCCGCGTTGCGTCAATGGAACTCCTTGTAATTCCGGCACTGCAATACAACTAGAGATACCCGGCACTACTTCCGTTTCGACATCAAAGGCAGCCGCAAAATCCAGTTCTTCTTTTCCTCGACCAAAGACAAAAGCATCTCCACCTTTTAACCGTACCACATGTCCATGCAAAAAAGCATATTGCACCATCAGCATATTAATTTCCGCTTGTGGATACCGATGGTTATTAGCACGCTTTCCTACATATACACGAATCGCATTTTCAGGAATAAAATCCAGAATCTCCTTACCTACTAATGCATCGTACAATACGACATCCGCCTTTTCGATGGCTCGTAACCCCTTGATGGTCAGCAAATCTTGATCTCCGGGACCAGCACCGACCAGGGTAATTTTGGGTTGTTTTTTTGTATTAATCATCTTAATTTAAGCTTTATAGTAACTGTCAATAATAGATTTATCTCCTCCACTAGCAGTCAGTTGCTGCGTACGGGTAGACAATACTTCTTGGAAAAAATCAGTAGCGATTTTTGCATAGGTTTCTGCAAACTCAAGAGAAGGTGCTGCCTTCTTAATACGCAATGCCAAGTCTTTAAAGGATTCATCCAACGGAAATTCTTTCGTCTCTATATAGTGTTCATCGAAGTCTCGAATGATCCCGATTTGTGTATTACATTTTACATCCTTCGCCAGTAACAATGCTTTCGCACCAATCACCAATGCGGTATAACTATGGTAAATACTATCTCCTAATAATCCTTCCTTCAATGCCTCATTTGCTAGTGTTACTTTTTCTGCTGCATCTTTGACAATCGTTCCCACCACATCATAGGCGACACCTGCACACTCCCCTACTCCAATAGCTTGTACATAGTCTACATTTTGACCCCAGTCGAAAAAGTCTTCTTTTTTCAACACCTCAATATCGGCCAGTGGTTTAAGTAAATTATAGAAATACTTTTTTCCTTGTCGTCGATAATAGTGATTGAAATATTCGTTGTTGGTAGACTGCTCATCGTAATCATTGAGTACGGTGCGGAGAGCATCTGGTATTTTTTTAGTGGGCAATTTAATTACTTTATCTGCAATGTATGGTGTTCCATCAGGATCAACACCGCCACCAAGGACAACTTGCATAGCGGGTACCACTAGCGGCTTCTTTTTGATAGAACTACCATGCAATCCAATATTAGCTGCCATGTGCTGGCCACAGGCATTCATACAACCACTAATTTTTATATCCAAATCAGATTCTTCGATCAGTTGTGGATACTCTGCCGTAATCACTTCCTCAAGAATAGTAGCTAGTCCAGTACTATTGGTTACGCCGAGGTTACAGGTATCGGTACCGGGACAAGCCGTGATATTGGCCATGCTGTTAAAGCCAGGTTGTGCCAAATCAAGGCCGTCCAATGCCTGATATAAATGGGGCAAATCTCCTTTCCGTACATAGCGTAGCACGAAGCCCTGATTGACGGTGATGCGTAGGTCATCTGCGGCGTAGGCACGGACGACTTCCGCAAAGAGTCGAGCACGTTCCGCCATGATGTCTCCTAATGGTAGTCGAATTTGGACACCGTAAAATCCCTTTTGTTTTTGTTCGAATACATTGGTGGTCAACCAAAGATCGTAGTCCGATTCATTTTCAATAACAATATCATCACGTTTCACTTCGGCAGCGGGTGAAGCTACAGGCAATAGGTCAGTTTCGATAGGTACAGACTGATTTGTGATCGCTATTTTTTCTTCTTCTACTAATTTTAAAAATCCTTCTAATCCTAATTCTTTTACCAAATATTTCATACGCGCTTTAAATCGTTTTTCCCGTTCGCCATAGCGATCAAAAACACGAATCGTAGCTTCCATGAATGGAATGATCTGATCTTCCGGTAGAAATTCGTAAGCGGTTTGCGCGATAATAGATTGTGCACCGAGTCCACCACCAACGACGAGCTTGAATCCACGAACTTCTTTATGGTCTACCATTTTTATTCTTGGAACAAAACCAAAGTCATGAAAATAAGTATAGGCGCTATCCTTTTCGCTGGAAGAAAAGGCGATCTTTATTTTTCTTCCCATTTCTTGGCAGATAGGGTTTCGGAGGAAGTAGCGAAAGGTTTGATAAACGTAAGGAGAGACATCGAATGGCTCGTCGGGATCGATGCCGGCATTGGCAGATGCGGTGATATTACGAACGGTATTTCCACAAGCTTCGCGAGCGGTGATTCCCTGCTCCCCTAATTCTTGCCAGATAGCAGTGGCATCATCGAGTTTGACGTAGTGCATCTGTATATTCTGGCGGGTGGTGAGGTGCAGATTCCCATTGGTATATTTTTCCGATACATCGGCTAAACGAATCAGCTGATTCGCTGTTAGTTGCCCAAACGGAATCTTTGTTCGAAACATGTGTACGCCTAGCTGGCGTTGCCCATAGACCCCACGTGTCAGTCGAAAATGACGGAATCGTTCTTCTTGCATTTCTCCTTTTCGGAAAGCATCAATTTTTTGGGTTAGTTCATTAATATCGGCTTTTAGGTCTGCCGCTATTTTATTTTTTTCAGGACTCTTACTCATGATCGAATGATTTTATAATAGTGTATTTTTTATTGATAAATTATTTTCTAAAGAATTACCTCCTAAAAAAAAAGGTTTTTACCAGAATATTATTCCAGCAAAGACCTTTTTTATTTACGATAAATAAAATATAAATCTATAGTGGAACCTTAGATAATAGACAGCAAGGACAACAGCAACAACAGTTGACAGTCCATGTAATTTTGATTATTGTATTTGGTTGTATCACAGTTATATAGTAAGTAAAAATTGGTTGAAAAATTAAAACAAGTGCTATTTTTTCAAAATAAAAATGAGCTTTACCGGTATTCCGAAAAAGCTCATTTAGTTAAATACAATTAAAAATCATAAAACTCAGCTTCTTTCAGAATAAGATTCTGTTCCATTACAACAACAGCAACAAAAGGCAGCAATATGGAAATAGAAGTTGGACATTTTTATCTTTTTAAGATTATTTCTTTTACAATAGTATAGACATTTTAAAAACAATGCAACAAAATTTCATTATTTTTTTTATTTTTCTTACATAAGTGTTTATATCCAGGCGATCACCCGCTTCAATCGACAACTGTACTTGGTATGATTATCGTACTTATATATAAAATTATAAATGTGACAAAATATTTGTTGGTCTTATTTAGTATATTGGGTATCTGGAGTTGTTTTAATCTGGTATTGCATAAACAATCAGATAATATGACATCTGTTAAGAATCCTGAAACTACTACCGCTCCTGTAGTACTGGTACCTACTGTGTCATATACCGAACGTAAGGCTCGTTTTAAAAGCTTTTCGGATAGCCTGGATCGTTCTATGGTGCTTTCTGAAACAGATGATCTATATAAAGAAGCTCGCCTTTTTTTACCCGATACGACCTTGAGGTCTAATAGTTATTTGTTTGGTAAACGACTGGCTCGACGCGATTCACTCGATATATTCTTTTATGAGTTTAGTACTAAAGAAGGAAATACTTGGTTTCATTTGGTCAGTTTTCTACCTGATGGACGTGCGATTGATTTGATCGAGGTAGAAGGAAAATCTTTGGATGCCAACTTGAGTATCAGCTTGATTGATAAAGAAATTTTTGAATTAGAATATGTAGATTTTTATTTGTCTCCTGAGTATTTTTCTACGGATCGTTATGAAGCTGCTCCTGATTCTGTCAAAGCATTACAGGCTACTCAGCATACAGCGATGCAGGATTATATTTTTAAAAAAGACTATGGCGAAACCAGTCATTACGAAAATTACCGTTTGGATGAGCATGGTGTTTTTCAATCCTTATCGCGGAATCCACTTCCCAATCTCAATAGAAAGTTCCCTTTTGCGTCTACTCGTGTGCTCGCTGCGGATGAGATAGATCGATACCCAACTGCTTCCTTACATATCATGCGCAATGAAATTTATGCAGACTACGGCTTGATTTTCACCAATCAAAAGGCACGTAAATATTTTACACGTCAATCCTGGTACCAGCCTTTACACGAAAATGTAGACAATTTGCTGTCAGATATAGAACAGATCAATATCTCAAAGATCGAAGGTCGTTTACAAACAGCAGCAAAGTAAGCCATTCACAGAATAACAAGCATCAGTTTTTCAACTGTTGAAAGAAATTATTTATTTTGCACTCATGAAATATTTCCACCTGCTTATTTTTCTTTCGCTCGCCCTGGTTGGACCAGATGCTGCCACGGCTCAATCCGATGCTATTTTAGGCCGTTGGCATACAGAAAGCCGGGAATCCATTATTGAAATTACTCGCCAAGGAGATCACTACATCGGGAAAATAGTATGGACTGAAAATCTACGCGATGAAAATGGAAACCTGAAAAAAGATGTTCTCAATCCTGATGCTAGTAAACATCATATCCTTTATACGGATGTTCTGATATTAAAGGATTTTACATTTAACGGAACAGACACTTGGGAAGGAGGTGAAATCTATGATCCTACTCACGGAAAAACATATTCTGCAAATATTTCCATGAAGAACAAAAATACACTCAAGTTGCGAGGCTATATCGGTACGCCATTACTTGGAAAAACAGTGACATGGGTCAGAGAGACAGGAAGATAGTCAGCCTTCGACTCTTCCTTTTCATAAATTATCTTGTCTTCGCTGCTCTAAATACTTTATTATTGAAATCCTAAACACACATCCTGACGCTTCTCTAGCGTCATATACCTTTTAACATTCTTGTTTTTTCTTAAGAAATCGTATATTTACTATTCTTCTCCGTATCAACATTCCTAATACTCCATTTTTTAATTATTCCTAGCGGTTTCCTATGAAGTCTCCCCTTCTATTCCGTCTATTAAAATATCAAACGATTCTCATAATCGGACTACTCCTGTTGCTACAGATAGGATGGACAGGCTGGACTGCCTTTGACAGTACACCTCCCGAAATTTGTGACAACGGAATAGACGACGATGCAGATGGATTAGTCGACTGTTTTGATCCGGACTGTGGTTGTACGGCGGCTTGTGAAGATCATTATTATAATAGTTGCGAAACAGAATGTAGCTTTTTTCCAGCATGTGACGTCTTTGAAGTAGATAGTTTCTGGATAAGTGAAACGAATGTTGGAAACTATCCAGTATTAGTCGCAGGGGATATTGATGGAGATGGAATTCCGGAGGTAGTGACCTATCAAATAAATGGAGATACCATTCTAATTATTAATGGTCAGGATGGATCTTCTGAAATACTTATCGCCTCCCCAACGGTATTTGACGGAGGAATGGCTCCTGCTATTGGAGATATTGATGAGGACGGGTTTGGAGAAATATTGGTAGTGGGTAGGGATCGTTTTATTTATTGTTATGAGCATACGGGTGAACTGAAATATGCGACTTCGGATACGGTAGGATTTAGTCTGGGATCCCGTTGGTCTGCAATCAGTTTAGCGGATGTAAACTATGATGGAGATGTAGAAATTATTATTGGTAATCAGGTGTACGATGCTTTGACGGGTAGCTTACTGGTCAGTGGCGGATCTGATACTTCGGCAGGCAGTCATCCTGCTAGATATAATCCGCCTAATACAAAATCATTCTTATTGTCTGTTGCGGTAGATGTTTTACCAGATGAATATTGTGAAGATTGTGAAGGCTTAGAAATTGTGGCCGGCAATCAGGTGTTCGCTATTAATATTGATGAAAATCGGTTTACAATAGCAAATAGTTTACCGGATCCTTTTAAAGATGGCTTTACAAGTATTGCAGATTTTGATATGGATGGGGACTTAGACGCAGTGGTGCAAGGAAAAATTGACACGCAAAATCACGTCTATATCTGGGACATTCAGACAACCGAAATCATGCGGCAATTTTCGTTATTCTCCAATGTAGGAGGTGGAGCTTCCCGGCCCAACATTGCAGATATAGATGGAGACGGAATGCTCGAAATCACTTTTATTAGCAGATTCAATTTTTACGCACTGGATAATGATTTCTCCTTGTTATGGTCTCACGAAATTTTTGACCCTTCTGCGATTACGGTGTCTACTGTTTTTGATTTTTGTGGCAATGGAGCAGTAGACGTCATCTACCGAGATCAGGATTTTCTTTACATATATGATGGGCCGACAGGTGATATCAAATTACAAATTCCTTGTAGATCAGCTACTCATATCGAGAATCCCATAATTATGGATGTAGACGCAGATGGGCAAACGGAAATACTCATCACTTGTGGCCCTTCAGCTACTCAAGGTCGCGTCATCGCCCTAAAATCCGGTGGTAGCCCCTGGCAAAGCACCAGAAAAGTATGGAATCAACATGCTTACTTCGCCACCAATGTCAACGATGACCTCTCCATCCCCATTCAACAACAAAATACACACCTCGTAGGAAATGGATTGTTGATGAACACCTTTTTAAATCAATTTTCAGATCCTAATGCGCCTGTACCCGATGCCAGTATTTCTATTAGCGTACAATCCTGCCCTAGCGAAGATAGTGTCACACTTCAACTAGAAATTTGTAATAGTGAAAAACGAGTCCTCTCCAATACAACACCTATTCAGATTTACACCCAAAATCCAACCATTATCAACACAGCACCTGTCGCTTCATTCACCGTAAGTCAAAACCTGCGTAGAGATAGTTGTACTACCGTCCTTACTACCCTACCTACTCCTGCTAGCGGAACTTTTTTCGCTGTTGTCAATGATGACTTTTCAATTTCAACACCGTATAACCTTAGTACTGATTTTCCCATTACGTCTATTTCAGAATGTGATTTTTTAAATAATATTGACCAGCTTACTGTTCCCAGTCAACAGATTCAAACCATCGTTGATACCAGTATTTGTGAAGACGCAAGCCTGACTGTTGCAGGCATAGAATTATTTCCTGACAATAGTAGTACAATTACATTCACCTCTATTCTTAATTGTGATTCAATCGTTCAATTTAACATTAGTACCATCACACCACTCCTCATCACAGAAAACTATACTATTTGTGAGGGTGATTCTATTTCTGTTTTTGGCAACTTTGAAACTATGCCCGGCCTTTATTCCAGTGGAGATTTACCACTAAGTGGATGTGATACATTGACAGAAATTACATTGGAATTATATAATCCAATTCAATTGCAAACCACATTCACCCAAAGCTGTCCCGACGAATCAACCGGAAATGCCTCCGTAACAGCAGGCGGCGGAACACCTCCTTACTCCTATCGATGGAATACCGGAAGTACAACTTCAAATTTATCAATGATTTCTTCCGGTTTTTATTCCATAACGGTAACAGATAGTTTGGGCTGCACCAAAATGGTGAACATAACTATACCAGAGGTCACCACCGAATTTCCAGTCATTATACGCACACCCATCACTTGTTTTGGCGATCAAGATGGGGCTGTTTTTTTAGAAACGGAGAACGAAGAATTATCTTTTAGTTTGGATGGTGAAGTTTTTCAGACAGATCCAAATTTCAATGAACTAGGAGAAGGCAGGTATACTGTTTTTATAATGGATAGCTTCGGATGCCAGTTTGAAGAAGAGGTATATTTGGAAAATCCGAGACCAATCAACGTTACGCTACCAGAAAGTGCAACAGTATTATTAGGTGATTCCTTAATCATCAATCCATTTGTCATCGCTGATGAAATCGACTCACTTAGGTACAATTGGCAAACTACCCTTTCAATAAATTGTACCACTTGTCCACAGGTAACCACTTTTCCTGAATTTTCAGAGGATGTGTTTTTACAAATCATGGATAAAAATGGATGTATAGATTCCGCCTTAATGACCATCAATGTAATTAAAAATCGAAATGTTTTTATTCCTAATGCTTTTTCTCCTAACGCAGATGGACAGAACGATATTTTTATGATCTATACGGATCAGTCGGTTGAAAAGATAGAAGCATTCGCTATCTTTAATCGCTGGGGAGCACAGGTTTTTTATAATGAAAATTTTTTACCCAATGATCCTCGCCAAGGATGGAATGGACAATTCAAGGGCCAGTCAGTAAACCCCGGCGTATATACTTTTTATGCAAAAATACTATTTGAAGATGGGCAAGCTATACTAGAGAAAGGAGACGTGAGCATTTTGAAATGATAATGAATATTGTTTTTGAAAAAAATAAGGGATGGCGGAAACGAAATCTTTTTCGCTAACGCGCCAACCCTTACCAAGTAGATTGAACTACTTAAATCTTATTTATCGGTGTATCTGTACATATCCTGAATACCGTTTTCCTGCTCCATCATCCAATACATAGAAGTAAGTACCATCTGGCAAATTCTTACGACCGTTCCACGTACCGTCCCAGGTATTTAGATATCCTGATTTCTTGTAAACTTCATTACCCCAACGGTTAAAGATCAACAGCGTATTATTCGGATAATCTTCGATTCCTTGTATCGTAAAGAAGTCATTCACCCCATCACCATTCGGACTGAATCCAGTATAAATCAGCAGGTTATCACAGACCACCGTAACAAATACTTGGGTCGTATCACATCCCGCTGGATTACAAATCATATACGTAAATACTTCCGGTGTCTCCGGCGCACAGAACTCATCATTCGGTGTATATTTAAAGCTATTGTCTTCATTCAATGCAACAACCCCATTGTCAGGCTGCGTCAGGATAATGATGGTATCCAATGGCCCGTTAATCGTATCATTTATCAGTTGTTCGATGTCAATCGCATTATTACGGGAAGTCGTATCTGAATCACTCACCGCTACTGGCGGCGTCAATCCACTGAAATCTTCCGTCACCGTAATCTCAAAATACGTCGTATCGCACACACCCAGATCGTCACACACCACCATACACGCTTCTTCTACCCCTGGCTCAAATCCTTCAAAGGTGACACAAAGTTCATCTTCCGTAAAGTCGAAAATTACCACCTCTCCTGATGCATCATCACATAAGTTTGCGGTACTAATATAATCACCCGGTAATTCTGAAAGATCCAGACAGATTGTATCCATCTCACTCACATTGATCGTATCCATCACATACTCAGTGGTGACACAATATACATTCGCCCATAGCGTATCCGTACAACGGGTCGTCAGGTTCGTAAAGATCAATTCATGGAAACCAGCCGTCAACGGTAATGCCGTACCTGTCGGGGTTAACATCCGATCAGGATTCACAATCGTAAAGGCATTGGTCAACGTTTGGCGAACGCTCAGATTTCCATAAGTATGCTCCGGATTACCTCCACTAATCATTGCACTATTTGCGTCATAATACCAACCAGCACTGTTATCCCATACATTCATCGAATCTACTAATTCATTAATCGTGTTAAACGCTGTGTTAAAGGCAACGCCATTTACACGCCAGTTTTCTAGTTGATAAGGACCTACGTTTCCACTACTTGGGAACGTAAATGTAGAGTAATTAACAATACTGTCTACTGCACATCCGAAGGTCGCATTGGTATAAGGAATGCCATTATCCAAAATACGGTAATCGTTGATTTGCTGGAACGGTAAGTCTATACAGTATTCTCCTCCTGCTACGCAGTTGTTGGAGATGACTGTTGCTGTATCCGTCGTTGTCCAGATTTCTCCAGGACAAGGAGCCGGACTTCCTACCGTAACAATAATTATTGTCGTATCACAAACTCCTTCATCATTGCAAACCAGCACACAAGCGGTATCTATTCCTGTAAAGTTATCGTCCGGTGTATACACCAGGCAATTATCATTGGTAGGAATCAACGTTCCATTCATTGGGCTTTCACATAAGGTAACTCTACCTATGTTTCCACCAATTTCACTCGGATCAACACACAAGGTATCGGTCGGTGTTTCAAAATCAGTAACTACATAAATCGTATCTGGCGTGATACATAGATTATCAATACTGATTGTACTTGTTTCTGCGGTACATCCATTGTCATCCGTAACCGTTAGTTCGTAATCACCTGCTGCCAGGTTGCTACGACTCTGTGGGTTATCAGTACCATCCAAGTCTGCCCAGTCGAAAGTATAGCTTCCGCTGCCTCCCGTTGCCCCTACCGAAATAGTTCCCGTTCCACTACACGCTACGTCCACTGTTGCTAAGTTCAGGTTCAGTCTTTCTGGGCTGTTAATGGTAAAGGGTTCATTCACGGTCACACATCCATTGTCATCTTCAATTTGCAAGTAATAATTACCTGCTCCTAATGCATTATTTTCATAAATAACACCGTCCGTATCTGTAATGATTGGATTTCCGTTTCCGGCAAATCCACCACTCAATGTTACCTCGTAATCTACCATTCCGTCGGCGCTACCTATGCAGGATTCCATCGTGGTATTGTTGATAGTGATCGTAGCCGATGGCACATTATCCGTTATGGTAAAGGCAACTATCACTTCACAACCCGTGTTGCTATCCGTTACTAATAATTCGTACGGACCTGCTGCCAGGTTGGTTTGTGTAGCATCACTACCCCAGTTGTGGGTATCGTAATTTCCACTACCATTAGTGATCGTCAATCGAGCTGAACCGTTAGACTCGCCACAATCTGATTGACTCAATATTTCTACACTAGCTTCCAGCGTAGTTATCTCTTCAATTTCTACTTGTATGGTTTGCGTACAACCATTTTCATCTTCCGCAATGACTTCGTAAGTACCCGCAGCAAGATCATCTCGAACTGCTCCCGTGCCTACTTCCACACCATTGAGCATCCAGATATAACTAAGGGTATCAGGACTCATCGTCGCAGAACCATCCGTATCCTCACAAGTTGCAGCAGCCGTACTGGCAATAATTGGATCAGGTCCGTTAGACGTTTTGATGATTATTGATAAGGTCGTATCACAGGTTGCATTTGCAGGATCTGAAATAGTCACCTTGTAATTTCCAGCAGCCAAATTTTCAATGGCATTTCCGGTAGCACCGTTTGACCAGTTGAAATTATGATTATTTTCATCGCCTACGATATTCACAATTACACGTCCATTCTCTTCATCACAGGTCGTTGCAGTAGCCACCACACTGGTAACTATTAAATTATCACAATCGTCCACACTACATTCGTCATTAACTACCAGATTATTAAATACTGCTTCACAACCATTGGCATCCGTTACCGTCAAACTATAAGTTCCTGCAACTAGATTCATTCGATCACCAGTTGTCAAGGTCGTATCCGCCCAAGTGTACGTGTAATCAGGACTGCCACCCATTACGGCTACCTGGATCGCGCCCGGCACCCCACAAGTTTCGTTGTTGATACCAATAGCCACATTCATACCTGCTGGTTCCACTACCTCAAAACAGGCTCCACCCGCTACACAACTGTCACCGTTCATTACCGTAATACAGTAATTTCCAGGTTCCAGACTTCCGTTATTTACTGGATTATTCATACCATCTACAAAGCTGATGCTAGCAGGAGTAATAAATCCAGGTTCGTATTCTATTTGATAAAAGGCTGATCCATTGTCGTCCCCTGCACATTCGAGT